>JAAUYH010125327.1_pt1 | contig 16977 bp, 11 predicted proteins | sample 7278061 | NCBI WGS metagenome assembly JAAUYH01 (sample SAMN14350203, study PRJNA611818) | marine sediment metagenome | isolation source: surface marine sediment (0.6m) | place: French Polynesia: Moorea | collected 2018-08 | reverse complement strand
GTGGGTTTTCGTCAAGGACTTAAAGCCCGGTATCGGCCGAATTGTTGGTGTACCGGCACCGAAGGGAAATCAGAGGAACTCAGTTAAGCGCTGTTAGGCACAGTTGGTTCCTTCAGGGCAACGGAGCGTCCAGGCATAGTCAATATAAACAACTACTTACAGATCATCGGGCAGCAGTCACATTGCAGAGGTCACTGGTTCAAGCCCAGTATCGCCCACCAATAAAACCTATAACATTCAAATACCTACCGCCGCACATCTAATTTTTTGTTGTGACCACAATAGGCTCAGTGTGATTCATCGTGTGCTATACGGCGGCAACACTGTCTAATTTTGCTGAGAATTCATGCGGCCCATTTGTTACCATCCGACCAACACAAGGGGGTAACTTCGGTTGACAGCAATACCGCTCCGACTCCGGAAATATCCGATACTCGAAGCCGTTGCTGAGGCTCGATTCGACACCACGCAAGACGTGACTCCAGACCTATTGCTTGGAATGGTTTATTCCAACCTGGGGAAAGACTACAAGTTCAATAAATTACCATTATCGACGCTCCCGCCCGAGGTGCGACGAAGCGACCCAAACCTGCGTACAAAACCCCTATTTGCTGTTCCGCGACAGACAGATAGCCGACAGATCGTCAGCGATGGGTACATCTCTCGACCACTCTGCCAGCGATTCAAAAACGGATTCAACAGTTTTGCTCGCTGTTGTCGGCGCAGCGGCGACGGTTTCCATTAGCCATTGCTGACCGCATCGCAGACCCTCTTCGTTGCGCTGCTCATACAAGCCGTCTGAATAGACAAACAGGCGCTCGCCGGGCGACATCTGAAACTGACGACTCTTAAAGGTCTGATCGCAGTCCACGCCGATGGGAGCGCAACCGTCGCTGACCAGATGTGCATAACCATTGGCATCTATGCGAATCGGCCCAGGGTGTCCTGCTGAGACGTAGTCAACGCTACCGGTCAACACGTTCAAGGTAGCGTAGAACATGGTAAAGAAATGGGGGTTGCTGGAGTCGAGTGGAAATATCCTATTCAAGCGTCGCGCAACTTCTGCCGGCGCAACTGCGTTTAGGCTGTTTTTCCTCAAGTCAGGGCTGATGACAATTGATGAGTGGTCCGTACGCGGAGCGAGACTGCGGCCGACGGCGACCGCCAATAGTGCCGAAGGGACACCATGTCCGCTTACGTCTAGCAGGTAAAAGCCAACAACTCGATCGTTGATTCGGAAGATATCCAGGGCGTCGCCACCCAGCGTGGCGCAGGGTCGGCACCGCCATGCAAAATCGTAGTTGTCGACTTGCGGCAGTTGCGCTGGAAGCAAAGAACGCTGGATTCGTGCGGCGGTGTCAAGGTCCTTTTGCATCTTCTCATTCGCAACCTTCAAAACGGTCTTTTCCTTTTCGAGTCGGCGCTGCAATTCAGAGAGCCTCAGCTGCGTCGAAACCCGCGCCATCACCTCTTCGGCCTGGAAGGGTTTCGCAACATAATCGACAGCGCCTGCTTCAAAGCACCTCAACTTCGACTGAGTGTCATCAAGCGATGACAACATGACCACTGAAACGCCCTGTGTTTCGGAGTGACTCTGCAGCCGCCGCAGGGTCTCAAAGCCATCGATGCCGGGTGGCATCATGATGTCGAGCAGCACGAGGTCTGGCTTTTCGGCTTTTGCGATTTCCACTGCGTCTTGGCCCTGTGAAGCGATCAGTATTCGGTAACCGGCTGGTTGCAAAGTCTTGTAAAGCACTTGGAGATTGGTTGGGTTATCATCAACGACTAGAACCGTCTGCGAACTCTCAATCATCCGCGTCCTCCCCGAGCAATTCCTCGGCCATGACCCTTATCCCACGCAGATCGAACGCAGCAACCCGCGCTCTGAGATCGCCAGCCAGTACTGAGAATTCCGGGCCATCTAGTTGTTCGGTGAAGCTGGAAATCTGCTCGATGTCCCCGCTACGGGTGAGGGAAAGCAGGACGTCGGCTACCCGTTTCGCTTCACGCCGGCCGATCAGCGCCGTTGCGTCTATTTTTTTGCTTTCGACCTCACGGGGCCCCATGGTCAGCTCAATATCCAGGTGCTGCGAGAGCTTTTGCGCAAGTTCGGGAAGGCGTAAGGGTTTTGCAAGAAAGTCGTCGTAGCCCGAGTCGAAAACGCGCCGCCGTTGATTGGCAAACACGCTGGCAGACACCGCAATCACGGGTAAGTTGCCGAAACGAGGATCGTCCTTAATCCTGCGAGTGGCCTCTAGCCCATTCATGACCGGCATTCGCACATCCATCAACACGAGGTCGGCAATCTCATCGTTCAGTGCTTGCAGCGCCTCCTGGCCGTTGCTGACGGAAACCGACGCGATTCCTAGCGAGCTTAGCAGCTGACTCAGGATCTCGCGGTTTTCCTCGCGATCATCTGCGATTAGCACACTTATCTCGCGGCCCTCGGGGATCTTGAGCTGAAGATGGTCGCCAAGTAGATCTTCCGACGGGTGGGGTAAGTCGGAATCCTCAACCTCGGTAAGAACAATCGTGAAGGAAAAAACGCTGCCAGACCCCGGCCGGGATTCGACTTCCAGCTTGCTGTCCATGATGGCGAGAAATCGCTGGCAGATTGTGAGCCCGAGACCGGTGCCTCCTTTTCCCCGGCTGGTATCTGTTTGGACAAAAGGCTCAAAGATCCGTTCAAGATCCGGGGTGTCGATGCCCGGCCCTGTGTCCTCAACCGAAAAGCGAAACCGGTCGGGTGCCACTTCAATGACCCGCAAAGTGACGCTCCCAACGTCAGTGAACTTGATGGCGTTGTTCGCGAGATTGATCAGAATCTGCTTGAGCTTGTTGCCATCGGTACTGACGTGACGCGGCACACACGGATCGACATTGAATGCGATGGATAGGCTCTTTGCCAAAGCCTGCTGTGAAACAATAGTCCGAACCTGGTCCAGCAGTTTCTCCAGATCGACAACGTGCAGGTTCTTTTCCAGCCTCCCCGCTTCGATCTTTGCCAGGTCCAAAACCTCGTTGATCAGCGAGAGTAGATGTGTTCCGCAACTTCGGATCGCTTCCAGCGAACGACGATCCGGCGCGGATCGATTCGCGTCACGCAGCAGGATCTGAGTGTGCCCCAGCACGCCGTTGAGCGGCGTTCGCAGTTCGTGGCTCATATTCGAAAGAAACTCGCTCTTGGCCCGGCTCGCTTCTTCCGCCGCATCCCTGGCGATCCTGATTTCTTCTTGAGCGGCCGCCCAGCGGGTGAGGTCCCGGACGATGACAAACCAACCAGAACGATCTCCCTTTTGATTTGCCAACGCAGTGGCGTTCAGAAAGCAGGGAACCCGGCGTCCGTCGTCGAAGGTCAGTTCGGTCTCGAAAGATCGTGAGCTATTGACGTCAACGGATTTCAAACAAACGATAGCCTGGTCGTCCAAATAGCTGTTGGCGGATAGCTCTGTGGATTGTGACGGCTCTAACCCGAGTATATGGCTCATGGCCGCGTTGAAGTCCCGGCAAACCAGGGAGTCATCAATAATCAAACAGCCTTCGCCAGTGTGCTCGAATATCGCTCGGTAGCGAGCTTCGCTGCGCGCAAGAGCATGTTCTACTTTTTTCCTTTCCGAGATATCCAGAATCAGTCCGTCGATGACGGTCGTGCCCTTTTCCGACCGGACTGACGCACGCTCATGCACCCAGCGTTCCTCGCCGGCAGGAGTTCGGATTCTGTATTCTCCCTGATAGGAGCTGGTGCTTTGTACAGCCTTGGCGAATTGATCGAGAAATTGCTCCTGATCATCTGGCACAACGCACTCGAGTAGCCGCTGTTGGGGGTCGTTCTCAAAAAATTCCGGTGGCCTGCCCGTAAACGCCACGACGTCTCCCGCCAGATGTAGGAGTCGCACGTCGTTGTTTAGACTGAGGCGATAAGTGATGCCGGGAAGATTGTCGAACACAGAACGAAGCGTCTCCCTAGCAGGTAGCAATGCTGCACTGGTGTCATTTTTCTCTTCACTCACTTCCATTGGATGCCCTCGGCAGGACCGCGAGTCAGGGCCCAATCTTGCCCAATTCGAGACGGGCGTGGCAGTAAGTCACTGTTAGCGGATAACCAGCTAGACAGTCCAGGCGGACCACGTTAGGCTGGAACAGCACCGTTGCTTGTGGGGGGAACAAATTGCAAACGGTAAGCGAAGCTGACGTCCGGGCGCAGCTTGACCGGCTGCTCTCCAGTGAGCAATTTGCCGGTTCCGAGCGCATTTGCCGATTTCTGAGCCACATCGTCGAGCAGACGCTAGCGGGTAATGAGCGCTGTCTGAAGGGCTACAACCTCGGCCTGGAAGTTTTCGATCGCGGCAGCGATTTCGATCCGCAGATCGATTCCATCGTTCGCGTCGAAGCCGGGCGACTGCGCAGACTTCTGGATCAGTATTACTATGAGTCGGGCCGACGTGATCCGGTTCGCATTGTGGTGCCCAAAGGTGGCTACGCTGCCGAGTTTTCGCCCGGGGAAGCCGACACCCCTCTTTCAAAGAGCAACTTGCCGCCCGCGCCGGTGCCGTCAGGGCCCGCGATAATTGTCTTGCCGTTCAAATCCATGAGTCTGGTCGAAGAAGACAAGCTCCTCGCTGACGGTCTGACCGATGAAATCATCGCTAACCTTGCACGCTTCACAACGCTATTCGTGCTCGCGCAAAACACCAGCTTTCAGTACAAAAACAGGCCGGTCGATGTACGCGCGTTGGGACGGGAGCTGGAGGTGAATTACGTTCTCGAGGGAAGCGTTCGTCATGCCGGAAACGCTCTGCGCATTACAACACAGTTGCTAGATACGACCAGCGGGGCCCACGTGTGGTCGGAGTCCTATGATCGGACTTTTGTGCCCGACGATGTTCTCAAATTGCAGGACGAAATTGCGGCCAAAGTGGTTGCCAGCACGGCCGAGCCCCATGGCCTGATCTCCCGTCATGAATTGGCACAGCACGCCAATCGGTCTATTCCTTCGTTGGCGACCTACCAGGCGCTGCTGCGGTACTACGGCTACCTGCGGGTTCTGGAGCCGAGCACGCACAAAGCGGTGCGCGATGAATTTGAAGTCATCACCCGTGAACATCCGGATTACTCCATGGGATGGTTTGCCCTGTCCGCCCTGACAATCGATGAAATAATGTTTCGATTCAATCCGAAGACACAGGATGCTCCAGCGCTTGATCGAGCCGCAGACTACGCGCAGCGGGCGCTGAAACTGGACCCGCGCAACTACAAGGCCTGCGAGTCACTCCTGTTTGTGGAGTATCTCCAGGGCAAACTGGACCGCGCCTTTGCGCACGGTGAACGCGCCTTGGAACTCAACCCGAACGATGCCGAAACCGTGACCTATCTAGGTCTCTTCTACTGCTTTGCCGGACGCTGGGAAAAGGGACTGCCACTCATTGCCCGGTCACAGGAAATGAGCCCGTTCCACACGCCTGCCAGCTACTTTCCTTTGATTTTGGACTGCTATCGCAGAGGCGATGATGCCGGCGCGCTTGCGTACTCTCATCGGGTGAATATGCCGGGGTTTTTCTGGGTTCATCTAATCCGGGCGATGGTGCTTGGTCAGCTGGGTCGGGTCAGCGACGCCAGTGACGAAACCGCCGTCCTCCTGAGCCTGCGCCCCAACATTGAAACTGAGGTTCATGACGAGCTGGAGCGCATGATCAAGGACGAAACGCTTCGCCGAAGGTGCCTTGAGGGCTTGCGCAAGGCGGGCCTGAAACCGACGTAACCCCCTATTCCCTCAGGGGTTAGCGGCAAAAAGTGGGCTATGTAACTTACTGTAAATCACTTCCGACTCGTCCGGGCCTCGAACAAGATCGCTTCTCCTGCTGAGCGCGGCCGAAAGCCGCCTCGCGTTGAAAATCCGGGAGTGGGTAGATGCGATTACGTTGTACGATCTTTGGCCTATTGGCCTCGCTGGTTCTGGCATCCGCGACGCAGGCCAGGGAAGTTGTCATCGGCGTTGTTCTCGACGGACCGATGGCTCGTCAGCCTGTTTCCCTCGCGGTAGTTCAACAGGAAGTGCAGGCGCTCCTCGGCAAGGAGCACCAAATCAGCCTGCCAGAGACGAAACAGCTGGACGGCAGCTGGACCCCGGCCGGCGTTCGTCGCGCCCTTCAGCAACAGCTCGCTGATCCAGCCGTCGATATTGTTCTCGCCGTGGGGCTCCTTGCGCCTTCGGAAGCCGCAGCTCTCAGCGCTTTACCCAAACCGGTGCTCGCGCCATTTGTCGCCGATACGCAACTGCAAAACCTGCCCCTGAAAGATGAAACCAGCGGGCGGCGCAATTTTGTTTACCTCTACGACTTTGGTGGGGTGCGCCGAGAACTGCAGGATTTTCAGCGGCTCGTGGATTTTCGTCACGCGGTATTGGTGGCTGACGCCTCCTGGATCGAGGCATTACCAGGCCTGTCAGATTTTGTCGCCGAGCTCGCGCGCGAACTCAATGTCAATATCAGCATCACGCCGGCGGTCCGCTCGGCGTCCGAAGTGCTGGCCGCCATCGACAATGATGTGGATGCCGTCTACCTCACGCCGTTGCCGCGGTTCGACCCATCCCAATTCAAGCAGCTTATTCAAGGGATCAACGCTAGCAAGCTGCCCAGCTTTTCGTCTTTGGGGCGCGCGGAGGTTGTCAAAGGCGTTATGGCCGCGTCCTCGGGAACAACCGTTAACGAAGTCAACACGGCACGCCGCATCGCAACCCTGATCCAACGCATGCTTCGAGGTGTGAACGCAGGAGATCTAAGCGTCAGCTTTGACACTCGAGGCCGTACCGTCATCAACATGCAAACGGCGGCGGCAATCGGCTTCGCCCCGAGCTGGGAGACGATGAACGACGCAGAACTGCTGTTTGAACAGCCGTCCGCTACCGGCGGTGTCATCAGCCTTGTCAGGGCAATCGAGCAGGCGGTTGCAGCCAATCCTGCGCTGGAAGCGCTTGGCTATTCCGTGGATATCGCTCGGGACGACATCCGGCTGGCTCGGTCGGCGCTCCTGCCTCAGCTAAATCTGGGTGCGGTGTACACGCGGATTGACGAAGACCGCGCTCTATTCCTCGCCGGCGAGGAATTGACGCAGGCAGAGGTACTGGGTTCGCAGGTGATATACGCCGATCAGCTTGCAGCAAACCACCGGATCTCAGAGCTACTTTATGAGGCCACAGACCGCGATTATCGATCCGCGCTGCTCGATACGATGCAGGCCGCGGCAACCGCCTATCTGACGGCGATGCGGGCCATGGCACTAGAGGCTGTCCGCAAATCCAATGTGGAGGTGACGCGCACAAACCTGGACCTGGCCAGAACGCGCAACCGCATTGGTTACTCGGGCCGAGCAGACGTCCTGCGATGGGAAAGCCAAATCGCTCGAGACCTGCAGGAGCTGATTGCAGCCACCGCAGTGCGCGAACAGACACAGACTCTACTGAATCTTGTTCTCAGCCAGCCGTTAGAGGAGCCGGTGGCGGTGTCAGAGGATGGCCTCGGTGACCTGCTGCCATGGCTTGAGTCCGATGAGCTTCAGCAATTCGTCGACAACCCGCTGGATTGGGAGCTGTTTCAGCGCTACTACCGCGACCTGAGTTTGAACAACTCACCCGAGCTTGAGAGTTTGGACCGGCAAATTGAAGCGCAGCAGCGCCAGCTTACCGCTGACTCGCGCCGCCGGTACATGCCAGAAGTGACGTTTGGCGTGCGCCGAGCCCGCACGCTCGATCGTGGTGGGGCCGGGTCCGACGAGCAGGACATCAGCCTGGATGATGATGAGTGGAGCATTGGCATTCAGGCTCGCCTACCGCTTTATGCCGGCGGCGCAATCAGAGCGCGGGTCTCGCAGTCCCGTTATCAGCTCGAACAGCTTCGCGCAGTCAAACATGCGACCAGAGAAGAAGTGACCGCCCGAATGCGCGCGGCCCTGCAGCAGGTCGGCGGAACATATCCGGCCATCGCGCTATCGCGAGACTCGGCCAAAGCGGCAAGGGCAAATCTCGACCTCGTTGCTGACCAGTATGCCAAGGGTGCGGTAGGCGTCACCGAGCTTGTCGACGCCCAGGACGCCTCGCTGCAGGCGGATCTGGCTGCCGCCGAGTCGCGCTACGCCTTCCTTGTCGATTTTGTGGAGGTGCTTCGTGCCGGAGGCAGCTTTGATCTGCTGATGGCACCGGCAAAACGCGTCGCATGGATCAACGAAGTTTCCGAATTTTATCGTTCACACGGCGCTCAGCGCTGAATGGCCGCTCACGGCCGCACGCAAGGGAGAACCACAATGGTTGAGAGTACCCCGTTCAAAGTAAACGCGATTCTGATGGCTCTCGCCACATTGGTCGGATGCACTCAAGAGGCTCCACCTCAGGAGCCCGCTCCAAGGCCTGTTCAATACGTGCAGGTTTTGGCCGCCGCCGCCGACGATCTGCAGACCTATTCAGGCGTCACCAAAGCTGAGGTGGATGCTCAGATGAGCTTTAAGGTAGCTGGTACCGTGGTCGATAGACCCGTATCGGTTGGGGATACCGTTGCGGCGGGCGATCTGCTGGCGCGTCTCGACCAGCGGGACTATCGCGTTGCGCTCCAGCAGGCACAGGCGGGACTTGCAACGGCGATTGCTCAGCTGCGTAACGCCAGCGTCGAGTACGATCGGACTACCGAGCTTTACGAAAACAGCAACGCGGCCAAGGCGGATTTGGATCGGGCGCAAGCCGCGTTCGAATCCGCCGAGGCGATGGTCGCTGCCGCACGAGAGCAGGTACACGGTGCTGAGCTGCAGGTTTCATACACCACACTCCGGGCTCCACAGGCTTGCACCGTTGCGAAGACCTTTGTCAAAGAAAATGAAAACGTAGCCCCTGGACAGCCGGTCTTGCAGCTCAACTGCGGACGCTGCGCTCAGATCGAGGCTTATCTGCCCGAGACACACATTGGCTGGGTGGAGGCGAGCATGCCTGTTGAGGTCACCGTAGAGGCTATTCCTGAACAGCGATTGGACGCCGTCGTCACGGAGATTGGCGTTGCCTCGGGCGCTGCTGGCGCAACCTACCCAGTAACCGCTCAGCTGACGGGCGCCTGCCCTGAGCTGCGTAGCGGAATGGTGGCTGACGTACACATGGCATTCCGCCTGCCTGAGCGGGAGGGCCGTATCGCACTGCCCACAGTTGCCGTGGGCGAGGATCGGGACGGCAACTTCGTGTACACCCTCGAGCAGGGTGGTGATGCATGGACGGCTCGACGACGTGCCGTTGTGGTTGGCGAGATCACTGACCGTGGCGAGCTGGTGATCGCCGACGGACTGGCCGAGGGTGAGTACGTGGCAACCGCCGGCGTGCGAAGGATCCAGGATGGTCTAACGGTGCGACTTCTAGAGAACAACGCGGTGGGGCTTTGACGATGGATATCACGCGACTCGCAATCGAAAAAAATCGCACTGCTACTACGATCCTTCTCATTCTGGCGTTTGCCGGAATCGGTGCCTATATCAACATGCCCCGCAGCGAAGATCCAGGATTTATTGTCCGGGTGGCGGAAGTCCAGACAGTGTTTCCCGGTGCTAGCCCGGAACGCGTCGAACTGCTGGTGACCGACAAGCTGGAGAAAATGATCCAGCAGATGCCCGAGCTGCGTGTGGTTCGCAGCGAGAGCTCTACCGGTTTCTCAGTGGTGTACGCCGAGATCAAAAAGGACCTCAAAGAGATGCGCCCGATCTGGGACAAGCTGCGGCGCAAGGTGGATGCCGCGCGAGCCGAACTTCCGGACACGGTGATCGGCCCGGTCGTGAACGATGAATTCGGTGACGTCTTCGGCATCCAGTATGCGCTCACCGGGGACGGCTTTGACTACCGCCAGCTTCGGGAAGTGGCCAAGCAGGTTCGCAACGAACTGCTGCTGCTTTCAGACGTGGCCAAGGTAGAGCTCTATGGTCTGCAGGACGACCGGGTTTACGTGGAGTACAACAATGCCCGCCTGGCGGAGATGGGGCTGTCTCCTCAGTGGCTGCAGCAGACGCTGACGGCGCAGAACATCATTCTGCCCGGGGGCGACGTCAATCTTGAGTATGAGCGGATTTCGCTGGAACCCAGCGGCAATTTCATGAGTATTGAAGAGATCCGCCGCGCGGTGCTGCGGTTGCCGGGCAGCGACACTATCGTAAGGCTGGAGGATCTGGTCGACGTTCAGCGCGGTTACGCTGAACCCATCGTCAAGATGCGGGCGAGCGGTGAGGACGCGATAGGCATTGCCATATCGCTGCGCGACGGCGGAAGCATCATCGAGCTGGGCCGCACGATCGATGAACTGTTCGAACGGATTCGTCAGACCTACCCGATTGGAATCGAGTTTGAGAAATTGCTCGACCAGGACAGCGTGGTCGATAGCAAAATCGCGTCGTTTGTCGGCAATCTCTACCAGGCGATCGCGATCGTTGCAATTGTCATGTTGGTGTTTCTGGGGCTGCGCACTGGCCTGATTGTTGCCAGCCTTATTCCCATGACCATGGTGCTGACGCTGTTTGTCATGTCGCTGTTCAATATCGGTTTGGATCAGATGTCGCTGGCGTCCCTGATCATTGCGCTGGGCATGCTGGTCGACAATGCGATTGTGATGGCCGAAAGCATCATGGTCCAGATGGAGGATGGGAAAAAGGCAAAGCAAGCGGCAATCGATTCTGCCAGAGAACTGAAGATTCCCCTGCTGACCTCGTCGCTCACTACGGCGGCCGCGTTTTTGCCGATTGCCCTGGCTCAATCGGAGACCGGGGAGTACACCGCAACGTTGTTCTATGTGGTGACGATGACGCTGCTGGCCTCCTGGGTCATGGCGTTGACGCTGATTCCGATGCTGTGTGTGCTGTTCATGAAGGTGAAGCTGAAGTCCGGCAGCGAGACTGATGAATTTGATTCCGCGCTTTACCGCGGTTACCGGGGCGTGCTCACCTCGATGGTGAAACGACCGGTAATTTCCGTTGCTGGTGTTGTGGGCGTTTTCGTGCTGAGCCTCCAGGGATTCAACTACGTTGAGAGTATCTTCTTTCCTCCCAACGACCGCCCGACCTTCACCGTAGAAATCGAAACGCCGGTTGGTAGCCCGATTTATCGCACCGAAAGCATCGTGAAGGCGCTGGAGGATCACCTGAATGAGCAATACCGCTCAACGGGTGACCAACCAGGTGTGCTGAACTGGGCCGCCTACATTGGCTCAGGCGCGCCAAAATTTAACCTGTCCTATAACCCCAAGGCGCCGCAGCGGAACTACGCGATCGTCGTGGCCAACGCCACGGATCGAGGTGTGATTCTGGATACTTTGATTCCTGGAATCGAGACCTTTCTCGCAGATCACTTCCCTGACGTTAAACCCACGGTCAAGCCTCTGCCGCTGGGCGATGAGGCCTGGCCTCCCGTAGCGATCCGATTGTCTGGTCGCGACACCGACAACCTGTTTGCCATTGCAGATCAGGTCAAAAAGAAGCTCCGGTCAATCGAGGGCACCAAACAGATCAGCGACGACTGGGGACCGCGAGCAAAGAAAGTCGTATTCGAAATCGATACCCGTCGGGCACAGCTCGCCGGGGTCACCAATCAAGATGTGGCGCTGTCTATGCAGACATACCTGACGGGGCTCGAGACAACCCAGTTTCGCGAGCGTGACGAGCTGATTCCCATCGTCATGCGCTCCACCGGAAACGAGCGGACTGATTTCACCCGCCTCGGCAATCTCGCGGTGTACTCCCCTCAAACCGGTGAGTCCGTGCCTTTGAGCCAGGTGGCTGAACCAAAAGTCTATTGGGAGTCAGCAAAAATCAAACGCCGCAATCGCCTTCGAACGGTTTCCGTAGAGTCGCTTGTTGCGCCGGGCACCACGGCGTTTGAAGTCAACCAGGCACTTGAACCCTGGCTCCGCGAACAGGAAGAAAGCTGGCCTTTTGGCTATACCTGGGAATTTGGTGGAGAGTGGGAAACCTCTGGTATCGCGGAGTCCTCCATTGCTGAAAAGCTCCCGATTGGCCTTTTGATCATCGTGTTGCTGCTGATTGGCCAGTTCAACTCGTTTCGCCGCGGCGCGATTATCTTGCTGACCATTCCGCTTGCCCTAATTGGAGTGGTGCTGGGCCTCTTGGCCACCGGACAGCCGTTCGGGTTTATGTCCATGCTTGGTGTGATATCCCTGGCGGGGATCGTGATCAATAACGCCATCGTTCTGATCGATCGTTTCAAGATAGAAATGGACGACAACGGGCTGCCTCCGGATCTGGCCATCATTGAGGCCTGCCAGCAGCGGCTTAGGCCCATTCTTCTAACCACCCTGACAACCGTTGGTGGAATGATTCCGCTTTGGCTCGGAGGCGGGCCACTCTGGGAGTCTATGGCCGTGACGATCATTTTTGGAATCGTGTTTGCAACGGCCCTCACGCTGGGTGTCGTGCCGCTGCTCTATACCCTCTTCTTTAGGGTCAGTTTCCGCGGTTTTGACTATCAGCGCAGGAAAACCACCGCCGTGGAGCCCGGGCAGACGCCCACGGTCGCATAGGGGGATCCAAGCAATGAGCCCCACCACGGTTCTTGGTGCGAAGAGCAAAGCGCGCGACGTGCGATCGGGCTATCGCTACCTATTTGTAGGGCTGCTCGCGCTGCTGACCCTTTACCCGACGTTAACGCTTCTGGGCGGCTGGGTGGTTGACCTGCTCGTTTTGCTGGTGCTTGTCAGCGGCGTGTTTGCGGTGTCGTCAAGTCGGAGCCAGCTGATAATCGCCAGTACACTGGCAATTGCTACCGTGGTCCTTGGCTTTTGGGCGGAGCACGACCCGCAAAACACGATTGTCGTTTTAAGCCTGATCAGCGGGTTGGGGTTTTTTGGGTTCCTTGCCCTGGTGATCCTGCAAGATGTTTTCAAGCGCCGGCAACGAGTGACGGCCGAGGTCATTTATGCTGCGCTCGCCGTTTATCTTCTGATGGGTCTGGCGTTCGCTTTTGGCTATGGGTTGATCGACATTCTGCAGCCGGACGCATTCACCAGTCGCGGGCTTATCGCGGGTAACTCGACGGAAGTCTTTGAGGGCTTTGTCTATTTCAGCTTTGTCACCCTCACCACGCTTGGTTTCGGCGACATCACGCCCAATACTCTACAGGCTGGCGCGTTCGTCTATCTGCAGGCTATGGCCGGTCAGGTTTATCTCGCCGTTCTTGTTGCCCGTTTGGTCAGTCTGCAGATTGCCCACGCCGGAGGCGAGTGAGTGAACGAGCTTGCCTGCCTGGAATGTGATCTGCTGATCAATCCGCCGTCGCTGGACCCTGGGCAGCGCGCTCGCTGTCCGCGCTGCGGATCGACGATAGCAGCCCATAATCCGGATGGCCACCATCGAGCGCTCGCCTATGCGCTTGCGGCGACATTTTTGTTGATCGTTGCCAATCTCTTTCCATTTTTGGCGTTCAAGTCAGGGGGGATTGAGCAGGTCATCACGCTGCCCGAGAGCGCAGGCCAGCTTCATGCTGAGGGCAGCAGTGCGCTTGCCATCATCGTGTTCGCATTCACCATCGTAGCGCCCGGGTTGCTGACCATGGGCCTGGTGATTCTTCTCGGCGCCATCGTGCTGAACCTGCGAGTTTCCTGGCTGGCCGTACTTGGTCGATTTGTCACGTTCGTTCAGCCATGGAGCATGGTGGAGGTGTTCCTGATAGGTGTGCTCGTGAGCTTCACGAAAATCGCGTCGCTCGCCACGGTCACATTGGGCGTTTCGTTCTGGGCTTTTGCAGGGTTTGCGATTTGTTTGACCGCTGCTCTGGCCTGTCTCGATCGTCATCAGCTCTGGCGGGCTATTGAGAACGCGTCATGAGCAGCTTCTCTAGAGGTAGCGCCGCCGCAGCCAATCGGGCCGTGTGCCACACTTGCGGAGCACTGTCGCCGCCGGGGCAAACGCAGCAGTGCAGCCGATGCAAGAGCCCGCTGCACCTCAGAGTGCCAAACAGTATCGAGACGACGGTTGCGTTGCTGGTCACGTCTGGAATTTTACTAGTTCCCGCCAACGTGCTGCCAATCATGTACACAGAGCAGCTGGGGCGCGTTACCAGCAACACCATCATGGGGGGTGTAGCGGCGTTATGGAGCCATGGGTCGTACCCCATTGCGCTGGTGATTTTTGTCGCTAGCGTGTTAATTCCCGTAGCGAAGATATTTGTCCTGCTGGCCTTGTGCTGGACCGTTTCACGTCGATCGCGCAGGCAACCCGGCCAGCGGACGGTGCTCTACCGACTGACGGAAATCGTTGGGCGCTGGTCGATGGTAGACGTATTTGTAATTGCAATTTTGGTGGCGCTCATTCAGCTCAGCGGGCTGCTGGTGATTCACCCTGGGGGCGCGGGTCTGGCGTTTGCGGGCGCTGTGGTATCGACGATGCTGGCCGCCCATTCCTTTGATACACGTCTCATTTGGGACGCGACCTTGCCTATGGAAACGACTCATGACTGAACCTCATATCAGCGAAAAAAGACGGTTTTCAGCGATCTGGATTATTCCGATCATTGCCGCAATTCTCGGCGTCTGGATGGTGGCTCACACGCAAATGACCAAGGGGCCGCTGGTGTCTATTACCTTTTCCACGGCTGAGGGAATTGAGGTTGGAAAGACCAAGATCAAACTTCGTGCCGTTGAACTGGGTCTGGTGGAAGGCATTGAGCTGACGGGATCGATGGACGGCGTGACGGTGCAAGCCCGACTTGATCAGGAAGCACAACATCTGCTCCGTACCGACACCCAGTTCTGGGTTGTTCGACCGCAGCTGGGGCCGGCGGGCATATCCGGCCTCGGCACGCTACTCTCCGGCGCCTACATTGAGGTTTCGCCAGGTGTGGGGGAGTTGGGAGCAAGAGTCTACCGAGGTCTGGACAACATACCGGTAACCCCTGCTTCTGCGGAGGGTCTGCACGTCGTACTCGAAGGTGAGAGCCCAAGCACGCTACGCGTGGGCAATCCGGTGTTGTACCGCGGTTACACAGTGGGGCGAATAGAGAGCGCAGAACTCAATACTGAATCGGGCGGGGGGCGCTTCGGTGTGTTTGTTGAAGCGCCGTACCATGGTTTGGTCAACGTAAACACCCGATTCTGGGACGCTAGCGGAATTTCTATGCAAATGAGCGCTGATGGCCTGTCGGTTACGACGCAATCGATGGAAGCTTTGCTGCTGGGAGGAGTCTCTTTTGACTTGCCCAAAGATGCCTCAGCGGGAGACCCGGTCGAACCGTATAGCAGATTTGACCTGTTTCCAAACCGCAGCAGTATCGATACGCATCCGTTTACAACCCATAAAGACTACATTCTGCTGCTCGATACCTCAGTACGCGGGTTGGTTGTCGGCGCGCCGGTGCATTACCGCGGCATTCAGGTTGGCACGGTACAGGGCATCTCTTTCGATTACGTGCCGGACCAGGTGGCATTTGGTGCCGATGGCCATATCAGGGTGCCCGTTTTGATTCGGCTCGATCCGGCGCGCGTTAACCTCCCCGACTCGGAAGAGGGCGTCGCAGAGTTTGTCCGGGTGCTAGAAGCAGGGGTTAAGTCAGGACTACGGGCATCGCTCAAAAACGGGAACCTTGTGACCGGTCGACTGTTCGTTGCCCTCGATTTCTATGATGACCCAGCGCCAGCGTCCATTGAGACAGCTGGGACCTATGAGGTGTTTCCCTCAATATCCAGCGGTCTGGAACAGATCGAGCATCAGATAAGCGCGGTGCTGGAAAAACTCCAGGGCCTACCACTTGAAAACACGTTGGCCAGTGCTAAAGGCGCGCTGGATGAAATCAGCCGAACCGCAGAGGCTGGGACTGCTGCTTTAGACGAACTGGACGGCATCTTGGCACATGAATCCACACAGACGCTCCCCGCTGATCTACGACGCTCGCTGTCTGAATTTGAAAACCTGCTGGGGGGCTATGGGCCAGGTTCGATCATGTATGACGATCTTCAGCGGATGCTGGAGGAGTTAAGCACGAGCCTAACGGCGGTAGAGCAGCTTATGCAGACGCTAAATGCCAAACCCAGTGCTCTGCTCATGTCGTCGGCGAGAAAATTTGACCCAGTGCCCGGAGCGAAACAACCATGAGAACGGTAGCAATCATCTTAGTGTTGAGTCTGGCGGCCTGTGCCAATGTTCCCGAGGCCCGCCATTACGTCCTCTCCACCCAAGCAGATGGTGGGCAAAATACCTCGATTACCGGTGAGCTCGCGGTCGGACTCGGTCGGATCGACCTACCGAGGTACTTGCGACAGCCAGCGCTGGTAATACGAACCGCGGAACAGGAAGTGCGACCGGCGACCTACCATCGCTGGGCAGAACCGCTCGACCGAGGCATCCGGCGGTCCTTTGCCCTGCATCTGGATGCTGAATTGCCGGGCTACCGTGTGGAAGCTGCACCGACAAATCTGGGGGATGCGGCGCTCCGTGTCGATCTTGAAGTTGATCAGTTTCATGGTAGTGAGTCTGGCGAGGTGGTCTTCGGGGGCCGATGGAAGGCGTACTCCAACGAGAATGGTAGGCTAGTTGCTGGCCAGGCGTTTCGGTTTCGAACCGCAACGACACAGCCGGGATACAGTGAGATCGTCAAAGTTAAGGTTGAACAGATTGCTCTACTCAGCTCGGACGTCGCTGCTTCCCTCGCACCGGTCCTGCAGGGCGCCCAGCATACTAATTGACCCTCACTTGTGCCATTTTGTCGACTCCTGCCGGGGGACTGATAGCCCCTTCCAAACTGCAACAATCCTGAAAGGTGGCGGGTGTCCGGAAGAGAGGCCCCTACAATGGGGTCCTGTCTCATGGCTCTCAAATTGAGTTCTTGACAAACCCAATGCTCACGATGGTTCTGGCTTGGCTACGACATGTGCAAACTGATCAAGCAAGAAGTCTTGCATCGCAACCACGGCTTGTGGCTGACCTTTTCGATTTGGAGCGACAAGACTGAGATGAGGCGAGCCG
>JAAUYH010050969.1_pt1 | contig 16979 bp, 11 predicted proteins | sample 7278061 | NCBI WGS metagenome assembly JAAUYH01 (sample SAMN14350203, study PRJNA611818) | marine sediment metagenome | isolation source: surface marine sediment (0.6m) | place: French Polynesia: Moorea | collected 2018-08 | reverse complement strand
TTGCGCATCGATGACGAGCACGGCCGTTTCGGCTGCAGGCAGTACCGACAGCGCGCGGCCGTAAAAGTCGCGGTATCCGGGCGTGTCGATCAGGTTGACGTGAATGCCCTTGTGATCGAGATGACAGATCGCAGGATACTGCGAGTGCCCAAGTTCCCGCTCCCGATCGCTGAAGTCGGACACTGTGTTGCCTTTGTCGACCGAGCCGCATTCGGCGATTTTGCCACCGTCGTGCAGGATCGCCTCGGTGAGCTGCGTCTTGCCGGAATTGCCTGGGCCCACAAGGCATACATTGCGGATATCTTCTGTTTTGTAAGGCACGGTTCGTCCTCTGCGATAGTTTTCGGAGATATTAACGCATGCGAGCCGAAATATCGGATCGTGGTTTGTCCCGATAGCTGGGCCGGTACGAGAGCGCCACACGAAAAGTCACGTCCGGCGCCGATTTCACCTTGACGTCCTCCGATACCGCGATTCCCAGAGTATAATTCGCGCCGATTCGAATATTGCCGCCGAACGTGACCATGCCGGACGGATCACCGAGGACTTCAATACCGGAATCGTACGCTTTCGAGCGTGCCGCACCCTGCACGCGCAGTTCGACACGATCGGTCAACTGGTATCCGAAGCCCAGGGAGACGTGGCCGACGAAGCTCTCTTGCTTGTCAGCGAGCCACTCGGGCTCACCCAGCCAAACGGCGTTGACGCGATAGAACGCGTTGAGGCGCTCACTGCCCAGGAGCCGCGAGTGATCGCCGGCAAGCCCTATGCTGAAATCCGTACCGCCGCTGCCGAGCAACTCGTCGGCATCGCCCGTAGGAAACTTGATGCTGCCACGCAGCGCGATGCTTCTTGTCGACGACGTTGCCAGTCGCCATGCGCCGAGCAGTCGCGCCTCGCCGATGCCGTGCGTGTTGCGTGTGAAGCTGAGACGCTCGCCGTCGGCGTCAGAGTACAGGAACTCGATCACGTCATTCGGCCGCGTGCCGCGAAAGCCGCCCGGAAAGGCGAGCACGTCGTGCCAGGTCTGCACGAGAGAATCGAGCCCGCCGGATTCGTGCCAGGTATAAGGCAGGACCAGCCCGATCTCCGCCCGATCGCCGAATCCTCTTATCCAGCGAAGCTCGAGCCGTGTCGTCTCGCCGTCGAGAATGATGCTTTCATCCGTGCTGGTACGCATATCGCGAATCGAATGACTCGCCGTTGACAGAGAGACGCTCCAGGCCGACTCGCCGGCGTCGAGCAGAAGCGCGCCCTCGCGGCTGTCGGGAATGCCGAAGAAACCGGTCAACGGGCCGTTGTCGCGGTCCTCGAGCACATCGCCCGCAAACAACGGGCCCGACAGCAGGCAGGCCAGGCCTAGACAGACGCGCATCGGGCGATCAAAGCCCGGGTGCCCGGCGCGCGGCCGTTTCCTGCTCGAACGCGCTTGCAACGTCGATCAGCAGCTGCTCCGAATTCGCGGGTCCGATGAACGACAGTCCTATCGGCAATCCGGATACGAAACCGGCGGGCACGGTGATATTGGCGTAGCCCGAGACAGCGGCATAAGACGAGCTGCCAATCTCGAAGCTGTCGCCGTTTTCGTGGTCGGTAGGCCACGCCGGTCCGTTCGATGGCGCGATCAGGAGGTCGAGATCGTGCTCCTGCAATGCTCCGTCGATACCCTCGCGAGCGATGCGCTTGCTGGTGTCCAGCGCTTCGAGGTAGTCGGCATCCGTCAAGGGGCCCTTTTCTTCGGCGAGCAGGAAAACATCCTGGCCGAAGATCGGCATGACGGTGTCCTTGTTGGCTTCATTGAACGCAATGACATCCGCAAGTGTCCGGTGTGGGGCATGGGTGCGTTCGAGGTACGCCGCGAGATCCGTTTTGAATTCGTACAGCAAGACCTGGTACTCGGCGTCGCTCATGCCCTCGGTGTCTATGCGGATGTCGTCAACAATCGTCGCACCTCGCGTTTCGAGCGCCGCGATGCTCGCGGAGATGATCGATTCGACGTCGGGATTCTCGCCTGCGCCGTGGTGCGATCGGATGACGCCGATACGCTTGTCGACGATATTCGATGTGTCAATGCCGGTTGCAAACCTCGACTTTCCGGTCATCGCGTCGAGCAGGATTGCGGCATCCGCGACGCTGCGCGCCATCGGGCCGGCCGTGTCCTGGCTGTGCGCGATCGGGATGATGCCGTGGCCGCTGACGAGACCCAGGGTCGGCTTGATGCCGACGATGCCATTGATCCCGGATGGGCAGATGACCGAGCCGTCTGTCTCGGTGCCAACGGCGACCGTCGCGAGGTTGGCGGATACGGCAACGGCGGAGCCACTCGATGACCCGCAGGGGTTGCGCGAGGTGTCGTAGGGATTGTGCGTCTGCCCGCCAAGGCTGCTCCAGCCGCTGGATGATTTCTCGGAACGGAAGTTGGCCCACTCGGACAGGTTTGCCTTGCCGAGGATCACGGCGCCTGCGGCCCGGAGGTTTGCGACGTGCTCGGCGTCCTCGGGTGGCTGGTGGCCTTCGAGCGCAAGCGACCCCGCGGTCGTCTGCATCTCGTCCGCCGTGTCGATATTGGCCTTGAGGATCACCGGTATGCCGTGCATCGGTCCGCGCGCACCCGAAGACTCACGTTCGGCATCCAGGGCGCGCGCGATCGAGAGCGCGTCCGGGTTCAGCTCGAGAACGGCATTCAGCGCCGGTCCGTTCGTGTCAATTGCGTCGATGCGCTGCAGGTACCAGGTCACCAGCTGTTCGGACGTCAGTTCACCCGCGTCCATCTTGTCCTGCAGCGTGGCGATCGTAGCTTCCTCGAAGCTGGCCGGCGGCTGTTCCTGGCTGCACGCAGCGAGCCACACACCGCTCACGAGGACATAAAACAGAAAGACGGCTTGCCTGCGTATCATTTGGGCTCCCTTGTATCCGATAGCGTCTATTTCGAATCCTGCCAGAACGAGATGCTGCTGCCGAGTTCCGGGGCGGCCTGTTCGCACTCGAGACGCGCTTCCGAGAAGCGTATCGGCGTACGGATTCCGGGAATCGCGCTGCCACCCGATGCGCGCTCCAGCAACAACTGCATCTCCCGGAATCTCACCTGCGGATCCAGGAACGCCTGCCCAACCGTGTTGATCGGGCCGGCGGGTACGCCGGCCGATTCGAGCGCGGCGAGCATCTCGTCGCGCGCCCACTTACGCGTCGCGTTCGCAATGGTCTCGCTCAATGCGTCGCGATTCTGCACCCGCGCTGCATTGCTTGCGAAGCGCGTGTCGTCGGCCATTTCCGGAAATCCGGCCACCTTGCAGAATCGTCGGAATTGCCGATCGTTGCCGACGGCGAGGATGAACCAGCCGTCGCTCGCCGGGCAGGCCTCGTACGGCGCGATATTCGGGTGCCTGTTGCCCAGGCGCGTCGGTGATTCCCCCGAGACGAGATAGTTCATGCCCTGGTTGGCCAACACCCCGAGCATGCAGTCGAGCAAGGCCATGTCGATGAACTGACCGCGGCCTGTGACCTCGCGCTGCGCGAGCGCTGCCTGGATCGCGATGACGGCATACAGGCCCGTGAAAATATCGGCGAAGGCCACACCGATCTTGTGCGGATCGCCGTCGGGCGAGCCGGTCAGGTCCATGATGCCGCTCATCCCCTGGATGATGAAGTCGTAGCCGGGCCGGTGCGCGTAGGGGCCGTCCTGGCCGAATCCCGTGATCGAGCAATACACGAGCCCGGGGTTTTCCTGTGCGAGGCTGTCGTAATCGAGGCCGAACTTGCGGAGTCCGCCGACCTTGAAGTTCTCGATCAACACGTCTGCCTTGCCGGCCAGTCGGCGCGCCTCGGCGGCACCCGCGGTCGTGGCGTAATCGAGTACGACCGAACGCTTGCCGCGGTTCGTACCGTGGAAGTAGGCCGCGTCGCGCGAGCCGTCGGGATTGTCGACGAATGGCGGGCCCCAGCGGCGCGTATCGTCGCCCGCGGGGCTTTCGACCTTGATGACGTCGGCGCCGAGGTCGGCCAGGACCTGGCCTGCCCACGGGCCGGCGAGAATGCGGGCGAGTTCGAGGACGCGGACGCCGTTTAATGGGGCTTTCTGCATGGCGTACAAGCATACCGAAATCAGTGGCTTGCGAGGGTACTGAGCCAAGCCGCAATGGATTGCGGTTTGCCGCAATAGCAAGCCCAGGGTGGTTGGAGGACCATTCCACGCGCAGGATTTCGACTATCACCGACACGGATCAGAATCATGAGCAAAAAGCACGTCTTTTCCTTTTCCGAAGGCGACGGCCAGGACAAGAAACTGCTTGGCGGCAAGGGCGCCAATCTCTGTGAAATGACGCAGATTGGCCTCAACGTGCCGCCGGGCTTCGTCATCACGACCGAGGCCTGCCTGGATTACCTGGAGGAAGACCGACTCCCGGACGGACTGATGGACGCGGTGAGCGCCGAGATTGGCAAGCTCGAGAAACAAACAGGCAAGACGTTCGGTTCGGGTCCGAATCCGCTGCTCGTATCGGTCCGTTCCGGGTCGGCCCTGTCGATGCCCGGCATGATGGACACGATTCTCAACCTCGGGCTCAACGAAAGCACACTGGCCGGCCTGATCGAGCAAACGGGTGACGAGCGTTTCGCTTACGATGCCTATCGTCGTTTCATCCAGTTGTTCGGCAAGGTCGCGCTCGGGATCGATGACGAGAAATTCGACGAACACTTCGAAGCCGTAAAGCAACGCGAAGGCGTGAAGGCCGATGTCGGCCTCGATGCCTCGCACCTGAGGGAAATCAGCGAGAAATTCCTCAATGTCTATCAGCAGGAAACCGGGGAGCCGTTCCCCGAAGACGTCATGCATCAGCTGCAACTCGCCGTCGAAGCCGTGTTCCGCTCCTGGATGGGCAAACGCGCCGTCGACTACCGCCGCGAATTTCATATCACACCCGACATGGCCAATGGCACGGCAGTCAATATCTGCACGATGGTCTTCGGCAACAAGGGCGACGATTGTGCGACCGGTGTCGGCTTTACCCGCAATCCGGGCACCGGCGACAAGGAGATGTTTGGTGAATACCTGACGAACGCCCAGGGTGAGGACGTCGTTGCCGGGATCCGCACTCCGAAGCCGATCGACCAGCTCAAGGACGAGATGCCGCCGCAGTATTCGGACCTCGTCGAGTTGCGTAACAAGCTGGAATCGCATTACCAGGAAGTGCAGGACTACGAGTTCACGATCGAGAAGGGCACGCTTTACTGCCTGCAGACGCGAAACGGCAAGATGAATGCAACTGCGACCGTCAAGACGTCGGTCGAGATGTACGAGGAAGGCCTGATCACGAAGGAGCAGGCACTGTTGCGCATCAACCCCGAGCTTTTGGAACAGTTGCTGCACCCGAGCCTCGACCCGAACAGCACTGTCGAGCCCGTCGCGGCCGGTTTACCCGCATCGCCAGGCGCCGCATCCGGCAAGTGCGTGTTCGATGCCGACCTGGCCGAGAAGCTGGGTAACACCGGCGAGAAAGTCATCCTCGTGCGCGAAGAGACGCGACCCGAGGACATCCACGGCTTCTTCGCCGCGGAGGGAGTCCTGACGAGTCGAGGTGGCAAGACCTCGCACGCGGCCGTCGTTGCCCGTGGCATGGGCAAGCCCTGCGTTGCAGGCGCCGAAGGTATTCTCGTCGACGTCAAGCTGCGGCAAGCCGTCATCGGCGAGCAGATCATTCATGAAGGCGACGTTATCACGCTCGACGGCGGGACCGGCATGGTGTATCCGGGCGCGATCGCGACGATACCCGCACAGTTCTCCGAGGAACTCGAGGAAGTGCTGGGCTGGGCCGACGACGTCGCCGATCTCAAGGTGATGGCCAACGCCGATACCCCCGATGCCGCCAAGTCGGCGCGCGAATACGGCGCAATGGGCATCGGCCTTTGCCGCACCGAGCGCATGTTCAATGCGAGTGACCGCCTGCCCATCGTCATCGACATGATCCTCGCGAACAATGAGGCCGACCGGGTCGAGGCCCTGGACCGCCTGCTGCCGATCCAGCGCGGCGACTTCGTCGAGCTGTTTACGACGATGGCGCCGGACCCCGTTACGGTTCGCTTGCTGGATCCGCCGATGCACGAATTCCTGCCGACGGAACAGCAGTTGATCGACGAGATAAAGAATCTGCGCGTTTACCGCGATGTCGTTCGCGGCAGGCAAACGGCAATAGCCTCTATTCATGAAGGCATGCACCTGCCGGAGGCATTCGAGGAGCTGAGTGAAGAGCACATCACAGATGCGCTGATCAAGAAGGAACGTATGCTCAGGAAGGTCCGTGAGCTCCAGGAGATCAACCCGATGCTCGGTCATCGCGGTGTGCGCCTCGGCATCACGTATCCCGAGATCTACGCCATGCAGATCCAGGCCATTCTCGAAGCGGCTGCCGAATGCGCCGCGAAAGGGATCGACGCCAATCCGGAGATCATGGTGCCGCAGGTCATCACGTCGCAGGAGCTGGCCAGGGTCAGCCGCAGTGTCGAAGAGCTCAAGGCCAAGGTCGAAGAGTCCAGTGGCCAGGAGCTCAGGTTCAAGTTCGGCACGATGGTCGAAACCGTCCGCGCGTGCACGCGCGCCAAGCAGCTCGCCGCGAGCGTCGAGTTCTTCTCTTTCGGCACCAACGACCTGACGCAGGCGGTGTTCTCGTTCTCGCGTGAAGACGCCGAGAACAAGTTCCTGCCGATGTACAACGAGACCGGCATCCTGCAGGACAACCCGTTCGAGGTTCTCGACGTCGAAGGCGTCGGCCGCCTGATGAAGACGGCCGTGAAGCGCGGTCGCAAGGAGCGGAAGAATCTCAAGATAGGTATCTGCGGAGAGCAGGGCGGACATCCGAAGTCGATCGACTTCTGCCACGAGACCGGGTTGAACTACGTATCGTGCTCGGGGCCGCGGGTTCCGATCGCCAGGCTCGCAGCAGCACAGGCGAAACTGAAGGAGTAGTCCGGGAGAAAAGAATGAAGCGGCGTCCGCCTGACCACGAACCTCACAAGATTCACACGGTAAGGCTGCTGAACTTCTTCACGCCCGAGGAACGCAAGACGCAGCTTGCGGACGCCGGCTTCAACGTATTCAACCTGACGCCCGACCAGGTGACTTTCGACATGTGCTCTCGCGCCGTCAACGCGATGAGCCAGGAGCAGCGTGCCGCACAATTCCTCGGCGACGAGGCTTACGCCGGCGCACGGAATTTCGAGCGATTGCAGGAGGTCGTCGCACGCGTTTTCGGGCACTCCTACGTGTGTCCGGCGCACAACCTCTACGGCTGCCTGAAGCTCGTCGTCAACACGATGGTCCCCGGTGGCACCACGATCGCGGCAAATAACCCGCGCTCGAGGATCGACCTCATCAGTTCGCCCGAAACCGGGATTGCCGACGTCCGCGGCACGAACGACGCAGTATTCACGGGTGACGTCGATCTCGACAAGCTCGAAACGGCACTCGAGGCCGGCAATATCGCCCTGTGCGCCGTGGAGGCCTTTGCCGACGGGCAGCATCCGGTCAGCCTCGCCAACCTGAGCGCCGTTCGATCGCTCGCGCGGCGCTACGGCAAGCGGCTGCTCGTCGACGGCTCGCGTGTCGTCGAAAACGCCTGGTATATCCAGAAGCACGAGCGCGGCTGCGCCGATCGCCCCATAGCCGACATCGTGCAACAAATCGCCAAGACCGCGACGCTGTTCATGATCGATGGCACACAAGACCCGAAATGCAACACCGGCGGCATACTCACGACGGACGACCCGGAAGACTACGAGATCCTCATGAACCGCGTCGTCGTTTACGAAGGCTTGCACACCTACGGCGGCATGGCAGGGCGCACGATGGAATCACTGTCGCGAGGACTCGAGGAAATGTGCGACGAGGCGGAGGTGCACTGGGTCATGCACCAGACCGAGCGCTTCACGGCACGCTGTCGCGACGGCGGCGTGCCGCTCGAGCGCGGTTGCGACGGCGCCTACATAAAAACCGACGAGTTTTTCTCCGGAGTCGCTGACAACACCCAGGACCTGTTTGCCGCGGCGCTCTACCAGACGTCCGGCGTCAGGGCGTTTGCACCCGGCCGGGTCAACTCGGACCGGCTGGTCCCCGTGCAGATTCCGCGCCTTGCCATGACCAACCGGCAACTGGACCAGGTTGCCGACGCGATTATCGGTCTTTACCGGCAGCGCGATCGCGTCGAGCCGCTGCAACTGCAGACTGAGGGAGAATGGCGCGACGAGATGCGCTACCACGGCGTATTCGGCAACCTCGAGTCCTTCGACTTCGATACCTTCCCCTACGAGATTCACACGATCGAAAAGGTCGGTGTGCTGACGCGGGAGGAACGCGAGCGCGCCATCCGCGAAGCCGGCTACAACACGTTCCTGCTGCGTTCCGCCGACGTCGAGATCGACCTGCTGACCGACTCGGGCACCTCGGCAATGAGCACCGGCCAATGGGCGGCGTACGACGCGGCCAAGGCGGCGACGACCATCACCGATGCCTACCGGCAATTCGTCGCGGCGCTCGGCGACATCACCGGTCACAAGCACATCATTCCCACGCACCAGGGGCGCGCAGCCGAGCAAATCCTGAGCGAGATCATGATCCAGCCCGGTCAATTCGTGCCCGGCAACATGTACTTCACGACGACCAAGTTGCACCAGGAGCTCGCAGGAGGTGTCTTCCGCGACGTCATCGTGGACGAAGCGCACGACTCGTCCAGCGATTACCCATGGAAGGGCAATATCGATCTCGACAAACTCGAAGCGCTTCGCGCCGAGCACGGCGCAGACGCGATCGCCTATGTGTCATTCGAGCACGCCGTCAACATGGCGGGCGGCCAGCCGGTCAACATGGACAACATGAAAGCCGTGTACGCGTGGGCGGGCAAGCACGGCATTCCCGTGTTCTTCGACGCCACGCGCTGCGTCGAGAATGCCTGCATGATCCAGGACCGCGACGAGCGTTACCGCGATGTCAGGGTGCGCGACATCCTGCGCGAGATGATGCTCTACTGCGACGGCTGCACGGTCAGCGGCAAAAAAGACTTCCTGATCAACATCGGTGGCGTGCAGACGTTTCGCGAGAACGACGATTGGGCTGCCAGAGCGCGCAGGCTGTTGCGCATCTACGAGGGCAACATCAGCGATGGCGGCCTTGCCACGTCCGATGTCGCGGCGATGGCGCTCGGTGTGCAGGAGATGCTCAACGATCGTTACATTCGTTCACGGGTGCGGCAAACGCGTGCCCTGGGTGACATGCTACGCGAAGCGGGGGTGCCGATCGTCCAGCCGACCGGCGGACACGCCGTATTCATCGATGCCCGGCGTTTCCTGCCGCATATCGACCAGGACGAGTTCCCGGCACAGCGCCTGGCAGCCGAGATCTACGTCGAGACCGGCGTGCGGGCCATGGAGCGAGGTAACGTGTCGAAAGACCGCAATCCCGAGACCGGTGAAAACTACCGGCCGGCACTCGAACTGGTGCGCCTGACGATCCCACGCCGCGTATACACGCTCGACCACATGCGTTCCGTGGCCGACGGCATCATCAGGCTGTACCAGCGGCGCGACGAAATCGAGGGCCTGCGATTCGTCTACGAGCCCGAGAAGCTGCGCTTCTTCCAGGCCCGTTTCGAGCCTGTCGATGCTATGCTCGGCAGGCATGAAGGATAAGCGCAGACTCGCCTGGACCCTCGTTGCCATCGTCTCCGCGGCACTCGCATTCAGCGGGCTCGCCGACGAAACCTCGGCGGAATACGCGGAAGCCGCGTTCAAGCGCGCGCTCGTAACATTTGCGGTGGCACGCACGCTGAATGGCGTGATTTCGGTGGCGCAGGGGACCGAGGTCGCCGTCGAACCCGGCGGCGTGGGCGTCAATTTCACGGTTGGCCAGATTCTGGACCCGATCAACGATCTCGTCGAGCAGTTTTCCTCGGTCATGCTCGTCGCAACGAGCTCGCTGGGCTTGCAGAACGTGCTGCTGAACATGACCGGCTGGTGGGGCCTGACCGTGTTGCTCGCGATTGCCGCAGCCGCGCTCATTGCCGTGCAGTGGTGGCCGCTTGCGCCGCAGAGCAGGGCGGCGGCGACGGTTACGCGGGTATTCCTGGTCGCCCTGTTCCTGCGTTTCGCTATCCCGGTGCTCGTCGTCGGCAGTACTCTCGTGTTCGACACCTTTCTCGCGGCCGAGCAGGATGCGGCAACGGCGGCGCTCAAGACGACCAGCACTGAGATCGAGGCGCTGAGCCAGGAGGAGCCCCGCGAGGCGAGCACGAACGAATCCCTTCTCGATCGTCTGGGCAATATGATCGACGAGTCGATGGAATCGCTGAACGTGGCCGACCGTATCGAACGGCTGCGCGACAGCGCGTCAAATGCCAGCGAACACATCGTTAACCTGATCGTGATATTCGTGTTGCAGACGATCATTCTGCCGCTGGCCTTCCTGTGGATGTTCGTTGAGGGCCTGAAGGCGCTTGCCGCGCGCACGACACGTTTGTAGTTTCCACAAAGCCTGCAGCCCCTGGTCTACGGTAGAATAGGCTCGTGGACACCGCCGTCACACCTGGCAACGCGAGGACCGCGGAGATCGAAGCCAAATTCCTGATCCGCGAGACCGACCAGTTCGCAGACGTTCTGGCGTCACTGGCCCGGCTCGGGTACGAGATCAACGAAGGGCCTACCGAGACCCACACTGATCGTTACTTCGATACGCCCGATTGGAGGATCCTGCGAGCTGGCTGGGCGTATCGCTGCCGCGAATGCAACGGCAGGAAGAAACTCATGCTCAAGTCGCTGGGTTCGCGTGACGGCGCCGTATTCAGCCGGGAAGAAGTCGAGCAGGCCTTACCGAACGAGAAGGCGAAGAAGAAAGGTCGGTTACCGAGCGGCCCGGTGCAGGAACGGGTATCGCAGTTTGCCAGCGGCAAGCGTCGTCACGAGCTGTTCCGCGTCAGAAGCGAGCGCACGGTCTATGATATCGGCGTACCCGGTGGTTTGGGCTCGCGCCTGGAGCTGGATTTCGACCGAACTCACATCAAGGCCAAGCGCAAGGCGAATAAAAAGGCCCCGGGGCAGTTTCGTTTCATGGAGATCGAGTTCGAGACGGACGACGTCAAGACGGCTTCGACACTTGCCGAGATCCTGCGAGATCGACACGGCCTGATACCTTCGCAATTCAGCAAATTCGAACGCGGCATCCAGGCAGCGGGCCTCGAGGCAACAACGGTTGAAGAGGCGCGTCGTGACCCGCCGCGACCCAAACAGCCGATCCTCGAACTCATCTACTACTACCTGGAGCAGCAACTGGACGCGCTCAAACTGCAGTTCCCACGCGCCTGGGAAGGGCTCGATCCCGAAGGTGTGCACAAGATGCGAGTGGCCATCAGGCGAGCTCGTACCGTGCTCAAGGAATTCCGCAAGGCCTTGCCGACCGAAGAGCGTGGCCACTTGAATGCGGAATTGCGCTGGTTGCTCAAGCAGCTGGGCCAGGTTCGGGATGCCGACGTTTGCGAAGCCGCGATCGAGCACTATCGGGCAGGGTTGCACGGCGATCCCGTTGAGATACTGGCGCCTTTCGAAACGCATCTTCGTCGCACGACCCTTGGCGCCCAGGTCGAACTCGTCGCCGCCTTGTCGAGCGATCGCTACAAGGCGCTTATCGACGAGTACGAAAGATTCCTTCGCGCGCGCGCCGCCGGTGACAGCGAGAAACACGTGCAGCGCAGCATTGCAGAGTGCGAAGACCGGCTCGTGCACCTGGTCGTAGCCAAGATGCAGGACAAAGCGCGGAAGATCACAAAAGAATCACCGGCACGCAAGCTGCATCGGCTGCGGCTGCTCGCAAAACGGCTTCGATACCTGCTCGAGTTTTTCCGCGTCGTGCGGCCCCGGAAGTGGCGCAAGCCGATTGCGGCGCTGAGCACGATGCAGGACGAGCTCGGCGAGCACCAGGACGCGATCGTCGCACGGCAGCGCCTGACGACATACGCGGAGTCGATCGCTTTGCTGGAGGAGAATCGCCGCCTGCTGCTCGCAATGGGTCGCCTGACGCAGCAGGAAGAGGACCGCGCCATATTGTATCGCCGGAAATTCCCGGCGCTCTGGGCTGCTTTCGAACAGAGTATCGAACCGTTACTCTGACGAAGGCTTCTGCATCTCTTCACGGACCTTGTTCTCGAAGTCGGCGATGTCGGCAAGGGACACCCGCGCGCCCTCGAGTGCACCAGTGGTTTCTTCGCGCAGATGTTGACGCGCGATTCCCGACAGGTGGAGCGCGGCGTCGAACAGGCTGTTGTCGGCGAGCACGGCAGCCATAATCATCGCGTGGCCAGTACCCGGCCTGGACTCGAGCGACTGCTCGAACGCCGCAACCGCTTCTTCAGCCGCACCAAGGCGCGCATGCGACAAACCGAGCAGGAATTGAATCTGCGAGTACGACGGTCGTGAAGAATCCGTGTTGAATGGCTGCTCGAGCATGCGTGCAAACAGTGAGACGAGGTTCGCCGCCGAAATCTCGTCACAACTTCCCAACGCAACGGACCGCGAGAGCTGCTGGTAAAAATCGAGAGTACGCGCATCGTAAGGCGACGCAACAAGCGACTCGGCGGCGTGTTCGAATTCTGCCGCAGTCAGCCGCCCCGTCTCGCATCGGATGAGGAGACGCGTCAACAGCAGCTCGGGCCGGCCCGGTATGTTCGTTGAGGCCCTTTCGATGACGTCGAGCGCCGCGTCTGTCTGGCCAGCGTTGAACAGCTGCACCGCGTATTGCTGTTGCGCGCGTGCCGAAGTCGGCGCTTTTCGCGCTGACGCTTCGACCATCCGCGGATACTCCGACCAGGTGTCGGCCGAATAACGCGTGAAGCCCGCCAGCGTCAGCAAGGCAACTACCGACACGGCGAGGAATACCCCCTGGCTGGTCTTTGAATGCAGCAGTACGGCGGGCGGCAGCAAAAGAAATGCGGCGGCCAGGTAATTGCGGTGCTCGAAGTACATTTCGAGGTTCAGTACCGTCGACTCAATAAGCTGCGCACCGTAGAAGAACAGGCCTGCAAATGCGAGCAGCGGCCACTGCCGGCGTCGGGCGATCAATACGCCGAGGACAACAGCATGGAACGCGATGCCGAGCAGCGTCGTCGCAGGTGACAACAGCCCCGTCGACTTCAGGAAGTGATCCTGGAATACGCCGGTCGTGTAAAGCTCCGGCACGAACCAGTGCTTGAGGTAATCGACCAGTACGCGCGCCTGTGTCAGGAGTCGTTCGTAAATACTGAAGTCGCGGTTCGCAGCGACGTCAAAGAAGTCGGGACGGAACAGGCGTTCGCCGAGATAGAGTGCGATGACCACGGCCGGCACGACCAGGAACAGAATCGACCAGTATCGATTGAGCGCGCCCGCTGTTCCCTTGCGGCTCGCGATGATCGTGATCTCGGCGACACCCGCGAGCAGCGGCAGCAAGATGCCGTTTTCCTTGGACAGCATGGCGAGCACCGTGCCGACTACCAGGGAAGCGCTCATGACCAGATAGGCGCGGCGCGGTGCCGTGGCGACGAGCATTCGGCCGTGCAGGTATCCGAGCAGGCCGGCAAATACGAACAGCGTAGACAATTGCGCCATGCGCTGCACCGCGTAGAGCGTGGTCGAAACCAGGAACGGATGCAGCAGCCAGGCGCCTGCGGCGATCAGTGCGACACGGCAGGCCTGCCGTGCATCCATGTCGAGGATTCGCAGCAGTCGCTCAGACAGCAGCCCTAGCAGAGCACCATTGAGTAAATGAATGACGAGATTGGTGCGCTTGAAGGGCCAGGCGTCCGTGGGCCAGTTGTTGGCGTCGATCAGGAAGGTCAGAAGAGCGAGAGGTCGGCCCGTCGGGCCGGCATGGCCGCCGAAGACGAACGCCTTGAACGTGTTCCAGTCGGTAACACCACCGAGATCGCCGAGATCGGCGATCGTGCCAAAATCATCGAATACGAACGAGCCGTGGAGTCCTGGCCAGTAGGCCCAGGTACCAAGCAGGAAGAGTAGAGCCCATCCGCCGAAAAGCCAGAGCGTGTCGGTGTTGCTGCGCGCGGTATTCACTGCGCGCGTATCGTATCACCTTGCTTTAGCCGACGGCGGGAATCAGTACCAGCTCGCCATCGATGCCGATGAATTTGCGGACGGCCGTCAGCTGGCGGCGCGCTGCCTCGAGGAACGAGACGTTGCGAATATTGCCCGGCGCCTGCGTTGCGGGTCCACGCCCGACCTCGACTTCGAGGTGCGAATCGCCGCTAATGAAGAGCAGCGAGCGCCGCGGCTCGTGGCTGGACCAGCCGGCGAAGCAGGAGGGGTCCTTGAGTCCGACCTTGCGGCCGTCGGCGAGCTTTGCGACGCACTCGGCGTAGCGCATGGGAATTTCGACGCAATACTCGACTACTTCGGCATGGCTCACGCCATCGAGCGGGATTGCCTGGTCCAGCAGGCGCACAGTGTGATCGAATACGGCTGAGTTGATCGTGCTCCCGTACCGTGAAGCGGACGTCTGTAACGGTTGTGCCATCTCGTTCTCTCCTCGGTTTTTCTCTGGTCCCGGCGTTTAACTGTTCCCCACACTACTAAAGAATAAGATGAAACTTCACAAAAAGAATTTCACACTGTTAATTTCACAAAAAACAGCGCCTGTGGACGCGACCCCGCCGATTCGCCGAGGCTGGCGATCCCAGAGGAATTGGCCGACAATCGGCGCAAACAATGAACGAGGGGTAGCCCGCCATGCAGTATCGATCGATTCTCGCCATGCTGACCGCAACCGTGATGTCCGTGCTGGTATTCGGCGCACAGGCACAGATGCCGGACTTCGACGCCGTCGAGATCAAGACGACGGACCTCGGGGATGGCATCTACATGCTGGAGGGCCTCGGCGGTAACATCGGTGTCTCGGTCGGCGACGATGGTGTGTTCGTCATTGACGACCAGTTCGCACCGCTGGCCGACAAGATTCTCGCGGCAATCGCCGAAATCACCGACCAGCCCGTGAGTTTCGTCGTCAATACGCACTGGCACGGCGACCATACCGGGGCAAATGCCGAAATGTCGGCCGCGGGTGGCGTCGTGGTCGCGCACCACAACGTCCGCAAGCGCATGGCGGCTGAAGGTGAGCGCCAGTCGCCGCCCGAGGCACTGCCGGTCGTGACTTTCGGCAAGTCGGTCGTGTTTCACTTCAACGGCCACACGATCAAGGCGGTGCATCCGGGCAGGGCTCACACAGATGGCGATGCAATCGTATTCTTTAAAGAGATAAACGTCATGCACGCCGGCGACCTGTTGTTCAACGGCCTGTACCCGTACATCGATGTCGATTCGGGCGGTTCGGTCGACGGTTACATCGCGACGCTGGAGTGGTTGCACGGGGCCGCCGACGATGACACCCGAATCATTTCCGGACACGGCCCGGCGGCGAACCGGCAGGACATCGCCACCAAGATTTCCATGCTGCGCGACGCGCGCACGCGCATGATTGCGCTCATCGACGAGGGCATGAGTCTGGATGAGATCAAAGCCGCGGACCCGCTCGAGCAATACCACGAAAAGTGGGCCTGGTCCTTTATTGATGGCGAGCGATTTACGGAGTTACTTTATCGCGGCCTGACCGAATGGTGATTCCAGTGCTGCTTGCCACCGGCCGGGCGGCAGGGACAGCATCTCCTCGAGAAACGCCCAGGCCGCCTCGGCGGCCCGCATCGTCGCGTCGCTAATCGTCTCACCGAGCTCGAAGTTCCGGCCCGCGACCTGCAACAGGAACGCGACAGGAGCCGGTTGCTTCAGCGTTGTCTCGTACAGCTGCAGCAGTGCCTGCGGCGATATCGAATGTGTCGTTACCGAGTGGTCGGCGACAGGAGCGATGCGTTCGATCGAAAATCCTTCCTCGATCCCGACGCTTGCGTCGATGAACAGCGCGGGTACATCGGGGACCAGGTCCATTACGTGCTCGATGTGCAGCTGCAGGTCCTCGATGACCGTAACCTGCGGCCGCCGCAGCGCCAGGATGCGATGAGCGAGCAGGGGACCTACACCGTCGTCGGCCCTGCTTTCGTTTCCCCAGGCAAGGACGACGAGCGCGGGTTCAGTAGCATTCACCGTTCGAATCGCGTTGCAGCCGGTGTATCAAAGACCCGTCCTTGTGTCTCAGCTCGATACGGAGCGGCATCTTGCCGACCGCGTGGGTGGCGCAGGACAGGCACGGATCGTACGCGCGAATCGCGACTTCGATGTTGTTCAGTAACGGCTCGGTGATTTCCCGGCCGCTGAGATGATCGCGCGCGACTTTGCGAATCGACTCGTTCATAGCCTGGTTGTTGTTGGTCGTCGAAACGATGAGGTTCGCTTTTCGGATCAGGTCGTCATCGTCGACTTCGTAGTGATGAAACAGCGTGCCGCGTGTTGCCTCGATGACGCCGATACCCACGTTGGACCGCTCGCCCTTGACGAGAAGGTCGGTGCCCATGATCTCCGGATCGTCCAGTAACTCGCGAATCTTTTCGGCGCAATGCAGCAGCTCGATCATGCGCGCCCAGTGGTATCCAAGTGAGGCGTGCACGAGCCCGCCCTCGCCGAACGACATGAACGCCTGGCGCTCGTCTTCGGCCAGCGGCGTATTGATATAGTCGCAGTTGTTTACGCGAGCCAGCGGACCGACACGGTACCAGCCGCTGTCGGTGCCGAGATCGGCGATGTACGGGAACTTCATGTAGCTCCAGTTACGGACTTCTTCGCGAATGTGATCGCGATAGACCTGGTCGCTCACCTGGTCGAAGATCATCGATCCGTCCGGAGCCTTGGCGCGTAACTTGCCGTCGTACAGTTCCAGCGCGCCGTCAGGCTGCACGAGACTCAGGTAATTCGTCGGCATCGTGCCGAACTCGTCATTGAACGGCTGGTTGCCGAGGAAACAATCGCGGGCGAGATCGACCGAGGCCCGCGACCAGTCGATGATCTGGTCGATG
>JAAUYH010227230.1_pt1 | contig 16982 bp, 11 predicted proteins | sample 7278061 | NCBI WGS metagenome assembly JAAUYH01 (sample SAMN14350203, study PRJNA611818) | marine sediment metagenome | isolation source: surface marine sediment (0.6m) | place: French Polynesia: Moorea | collected 2018-08 | reverse complement strand
GTTTACGCCCGGCAGTAAAAGCGGCACATCGTCCTCATAGCGAAAGGCCGAAGCTGTGGAAACTACTGGTGTATGCCGCGCATACTGGGGTTCATATTCGCGCGCGGGTGCCGCATCTAAGGCGGTGAAAACCAAGTCCACAGTGCGGGCATCAAACTCCTCGGCCAACTCGACCGTCAGTCCGGCAATGTGTGGTTCTAACGGGCCATCGCCATACCAAGAAAGTTGCCCCGACTCCGAAGAAATCGCATCTTTATACGACTTGCCGGCTGAGCGTTTGGATGCGGCCACTTTGGTGATGACAAAGGTCGGATGACCGCTGAGCGCGGCCAAAAATTGTTGTCCTGCCAACCCCGTAGCCCCGACCACGGCAACTCGAATTGTGTTCTTCTGTGTGTCAGTCATAGCCAAGAATGACAATTCATCACGCAACGCGCATGCGGTCAACTTCGTCGCGTGTGATCGGAAATATTGCACATCAGGTTGGTAATTTTTTGACCTAGTCAAACGAATCTCTATACAACCAAGGAACATTAATAAGGAAATGTGGATTTCATACTTGCAGACATTCGACATGTGCGTGAGAATTCAAAACTATGGCTGGGAGAAGGGACCTAGATCCACGGGTATATTCCATTAACGCTGTTCCCGACGCGCCAACACTGGCTGAGGGCTCAGCTCCACACAAGGTCGATACCGGACTTTCCAGGGGGGAACAGTCCGCCGTCGCTGGACCACAGGGACAGGAGGCGCAGAGTGCGCCGCCTGTCGAAAATCCGACACTGACCCAGGTGACGCCAGCGGGCACGGGCCCCACAACCCAGCCCAACGCCGCGCCAGAGACGGCACCAGAGACTACGTGCGACGCTACGTGCGACGGCGACCCGACCCTGCACGACGATGAGATCGATCGCCGGATGCTGGCATTGGCCAGCGCGCGCTTCGGCATCTCCTCCTTCCGGCCGGGCCAGGCCCTGGCAGTGCGCAACGTGCTGGGCGGTATTGACACCCTGGCCATTATGCCCACAGGCGGGGGCAAATCACTCTGCTACCAGCTACCAGCCCTTGAGCTCAGCGGCGTCACCCTCGTGGTCTCCCCCCTCATCGCGCTGATGAAGGACCAATACGATAAGCTCGAGCAGCTCGGCATCGATGTGCTGCGCCTCGACTCCACTCTCAGCCAACGCGACGAGGAACACGCGCTCACCCGACTGGGACAGAGCGCGCCCTGCATCGCCTACGTAACCCCGGAGCGCCTCGGTGAGCCGCGCTTCCGCAATCGCCTGTCTGCGGTAGAGGTGGCCCTCTTCGTCATTGACGAAGCCCACTGCATTTCGCAATGGGGCCACGACTTTCGCCCGGCGTATCTCGGTTTGGGCGACGCCATCGAAGCCCTGGGACGACCGCCGGTGTTGGCGCTCACGGCGACCGCGCCACCGCGGGTCAAACAGGACATCCTGGCCCAGCTGTGCATGTCGGAGGACGCGTCCATCATCGACGTCGGCCTGCGCCGTCCGAATCTGCGCTATCATGTATTTAAGGCGCGCAGCGAACACAAAAAACGCCAGCAGCTGCTGCGCCTGGTGCGCGGCCACGAGGGCTGCGCCATTATCTATGCCGCCACCGTGCGCATGGTGAATGCGATTGCCGACTTCCTCATGGACAGCGGCGTCGAGTGCGGTCGCTATCACGGTCGCATGCGGGCCAAAGAGCGCGAGCAGGTGCAGTCGGCCTTCATGGATCGCAGCACGCCGCGGCTGATGGTGGCCACCAACGCCTTTGGTCTCGGGGTGGACAAGCAAAATATCCGCCTCGTGGTTCACTACAACTTCCCCGGATCGCTAGAGAGTTATTATCAAGAGGCGGGGCGCGCGGGGCGCGATGGTCATCCGGCCAACTGCGTGCTGCTGTATCAGCCCGAAGATAAGCGGATTCAGAGCTTTTTTCTCGGTGGCCGCTATCCGACTCCCGAGCAGACCTGTGCGGTGGCGGAATCCCTCTTGGCCCTGGACCGCGAGGCCAGTGGCGATCGCACGCTGACCTATGGTCTCAAAGAAGTCGCAGAGCGCGCCGACACCCCAGTCAAAAAAGCCCGCGTGGTGCTGTCATTTCTCAAAGAGGTCGGATTTGCCAACGAGGTGGCCGGCTCTCGTTTCCGACTGCTTTCCAACGTGCCGCCCAATCTCAATCAGCTGGAGCGGGCGGCGCGGCGCTACGAGCAAAAGCGCGCCCAAGATCAGGCCCGGCTGCAGGCCATGCTGCGTTATGCGGAATCTCATCTCTGCCGCACGCGGCTGCTGCTCAGCTATTTCGACTACCGCGACGACGGCGTCTTCGGCGGACCGTCTTGTGGTCAATGCGACAACTGCCTCACCGCCAAACGCCAGGCCAAGCAGAGTGCCAGCACCAACGCGGCCGTGGTCTTGGCCGCGGCACGGGCGCAAAAACGCACGGAGTCTGCGTCGTCGAGTCAATCGCCATCTGCAGGCCAACCTGGCCGCCGGGCGCTCTTGGAGCAGGCGGTTGCCCGCCGCATGTTGCGCACCAATCGCATGCGATCGCTCAAGGTCGAGCGCTCGCGTCGGGTGGTCAACAGCACTGGATTTGGCAAGGGCGATCTCGTGCGCCACAAACAATGGGGCGATGGCGAAGTGGTCCGCATCAACGGCGACACCATCGGCGCGTTTTTCCCCGGCTACGGCGAAAAGCTACTCAAGGCCCGCTTTCTCGAAAAAATCGACGGCTGAGACAGCCGCGCGCCGGGCCCGCACCCGCATAATGGGTTGCAGTGTCGCCTGGGCGCCGCGTCGCCCAGGATGTCGGACATGGCTGAGACACCTGGCAGAAACGCAATTGGCGAGATTGGGGTGCCATGTCGCCGCGATTCGGAGCCACGAAGACGGGGATCAGTGCAGTTCGCGACGGATGTTGTCGATCACTTCGGTGTAGCTGGTGCTCTTCACGACCTCGGCCATCTCTTGGGTGTAGCGCGAGAGCAAGTCTTCGCGGTTGCGTTCTTGCGCATCCTTGCGCGCGTTGTACAGCGTGATAAACGCGCGCTCCGCGTTGACGAAATACTCCACCACCGCCAGAACCGTCCTCGCCGAGGATGAGACAATCGATCGCGATTCATCCGAGAATGAGAACATCGTCCCCTCGGAATTGCGGACATCGAGGGTCACGGTCGCCATGGCGTCCACGCCGCTTTTTTCCTGCTTGGTGTCCATGCGGCTGGTCACCTGAAAGTCGGCTAGCTCAATGGATTTGAGAGACTGGTATTCCTGGGCGTAACGCTCGAGAAGAGCGTGAAAACAGGCGCCGACAATGCCACTGCTCTGCCCAGTGACGCGATGCTGTGCACCGCTGGTATCGCATGCTTGGACAACGACCGAACAAGTGCCGTCTCGACCTTCTTCAACCGAAAGTCGTTCGAGCTCCAGTTCGAGATAGCCATCTCCGAGTACGCGTTTGATTAACTGCAAATTGGACTGCGGTCTCTTAGTCGTCACCTTTTATGTATACCGCGCGAATGGCAATCGACCAACTTGTCGCTGGTGTGGTGAATCGCCGCGCACGAACGCTGGCCAGAATGACATACCCGCCTTCTCCCCTCATCGACTGCCAATTGCGACAGACAGTTACCTGATCAACCATTGCCGCACAGCACCACAACCGGACATACGCTGGAAAAGATGGTCGGCATCGCGCGCCAACATGGACGCCGACCCTGATAAGGTAGGTGCCCCATGAGCTCGCCTCCCAGCTATGACCCTGCCGATGGCGCATTGCAGCGCTGCATCTCTCTGCTCTCCGATTTCATCGGCTATCGCACCGTCAATCCCGGTGGCGATGAACTCGCGTTATGTCGCCATCTCGTCCCGATACTGGAAAAACTCGGTGCCGACGAGATCATCACCGCCGAGGTCGCGCGTCCCGATCGCGAAGTTGGCGGTTACGTGTACGCCCGCTATGGCAAACCGCGCACCGTGATCAATATTCATATCGACACCGTGCCGGTCAATCGCGGCTGGCAGCACGATCCATTTGTTGCCGAGGTCGAAGACGGTCGCCTCTACGGCCTGGGCAGCGCCGATACCAAGGGCGCCATCGCCGCGCTCTTGGTCGCACTCGAGAGCGTGCGTCCGCGCGATGTCGGCATTTTGCTGTCGGGCGATGAGGAAAACGGCACTGCCTGCACCACGGCATTTCTCGCCAGCGAGTACCTACAGGGCATCGAAAAGGCATTGGTATGCGAGCCGACCGGACGCCGGGCCGGCATCCGTCACCGCGGTTTGCGCGCCTATCGCTTTGCGGTGCAGGGACAGGGCGGTCACTCCTCGAAAGCCGACTACATGCCCAAGCCGGTGGTGGATATGGCGCGCCTGGCGGTCTTCCTCGATGAGGTCGGGGTGAAAAACCGCGATGTCGGCCCGGAAGACATGCGCGGTTTGTGCATGAACGTGGCCTCGATTGAGGGCGGCGTGGCCTTTAACGTCATCCCCGATAGCGCCGCCATGCACATGTCCATTCGCCAACCCCCGGGCTTTGACGATGCCGGCTTTGACGCCGAGGTCCAGCGCCTCGCGGCATCGGTCAACCAGGGGATCTCGACCGCGGTGGAGCTGGTCTTTGCCCCCTTTGCCTGCCGCGAGCCCGACAGCTTCAGCCCCCTTGTCGGCCCCTTTGTCGACGACTACGGCCCCCTTGATTTTTGGACCGAAGCCGCTCTATGGTCCGACGCCGGTGTCGACGCAGTGGTTCTCGGCCCCGGAAATATCGCCCAAGCCCATGCACCCGATGAGTATGTCACCCTTGCAGACCTCTCCTGGGCCATCGAGCTCTTCACCCACGTTCTACAGCACAGTGCCCGTTGATTCCATGCAACCGGGCGACATGGTTCTGCGCTTCATCGCCAGCATCGGCGGTCCCCGAGAAGCCCAGTTCTACCTATCGCTGTTTCGCTCGCAGTTTCCGGAATCCTTTGCCATCATTGCGGTCAGCAACGAGATCTTGCGCCAAGCTCCCGGCGCCCTGGCGGTCGATTTGCGCTTTTTGGCCCGCCTGGGACTCACCCCCGTCGTCATGCTCGGCCTGCTCGACGGCCAGCACGACAACGATGACGGCGAGCGCAGTGCCGCCAATCGTGGCGATTTTGCGGTCCGCGCCCATGCCGACGCCATCGCGCGCCGGCTGCGCGAAGATATCTCCTGCGCAATCATTCACGCCCCCCACAACGACGATCAACGCGATGGCCCAAGCAGCAGTGGCGACAGCGCCGAGGCCCCCTCCCCCGACGCGACGCCGACCACCACCATGGCGGCCAAAGTACGGGCTGCGGCGCGGAACGGGGCGCTCCCCATCGTCGTCTCCGGCAACTGGCCCAGCGGCAATCGCACATCCGCTCTCAAACAGCGATTTGCCACCCTCACCGCGCTGGCAGGGACCTTGCGGACCCGCAAAATTGTCGTCTTGGGCCGGCAAAGCGGACTTCAGCCCATGGATGGCGCCATTCCGTCCTTGGTCGATATCACGTACGAACACGACGAACTCGCTGCCCGCCTACCCAGGAGCAAAGCCGCGCTGCTGTCGGCGATCCGCGACCTCATTGAAGACGTGCCCCACCGCCTGACCGTCTCGGTGACCTCGCCCCTCGATTTGTTGCGCGAGCTCTTCACCACCTACGGTGCCGGCACGCTGCTGAGACGCGGTTCGCGCATCCAGCGCCACCACGACTACCGCGACCTCAATTGCGAGCGCATCCGCTTTCTCCTCGAATCGGCCTTTGAGCGCCCCCTCGTGCGTAGTTTTTTCGAGCAGCCCGTCGAGCGACTGTACATTGCCGACAACGTCCGCGGTCTCGCCATCATCACCGACAGCCCTCTCGGCCCCTACTTGAGCAAATTCGCCGTGGAGCGCGAGGCCCAGGGCGAAGGCGTGGGCGGCGATCTATGGCGTGCCCTGGCGGCCGACTGCCCATCCCTTTTGTGGCGCAGCCGCGCGGGCAATCCCATCAATCGCTGGTATCAGCACCGCTGTCACGGCATGATGCGGACCGGCGATTGGCATGTCTTTTGGCGCGGATTGCCCGTCGAGCACATCGCCGACGCCGTAAACTACGCCTTGGCCCAACCCGCCGACTTCCCGCCCATGCGGGTAGACGCCACCTAAGGACCCGCGCACAAGCGAGCATCGTTATCGAGTCTCCATGGCCGACCCGGGATAGGTGGCTGTGGCGACACATTTCGCCATGGGTTACAACAGACCTATGTCTCGCTCTCCTTCCCGGTTCTACGATGGCCGGTTTCGTGGCCGGTTCTGTTATCGGTTCCGTGGCCGACAGTCTCTGCGACCTTGGCCGACAGTCGTCGCCGTCCTGATGGTGCTGTTCATCGCGCTCGCTGCACGAGAAACCAGGGCTGCGCCCAATGGCGGCAAGATGGTGTTGGCGGTGTTATATTTCGACAACAACACCGGTGACCGCACCTACGACGTGCTGCAAAAAGGGCTCGCCGATATGATGATCACCGATCTCACGGCGGCCGGTCTCGATGTGGTGGAACGCGACAAACTCGAGGCATTGCTCAAAGAATTGCGCCTGCAACGGACGCGTTATTTTGACCCCAAGACCGCACAAAAACTCGGCCGCGGCATCGGCGCCCGCTTTGCCGTCACCGGCGCGATTGCCGCCATCGAGCCCGAGATACGCCTGGATATTCGCCTCGTGGAGGTAGAGAGCGCCCGCATTGTTATGGCCGACAAAGTGGTGGGTAAAAAGGACGCATTTTTCGATCTGCAATCGAAGCTCGTAGGCAAGTTTGTCCGCGGCCTCGACGTGCGCGCCAAGGCCACATCGACCGCGGCCACCGGCCTCGTCGACGTGGCCACGCTGCTGCAATATTCCCAAGCGGTGGACTCCGCCGACCGAGACGATCTCGAAACCGCATCGCAAAAGCTGGGCAGCTTGGTCCGCAGTGCGCCGCGCTTCACCCTGGCGAAAAAACGCTATGCCGAAGTCATACGCCGGCTCAGACTGGCGAAGAAGCGCCGCCAAGCCGGCCTCGGCGCCGATGAGCGTATCCTCATGGACAACATCGAGCGCGAACTCAAAAAACCCATCAGCGGCCTCAAGGGCGACGACGCCAATCACTATTTCGGCTATTTGGTCGCCCGCGGCAACATGCATCTGTGGCGGGCCCGCAACATCGCGGCGCTTTCCAAGGGGCAGAGCGGACCGGTATGGGTGAAAAAAGCCCAACACCGCGCGTGGCAGGGTGAGTTGCGCGGCTTTTTTGCCAACACCGAGCGCTTTATCACCGATATGCGCGCCTACCGCGCGCAGCAAATCTCTCAGGGCAAGCGCCGTCCAGACAGCATTGATACCGCGGTCCGCGACGACGATCGCCGCCGGGGCCGCGAACTCGGCGTCGCCGACGACATCGGCGATTGGACCTTTGCCAGCCCGCCACGGGTCGCCCGGGCCTTGGCCGACTTCACCGTCACCGGCATGTCGCCATTTTGGCTCGAGATCGAGCGTTTCACCGCGCGCCCCACCCTGGTCGATCTCGACGCCGGCTACGGCGACAAATCTCTGGCGATGCTGCTGCGGGCCCGCGAGGAGTTGCCGAAATACGAAGAGGGCGAGGGCCTGCAGAATGCCATGGCGGAGAACATCGACACCTATGCCGAAGTGCTGCTGCGCCTCGGCCGCCGCGACGAGGCCATCGCCGAGTGGCAGAGTTTTCTCGACCAATACCCCAAGGCCACGCAATACCGGGCGTTTGAGCAAAAGATCGAAGGCATTCTCGGCATCTCTGACAAGGCGCAAGCGTTTGAAAAAGCGCTATCCACTTGCTCGACCGAGATCTACGCCCAGATGTACGAGGAAGCCAAGCGAGTGGCCCGCGCCGACGGCGCCAACGGGTTGCGCACCATGATGAAGAACATCGAGACCACCTGCGGCCGAGGCACCATGGGGCCATCGTTTACCAGTCAGGCGTATTACTTTGCCGCCAGAGAGGCCAGCGAGCTCGGCAACTGTGATCTATTTCGCGAAGTCGAGGCCAAAGTACAGGCGCTCGGTCCGGCGTTTGTGCAACAGCTGGCCCAGCTGCCATCGCCGTGCCTGTGAGCATCTGTGAGCGCGCCTGAATCGGGTTTCCGGTTCTGTACCCAACCAATGTGGCGATGCGCGGTGATAACTCTGCGACAGCCTTGGCGCGGGAGGCCGAGATGGGCAACAATAGCGGGCGGAGGATTCTGCCTGTGGATGAAAATAACTCAGGGTACCGTCGCAGAGATTTTGTCAAGCTAACTGGCGCCCTTGGATTGGGCGCAGTCTTGGCCCCGTCTGGCTGCGCTCACACCCCCGGCGATACCACCGTCGCCAATCCAAATACATCACCGAACCAATCACCCAAGCCGTCGAACGCGCAGGCGCAGTCGGGAGATGGAGACGCCATGGACCATGCCGCCGAGCCCGGTACCGAGCCCGGCAAGCATAGACCGCGCGTGCCGCGCCGCCCCTTCGGACGCACTGGCCAAGAGGTATCGATCTTGGCGCTGGGCGGGTATTTTGACCCCGCGGGCAATGCGGCCCTCATCGAGCGCGCGGCCGACCTGGGCATCACGTTCTGGGAGACCACGTTGCGCTATGGCGGCAAAGGCTACGGCGACTATTTTCGCCGCCATCCGGCCATGCGCTCCGAGATCTTTGTCTTGGGCAAGACCCGCGGCGGCTCACACGCCGACATGGATCGCGACCTGGCCACGGTGCTGGCCGACACCGGCAGCGAGTACATCGACTTTTTCACCATTCATGGACTCAAAGATCCGGCGCTCCTCAGCACCGAGGTCATGCGATGGGTCGAGCGTGCCAAAGCCTCTGGGCGCATACGCTATTTTGGCTTTAGCACCCACAACAACATGGTCGCCTGCCTGCGCACCGCGGCCGGCCTGGATTGGATCGACGGGGTTCTGACCAGCTACAACTACCGCCTCATGCAAGACCCCGCGATGGAAGACGCCATCTCTGCCTGTGCCGATCGCGGGATTGCGGTGACGGCCATCAAATCGCAGGGATTGCCCACCAATCCCAAGGCCGATTTAGGCCAAGACAGCAGCACCGCCCAAGCGGCACTGGCGCAATTTCACGCGGCTGGACTCAGCCCCTATCAAGCCAAGCTCAAGGCGGTGTGGTCCAATCCCCATATCGCCAGCATTTGCTCGATGATGCTCGACGATTCCACGCTATTGGCCAACGCCAGCGCGGCGAGTACGCCGGGCGCCCTGGGCGGGGCAGCCGGTGCGGCCCTGCGCTCGCTCCGCCACAGCGCCCAAGCCAGTGACGGCAGCTATTGCACCGGTTGCGCAGAGATTTGTGAGGCCCAGGTCGGCAATGTGGTGCCCATTGCCGGCGTGATGCGCTATCTGATGTACGCCCGCAGCTACGGCGATATCGAACGAGCCCGGCGCGAGTTTGCCGCCTTGCCGGCCGCAGTGCGCGCGGCCATTCCCGGGCAGGATTACACCGGGGCCGAAAAGCGATGCCCCCAGCGCATGCCCATCGCGCAGCTGATGCACGAGGCTGTGCGCGAGCTGTCTGGTCCGTCGCTGGGCTGAGTTGGCGCCTGAGGGAGCAAGTCGCCCGCGGCGCGAGCCCTCAGGGATCAACCTACATAGACTCTGCCGCGAGCGCTGCCGGCTCCGCGCGGTGTAAGCGGTCATATAGCTCGGTCAGCTCGCGGTGGGATAGCGATTCGAGGGCAGCGCGATCGAGCTCGGGCTGTTGGGCTATCTCTTGCTGCTCTTCAGGCAACGGTTGAAACCAGTGCCGATCGCCGCCGAAGGGATATGTCGGTAGCCGAATTTTGCGGTAATCGCGCTGGGCCAGCACGTCGGCCCATGCGATTTCATGACCCAGGGTCCATAGCTCGGCGAGGAGGCCCAGGTGATACGGCCCGTCGCCGAAATTTTTCTGTTGTAGCTGGCTCTGTCGCATCTGGCCTTGTTCGTCAGTCACGACAACGCGCCCCCCGGACCATACCACTGCGGGCAATGCCTCAGGTCCGTTATAGCCGTCATCGCGGCTGCTGGCCGCTTCCGCCGCTTCGACCCATGCCGCTTTGTCGCCCAGTTCGCTGAGCGGCGCCAAACCGTGGCCATGGATGGCGAGAAACTCGGCACCTGGCTGAGACCCGAGCAGGGATACGTCACGCACCACGTCGGCGAACGAGGCCGCATCATCCATCAGCCATGCCACTAATTCGCGTCGCCCCAAAATCCCGGCGCTCAGCCACGTATGTAGGGCCTGCATCCCAGGACTATTCGACAACGCTCCGAGCGCACGCAGCTCCCACTTCTGGGCAAAGGCGCCCAGGGCACTGAGCATCATATGCATGAGCAAACAATGTCGCCGCTTCGATGCCGCAGTAAAGGCCTCGGCATCGCTGCGGTTGCCGGCCAGCGCACTGATTTGCACGCCGTGGGGCTTGAGATGACGGCCCCACTCGAGGATGAATCGCTTGTAGCTGTACTGCGTGTGAAATAGATGCGACGACAGGGCGAAGACGCGCGCCATTTCGCCGTCCCAGACGCGGGCATCGCCTTGGGCGCTGGCGTTGGCCAATAGGGTTTCACCATATTCGGGCGCAAAGCGGATGGGCGCGATCACGCGTCCGTGGACCGCGTCGTAGAATCTGTGCCGCGGCCGTTGCCACGCAATATCGTCCGCCGTCGCTTGGCCAGACGCGAGCGTCAGCGCACCGGCAGCGTCGAGGATGCCGGCCGCCCATAGCCCAGCGGGCATACCGGCCCCGGCACACGATATCAGCCCGATTTCGGCGCCCGCGCGCTCAAGGGCAAAAAAGATGGCGCAATCGGCGGCCACCCGAAATGGGCCCCGCTCATTGTCCGCCCAGGTCGGTTGGAAAAAGCGCTCACCAGAGCCGGGCCGCCAATCGTCGAGGGCTGCGGCCATCTCGGTCCAGCACACGCGCAGCACGGGGCAATCCCCGGCGTAGTCGCCGATTTCGGCAAAGCCGCTCCAGCCCGCGTCGGCGAAATGGGCCCGGATGGCGCCGGTCTGATGTTTGGGCTGTATCAGGCCGCTGCCGACCGCATCGAGCAACTCGCCCTTGTCTTTGACCAAGGCCGCCCACCGATAGGAACCACCGTGACGAGAGCGGGTCTGTGTGCGGCAAATATCGCCCACCTCGGCCGCGGCAAAACCGGGCGTAGCCAAAAAATCGCGCCACTGGCCCACTTGGCGGTCAAATGCCTCGCGCGTCTTGGCTGATAGGATAAAGAGCTCGGCGCCAGTCGCCGCAGCATCGTGGACCGTGTCAGCATGGTCCTGGCTGGGGGCCTCTTCGAGGATCACGTGGGCGTTGGTGCCGGTAAAGCCCACCGCGCTCACCCCGGCGCGAAGCGGCCGGTCGTCAGCCGACAGCCACGGCTCATCGGATGTAGCCAACGCAAATGGGGTACTTGCGAAATCAATTAAGGGACTCACTTCGCTGGCGTGCAGCGACGGAACCAGGCGGCGATGCTCTAGCATGAGCAGCACCTTGATCAACCCCGACATGCCCGCCGCAGTGTCTAGATGGCCAATATTTCCCTTGACTGAGCCAATTTTGCATGTCTTCTCGGCGCCGTTTTCGTTTGCAGTGGCGCCATGCGCGGCTTTTGCGCGTCGAGACGCCGGCTGAAACACGTGACTCAAGGCCCCGATTTCAATGGCATCACCAATGGCGGTGCCAACGCTGTGGCCCTCCACGTAGCTCACCGACGCCGGACTGATCCCGGCATCGTCGTAGGCGGCCGCGATCACGTCCTCCTGGGCGCCCACGCTGGGGGCAGAAATCGCCGATGCCCGGCCGGCGGAATGATTGACCGCACTGCCGCGGATCACGGCGTAGACGTGCGTGCGCTGGGACAAGGCCTCGGGCAAGCGCTGAAGTAGCACCACGCCAACGCCTTCGCCAGAGACAAAGCCACCGGCATCGGCGGCATAGGGCCGGCATGCGCCAGCGGGACTCAGCAAGCGGGCTTGGTGAAAGGACACCTGCTGAAATGGATGTACCAGCACCTTGACTGCCGCGACCAGCGCATAGTCACATTCACCCGCCATAAGGGCCTTGCGCGCCTCGTGCAGGACGACGAGCGACGAGGCACAGGCGGTGTCTACGGTGACGCTCTTGCCGCGCAGACCAAAGAGGTGGGAGATGCGATTCGAGGCGCCGCACAAATAGTTGCCGTATTGATTGTGCAGCTCGATATCCACGTCGGCCGATTCCATGGACTGCAAGTAATCGACCGAAGACATGCCGATAAAGGTCGACGTCGTCTCCCGCTGCAGTTCGGCCAGGGGAATGCCCGCATCCTCGATGGCGTGCCAGGCTTCTTCCAATAACACCCGATGCTGCGGATCCATCACCGCTGCCTCGCGCTCGCTGATGGAAAAAAACTCCCGGTCAAAGCGGGCAATATCGCCGATGGAGCCGAGTTGCCGGCCCTGGCTGCGGCTGTCACTGCGCGCCTGCGCCGCGTTGGGGGTATGCTGGCGATAATCGTGCCGACCGGGATCCCAGCGATCGCGCGGCAGCGGGCCGACGGAGCATCGGCCGCCTCGCAGGTTATGCCAATACTGATGGTAATCGTCGGCGCCGGGAAAGCGGCACGCCATGCCCACAATCGCGACGTCGGCGGCCGGTCGCCCGTTCCCATTGGATCCCTGGTTCCCATTCATCGCAAAAATCTCCGCTGGTTCATGCCGCGTTGGCGCATTGGATGTCTTGGACCATCTTACTCAGGATGGTACTCGGGCCGATCTCGACAAAGTCCTCGGCCCCCTGCGCCAGCAAATACCGGATCGAATCTTCCCAAAGCACCGGCTGGTCAATCTGCGACGACAGGCGCTCGGCGATGTCGCCGTCCGCGTATGGGGCGGCGTCGACGTTGGCGATGACGGGCATGCGCAGGGGCGCAAATTGATAGCGCTCAAGCACGTAGGCAAAGCGCTGGCGCACGATGTTCATATAGCGCGAATGAAAGGGCGCACCGATTCTGAGCGGCACGTAGCGCACCTGCCCCGCTTCCCCTTCTTCCTTCGCTTCAAAGACGCTGCGGGCGCGCTCAATGTCGGCGGCTGGCCCAGCGAGCACGTGCTGCGACGGCCCGTTGTAATTGGCGATGTCGATAGCGCCCAGCTCATGCGTTTGCAACAGCTCGCGGATGCGCTGGCGACCGCGGCCGATCACGGCCGCCATGGCCCCGTGTGACAAAAGGCTCATGAGCTCGGCCCGGCGCTGCACGATGCGGAGCCCGGTGGCAAAGTCAAACGCACCAGCGGCAAAGAGGGCCGCATACTCGCCGAGGCTGTGGCCGGCGACAAACGCCGGCACATCGCCGCCATGGCGCAAGTGCTCCAGATAGCTCAACACGCTCACCGTGAAAACGGCGGGCTGGGTGTATCGCGTATCATCGAGACGATTGTCGGGACTCTTGAGACAGAGCTCTTCGATCGAATAGCCCAAGATCGCATCTGCAGAGCTGACGATCTCTGGGTATTGAGCGAAGAGACCGGCCCCCATGCCTTTCGATTGGGTTCCCTGACCGGGAAAGAGAAATACTTGCATCGTTCATCCAAGTGCTGATTGTCGATTGCCGATGTCGGGCCCCGATGTCGGACGCCGATGTCGGCTACCAGTGTCGGCTGCCGATGTAGGCAGTTACATGAGGGTGGCCAAAAACGCGGGGCAGAGTTCTTCTTCCATGTGGGGATAGTGACCGCCGGCCACGAGGTGCTGCCGGGCGCTGGGAAAGATGGCGGCGCTGAAGTCGAGCAGCTTCTGCCGCCGCGGGCCCATGAGCGAGCTGCGCTCGCCGTACACCAACTCGATTGCCATCTCAGTTTTTTTCGCAGCGTTTTTCGCAGCGTTTTTCATAGACGCCGCGAGCAAGTCGATGTCGAGCAGATCGTAGAGCAAGCGGTAGCGCATGATGGCCGGATCCCAGCGCCAGGTATAGCCTTGGTCCACCTGACGGGTATTGCGCGGCGTAACCCGATGGGCCATCTGCGGGGGAATTTTAAAGGGGGCGTCGCGGAGCAGGCATTCGGTGGCCTGCTGGTGATTGGCGAACTTGGGATGAGGCTTATGACCCTGCCCCGCCCGCTTCTGCAAAAACAGCCCCATAAGGTCTGCCTGGGTCTCTAGGGGCATTTTGCGCGATAGATCAGGGAATTGAATCAGCACCAGCTTGGCTACGCTCTCGGGAAAGGCACTGGCAAAAAAGCTCGCCAATAACGTCGACTCGCAGTGGGCCACCAGCGTCACCGGCTCCGAGGTGAGCTGTTGCAATAGCTCACCAATATCGTTGACGTAGTCCCATATATAGTAACTGCTATACCAGTCGGAATGGCCGTGACCGCGGCGGTCGGGAGCGACGACGTAGTAACCGCGACCGGCCAGATCCGCGGCAGTCTTTTCCCACAGTCCGGCGTGGGACTGTAGGCCATGCAGCAAGACAATGCAGGGAGCACTCGGATTGCCCCAACTGCATACCGAGAGCTTCTTGCCGCCAACCGGGACAAAGTGCTGCGTGAGAGAAAGACCGTGGCCACATGGCTCACCCGGTCCCAAACCGACTGTATGTAATGGTTGCGCACTCATATTACTCACCTATCTCTCGTCTCTCGTTATTTGTGCCGCACGCCCTGCAAGCCGATCACCAAAGTGACTCACCAAAGTGACATCAGCGCCTGCAGATCCTCGGTGGTATTGTACATATGCGGCGATATTCGGATGATGTCGGCCCCGCGCAGCACCACCACCACGCCCCGTTCTTCGGCGGCCTTGGCCCATGCCTGGGCACCTTGCCGGCGCACGGAGATAATACCACAACGCGCGCTCTCTGCCAGTGGGGTAATGATATCTGCGCCGGTCTCCTCTAGCATGCCGATCAATTCATCGCCCAACCCCAGGACCCGCTGGTAAATGTGGTCCACGCCGATCTGATCGACAAATTCCACTGCCGCCTTGAGGCACATGATGGGAATCAGCGAATTCAATCCCACCTCAAGCGCCGACGCATCGCGCTTGAGCGCAGCGAGCCCCTTATTGTCGTGGCGCAGGTTCTCGGCCGACATCCATCCGGCCATCGGCGGAAATTCGTCGTCGCGCAGATGCGGGGCCAGGTATAACACCGCCGTTCCCGGGCCCGACATCATCCATTTATTGCCCGAGACCAACATGGCCGACACCGGCAGGGACGACAGGTCAATGGGGATGACGCCGGCGGCCTGGGTGGCGTTCAGGATCAGCTCGACGCCGCGGTCCTTGAGCGCATGGGCCAGCGTTTCCACATCGACGCGGGCTCCAGTGCCGTATTGCACGTAACTGGCGACCACGGCCGTGGTGCTATCGTTGACGGCGGCCAGGATGCGGTCGACGTTGTAGGTACTATCAGGCTCAGCATCGACAAAGGTGACGTCGAACCCCTGCTGTTGCCACGGCCACGAGCTCGAGGCGAATTCGTCGCTCAGCGTGACCACGTGATGCTGTTTGGGCCGCCGTTTGCGCAAGAGCAGGCCGAGCATGTTCATGCCGAGCGAGGTGGTGTGGACAAACGCCATGGCGCTGGGATCGGTATGATAGAAGCCGGCCACGGCCGCCCGGGCCGCGTGCAAGTTGGCCATATAGCTGGTGGCAAAGCTGCGGACGTCGCCCAGCATCGTGCTCAATGCTGTGTGCCCAGCCTCATAGACCGCACGCGGTATGGGCGTCATCCCGGCGGCGTTGAGATAGACCTTCTGCTGCAGAATGGGAAATTGCTCCCGAATACGATTCCAAGATATGGACTGATTGGACATAGAAAACCCCTACAATGACGACTCGTCGCTTTCGCGTTTGGCAATGAATGTGGCGTTGTTTCGCTGTGGGCACCCGTCAGCGAATGATGCGCACGAGATACGACCCGGCTTCGACTGCGCTGGGTCCGATAAAGGCGGCCTCGGTGATGTCTTGCCAACTCACGGGAAATCCGCAGCGATTAAAGAAGACGATATGGACCGACGCCGACTGCAGATCTGCTTCATCGATGGACAGACGCACGGTTTCGCCTTGATCGACCAGATCGTAGAAGAACTCGGTCTGCGGGTTGCCGTACGGTAAATACAGCCGGCGCACAAAGCCAGCTGGCAAGAGTCCACGCAGCATCAGGGCCACGTAGACGTGGGGATGGAGGAAGAAATAGACCAGCCCTTTGCGGTTTTGAATCTCGGCGAGAAATGCCTGGTATCGCACCCGCTCAAACGAGATGTCGCGCGACTCGATGACGATGTCTCGGTCGCCCAGGTCCATGCGGCCGGGCACTGTGATACTGGGGCAAGCGGCATCGGGGCGGCACTGGTAGTAGCGGACAAAGATCGAGTACACGCCGGCCGCAAGCGGCAGGCGATACCGCTGATGGCCGTCATGGTCCACCATGCTGCCGCGGGCGCGCTCAACGTTGGCGCTCGATAGGGTCTCGACCTCGACCCCATTGCGGTAGATGGACAGAATCCACAATTTGGCGCTGCGATGGGCACAATCGATATCGATGAGCACCCCGTCTTGCACCGCGAGCGGCCCCACGCAGTGCTGGACCGAATGAGGATTCCATCGCGGACACACAATCATCGAGGTCAATAGGTTCTGTTTGCCGTCTTGCAACTCAGACCAACCCTGCCACCGCGGCTCGTCGGCGGCGAGCAAAATGTCTGCGCCTGAGCCAGAGGCGTTTAACGCCCGGCCGCGCAGGCGTTTGCGCGCAATCGAAACCAAGGCATACGACAGGATCGCCGGGATCACGGCCACCAGGGCAAACGCGATCATGCGCAGGCGCTTACTCATTGACATATTGGACTCCTCCCCCCACTACGATGGGATATCTGCTTTTTCACTGTCCAGCTCTCGCGGAAGATCGGTGTAGCCGACGGATTGTGC
>JAAUYH010142178.1_pt1 | contig 16989 bp, 14 predicted proteins | sample 7278061 | NCBI WGS metagenome assembly JAAUYH01 (sample SAMN14350203, study PRJNA611818) | marine sediment metagenome | isolation source: surface marine sediment (0.6m) | place: French Polynesia: Moorea | collected 2018-08 | reverse complement strand
TTATATTCGCGCCATAGCAGCCCCAGTAATTTGTATTTAGGTGAAGCACTTGCCGCCATGGAAGGCACAGAAACCGCAAATGTTTCTGCATCTGGCATGGGAGCCATTTCATCGGTCTTATTACAATTGTGTAATGCCGGGGATCATATTGTTTCAGCACGGACAATTTATGGTGGCACTTATGCTTTTTTAAAGAATTTCGTACCTAAGTTTACGATTGCGAACACCTTCGTTGATATAACAGACCTAAAAAAAGTAGAAGCAGCCATTACTAAAAATACCAAAGTTATTTATTGCGAGTCGGTGAGTAATCCTTTATTAGAAGTGGCAGATATTCCTGCATTAGCTGCCTTAGCTAAAAAGTATAACATAAAATTGATAGTAGACAATACCTTTTCTCCATTAACTATTTCTCCAGTACATTTAGGAGCAACTGTAGTGATTCACTCATTAACCAAGTTCATCAACGGGTCAAGCGATACCGTTGGCGGTGTCATCTGCGGTACCCATGAATTCGTTAACGAATTGCGGAATGTAAATGACGGGGCCTCAATGTTATTGGGGCCGGTAATGGACAGCTTACGTGCATCAAGCATTTTAAAAAATTTAAGAACACTACATGTTCGTATAAAAAAGCACAGTGAAAATGCAATGTACCTGGCAGAAAAGTTTGAGCAAGATGGTCTTAAGGTTCTATACCCAGGACTGCCATCACATAAACAGCATGGCCTATTCAGATCTATCTTTAATGAAGAATACGGTTATGGCGGAATGCTGACCGTTGATGTTGGTTCTTTAGCTAAGGCCAATGAACTCATGGAAATGATGCAAGACCGTAACTTAGGGTATCTTGCCGTGAGCTTAGGCTTTTATAAGACCTTATTCAATGCTCCCGGAACCGGAACTTCTTCTGAAATACCGGAAGACGAACAAGTTGAAATGGGTCTGACCGACGGATTAATACGTTTTTCTATTGGGCTCGATAATGATATTGAACGCACTTATAAGGAAATGAAAAAGTGTATGGTGGAGCTAGACTTATTGAATAATAAAAAGCAGGCTATTCAGATGTAGCCTCATCCATACTCGCTAAATGCAGGTTCAATGCCTTGACAGATATTTGTATTTCTTTAATAGATATTCCCAAAGAAATGAGTAAAAAAACTAAGCCTACTCCAAACACCCATTTACCGAGTAATTGATTGTCTGCAAATATTAAGAACATACATAATACACATAAAAACAGGCTGGCAACACCCCATATCTGCATATTCTTTATGAGTTGAACACGCCTTCTTAAATTTTGTATTTGGCCTAACACTTGCTGATCAGGATTTTCTAAGTATTGAGCTCGTAAGGTTCTGATAAGGGCAGCAATGGCTAGAAAACGATTGGTATACGCCAGGAGCAAGAGTGAAATGGCCGAAAATAGTAATCCCGGTGTTGTTAAGGTGATATCATTCATATATTTTCTCTTAAAAAAGCATTCACATTACCTTCAATTCTTCGATGGATATCTGATACATCAGACTTCACGAATTCATCACCTGTAATATTTTCGTAGAGCTCTATGTAACGCTCAGAGATTTCAAGTACTTTTTCATCTGACATTTCTGGTACCACTTGTCCGTCTTTACCTTGAAAGTCATTAGCGATCAGCCATTGGCGTACAAACTCCTTTGATAATTGCTTCTGCTCCTCTCCGCTACGCTGTCGTTCTTCATAACCATCAACATAAAAATAACGTGAAGAATCAGGAGTATGGATTTCGTCGATCAAAACAATTTCACCGCTTTTGGTTTTTCCAAATTCATATTTGGTATCGACCAGAATTAATCCGCGCTCGAAGGCCAGTTGAGTCCCGCGCGCAAATAACTTTTGGGTATAATCCTCTAGAATACGATAATCTTCTTCAGAGACAATGCCTTTGTCGATGATGTCCTCTCGCGAGATGTCTTCATCATGAGATCCTTCTTCTGCTTTCGTTGCAGGAGTAATGATTGGCTCAGGAAATTTATCGTTCTCCTTCATCCCTTCGGGCATTTCAACGCCGCAAAGTGTCCTTTTCCCGGCTTTGTACTCGCGTGCGGCATGGCCTGATAAATAGCCCCTAATCACCATTTCCACTTTAAAGGGCTCACATAAATGACCTATTGCTACGTTAGGGTCTGGTGTGGCTAAGATCCAATTCGGAACTATATCTTCAGTGGCCCGCATCATCTTGGCGGCAATCTGATTTAAGATTTGTCCTTTATATGGAATCTGACGAGGCATGATGACATCAAAAGCTGATAAGCGATCGGTCGCCACCATCACAAGCAATTCGTCATCAATATTGTATACTTCTCGCACCTTACCGCGATACACTGATTTTTGATTCGGAAAATTAAACTCGGTTTTGTTAAGTGTATGTAAACTCAATTTTGGGTACTATAATGATTATTAACAATGTCAAGGCACTTTCGGAAATAATTGATTAGTGCTCTTTTTCGATTTTTTTTATTTTTTTAATATTTTCCAGAACAGGTGTGGCAATAATGGTAGTTTCATTGTTCTCAAAATAAAAAATATACGTACTATTCTGTCCTATTTTTCTAACATCTATGGTTGAATCATCTTTGAATGTCAATGTATAATTTGGATCATAACCCTTTTTACTGAGCCTGTCTTTTATTCCAATTGCCATCCCAAGTCTCAGAGAAAGGAACATCAGCGCAAATACGAAGAGAACCGTCGAAACAAGATTCTTTTTGTTTCTTAATTGTTCGTAGCGTTTATCGGCTTTCTCAATATTTGTGACCTTTTTATACCAATTTTTTTCTCGCCACTTAAGATGCAATTTCGGAGACCATTTCGTGATATGAAGGTAGAGCAAAACTGTTAAAATTAGTATTGGAATTGTAATCCTGTAATCGCGGGTAAGTAGATTCACAGGAGAAATCAGTGCATCCAGAATTGACATAAAATCTATGATGGGAAATCCAAGCATACCATAAAAAATGGTATCACTTAACACACCTAAAATTACGAGGTAAACATAACCAATTGACAGGTATTCTTGTATGTTTAGCTCTTTGCCAAACATTTACTCGGTTTCGATACTTTTATAAGCCGAGATGATTTGCTTAACCAATTTATGACGAATCACATCCTTATCATCTAAATAAACCGAAGCTACACCTTTTATATCCTTGAGCGCTAACAAAGCCTCCTTTAGCCCAGAAACCTGTTTTCGCGGTAAGTCTATCTGTCCCGGATCGCCGGTAATGATAAACTTAGCATGTTTCCCCATACGTGTTAAAAACATCTTCATTTGGGCATGTGTAGTATTTTGAGCTTCATCTAAGATCACAAAAGCGTTATCCAAGGTACGGCCCCTCATAAATGCCAATGGTGCTATTTGTATAACACCCGTTTCAAGGTAGGCCTGTAATTTTTCTGGGGCAATCATATCACGCAGCGCATCATACAAAGGTTGCATGTATGGATCCAGTTTCTCTTTAAGGTCTCCGGGTAAAAATCCTAAGTTCTCTCCAGATTCAACTGCGGGCCTTGTTAAAATAATCCTTCTCACCTCTTTCTCTTTCAATGCCTTTACTGCCAGCGCAACCGCAGTATATGTTTTACCTGTACCCGCAGGGCCCACAGCAAATAACAGATCATTTTCTACAATCTCATCCACCATCTTACGTTGATTCGCGGTCTGGGCCTTAATCAATCGGCCACTCACGCCATGCACTAAAACATCGCCTGCCCTTTTTGAGCTTTTATCATCATTGTCACTTGATGTCAACAAACGTTCTATACTATTTTCGTCTAACTTATTATAGCGGTTAAAATGATTTACAAGCATTTTAAGGCGCTTTTCAAATTCGTCTAAAAGCTCTTTTTCACCATAAATCTTTATCTTACTTCCGCGAGCAACAACTTTAATCTTAGGAAAGTACTTTTTTAATTGCTCAATGTTACTGTTTTGAGTACCGAAAAAATCTTTAGGATTTATTTCGGTGAGTTCAATAATTCTTTCGTTCAAATGAATTTTTTTTAATGTTTATTATCTGTTTAAAACTACTATTTAAACTACAAAATCATAATCTTTAAATCATTAGATTTGCACAATAAATTTACACAATTTACAATACAAACTTCGTTTCAACAACGGAAATAATTAACAAATGCCCTTAATAACTTTAACAACAGATTTTGGTACAAAAGATCATTTTGTTGGTGCCATTAAAGGGGCTATTTTCAATGAGTTAGATAATGTTGAGATCATTGACATTTCACATGAAGTATCGCCATTTAATATTACTGAAACGGCCTATATTGTTAAAAACGCCTACCAGAATTTTCCGAAGGGAAGTATCCATATCATAGGTGTAGATTCAGAATTAAGTGTTGAAAACAAGCACATCGCCCTGCAGCTTGATGAGCATTATTTTATTTGCCCTGATAATGGTGTTCTTTCTATGATCGCCTCAGAAATCAAACCAGAAAAAATGGTTGAGATCACCATACATAATGCCATCATAAGTAGTTTCAATGTTTTAGATGTTTTTGTAAAAGTAGCGTGTCATATCGCGCGAGGAGGAACGCTTGATGTCATCGGAAAAGAGATCGAAAATTATAAGCAGCTCACCGAAGTACATCCATATATCAATGAAGATAAAACGCAAATTGTAGGAACGGTGATCTATATAGATAATTATGGTAACGTGATCTGTAACATCAGCAAAAAGCTCTTCAACGATATAGGAAAAGGGCGTGATTTTGAGGTTATTGCGCGTAACTATACGTTCAATAAAATTTTCAGAAAATATAATGAAGTAGTGAACTTTGACATACCTCAAGAGCAACGCCAGGATGATGGAAAAAAACTGGCCATTTTCAATTCTGCTAACTTTTTAGAGATTGCCATTTACCGCAGTAATTTAAAAACAGTAGGAGGTGCTTCAAGCCTGCTCGGATTGGATTATCGCGATACTATAACTGTAAGATTTAAATAGTATGTTTGTACGAATAGTAAAAATGAGTTTCCAGCCTGAAAAAGTGGACGAGTTTCTAGGAAATTTTGAAATGGTGAAAGATAAAATCCGTGCTTTTGATGGATGTGAGCATTTAGAATTATATAGGGACAAAAACGAGACGAACATATTTTTCACCTACAGCTATTGGCAGTCAGAAAAGACCTTAGAGAATTACAGAGACTCAGACTTATTTAAAGCTGTTTGGACAAAGACAAAGGCTTTGTTTAATGATAAACCTGAAGCTTGGAGCGTTGATAAACTAGTAGGTAATTGGTAGTTGAACTTATAGAATAAATACGACTACACGTGAACTCAGGAAATAATAACAAATAAATACATAAACAATTTATAGAGTGCTCGCTATTTTAAAAAAAGAACTCAATTCATTTTTCGCCTCTCCAATCGGTTATTTGGTGATCGCGGTTTTTTTACTTATCAACGGGCTCTTCTTATGGGTATTCAAAGGTGAATTTAACATCTTGAATGCCGGTTTCGCCGATTTGAACGCTTTCTTTCTTATGGTTCCGTGGTTTTTCCTGTTCTTAATTCCGGCCATAACAATGCGCAGCTTTTCAGACGAAATTCGATCAGGTACCATCGAAATCCTAAAAACAAAACCTTTGACGAACTGGCAAATTGTTTTGGGTAAATATTTCGGAGCGCTGGTATTGATTATTCTGGCGCTAATCCCAACCCTTATTTATGTTTATAGTATATTAAAATTAGGGAATCCGGCAGGTAACTTAGATTTGGGTAGCACGATTGGTTCTTACATAGGACTCCTTTTTCTAGCCGGTACCTATACCTCGATTGGTGTATTTACTTCTACGCTTTCAAACAATCAGATTGTGGCATTTATTCTCGCCGTGGCTATTTGCTTTTTTATGTATTATGGATTTGAAGCCCTGGCCGATTTAGATATGATAACTGGCATACAAAATCTTGGCATGTTAGAACATTTCAATAGTATTTCCCGTGGGGTGATAGACACTCGAGACCTGATATACTTTGTAAGTTGCACCGTTTTCTTTTTGTTTTTAACCAAATTAAAACTGGAGCAGGAATGATGAAGAAGTACTCGAAAGCAGTAATACTACTTGCCGTTTTGGTTTTGCTAAATTTAGGATTAAATCAATTCTATAAGCGGTTTGACCTTACCCAGGATCAGCGCTATACGCTATCTGAAACAACGAAAAGCATCTTAGACAATATAGAGGAAACAGCCATTGTGAAAATTTATTTACAGGGTGACTTTCCTTCAGAATTCAAACGCCTGCAAACTGAAACCCAACAGCATCTTGAAGAACTGAAAGCATTAAACAATTCGATTAAATTCCGATTCATAGACCCTTTAGACCAGGCTGAAGGACTTATAGAACAAGGTTTACAACCCAGTCGCTTATCAGTCCAGGAAGACGGAAAGGTTTCAGAGGCCGTTATTTTTCCCTGGGCTACCATAGAATATAAAGATAAAAAGGAGCATGTGAACTTACTGGCTAATCAGTCAGCCGATTCTCAGGAAGAACAATTACAAGGCTCCATACAGAATCTGGAATATGCATTTGCAGATGCTTTTCATAAGGTTTCATCAGATAGGAAGCAGAGCATCGCTATTTTAAAAGGTAACGGAGAGCTCGATGACATCTTTTTGGCCAGTTTTCTAAGAAAATTAAGTCAGTATTATCGTTTGGCCCCTTTTACACTTGATTCTGTGGCCACTAATCCGCAGGAGACCTTACAAAAACTAACGGCTTATGATCTAGCGATCATTGCCAAACCAACCGAAAAATTTACTGAGCAAGAAAAATTTACTTTAGACCAATACATTACCAATGGTGGAAAATCGTTGTGGTTGATAGATAATGTTGTTGCCGAACTTGACAGCTTAATGCAAAACGGGCAATCCCTGGCCTTTAATCGTGACCTTGATATTACTGACTTACTATTCAGTTATGGAGTACGATTGAATTATGACCTGGTAAAAGACATGTACAGTTCAACAATTCGATTGGCAGCTGGACAAGTGGGCAGCCGAACACAATTTCAGGATTTTCTTTGGCAATACCATCCCGTAATTACCTCAAAAAATGAGCATCCCATTACCAACAATACCGATCCGGTGAATTTGCGTTTTGTCAATTCCATAGATACTTTAAAAAATGGTATCAAGAAGTCTGTTTTATTGCAGAGCTCGGCTTTATCAAAACCAATTGGCTCCCCGAGCCTCATTTCATTGGAAGAAGTTTCGAAGAAACCCATTCCGCAAGATTATAATAATGGTAATCAAATCTTGGGTGTCTTGTTGGAAGGGGACTTTACATCTGCATATGCCAATCGTGTCAAACCCTTTGAAACAGGGCAATTCAAAACGCAGAGTGAAGCAAACAAGATGATCATTATTGCAGATGGTGATATTATCGCTAACCAGGTCCATCAAGGACAACCTTTAGAACTCGGCTTAGATAAATGGACAAATTTGCGCTATGGCAACGCTACTTTTTTATTGAATGCTGTCAATTATCTATTAGATGATTCAGGGCTAATCAACTTGCGTTCAAAGACCATTAAACTACAATTTTTAGACAAGCAAAGAGCGTATTCAGAGCGAACCAAGTGGCAACTCATAAATGTAGTTTTACCCTTGCTGGTTCTCGCCTTATTCGGACTCACTTTCACATTTTTACGCAAGCGAAAATATAGTTAAATAAACGTTAAAGCATCAAATCCTGGGATCAAATTATAGTATATTTGAGCAACTATAATAACCTAAATTTGAATAACCATGATTAAAAAAATCTCTTTACTAGTACTAGTATTTGCTACTGCATTTTCTTTGGAGGCCCAAGTACAAACACCGGCTCCCAGCCCCTATTCTAAAGTAAAACAAACTGTTGGTTTAACAGATGTTGTTTTGGAATATTCCCGTCCTTCCATGAAAGGGAGAAAAATTTTCGGTGGCCTGGTTCCTTATGATACTATGTGGCGCACAGGTGCCAATGCGAGAACTAAAATCACTTTTGATGATGATATCATTATTAACGGTGATACCTTAAAAAAGGGTACATATGCGATATTTACGAAGCCAAAGGCTGAAGCCTGGAAGGTTTATTTTTACACTGATCACGCGGGTGGCGGTGTACCAAACGATTGGAGCGATGCCAAAGTTGCTCTGACGGTGACGGCGCAACCCCAGGAAATGCCAATGCCAATTCAGACATTTACAATGACCTTTGATGATCTGACAGACGAAGGCGCAACCTTAGGTATGCTTTGGGAAAATACCTATGTTGGTGTTCCGTTTAAAGTACCAACAGATGCTAAAGCTACAGAGAGCATTACCAAACTAATGGCGGGACCTTCAGCCAATGATTACTATAACTCAGCCGGCTATTACAGAAGAACAGGTAAGGATCTAAACCAAGCCTTAACCTGGATCAACAAAGCGGTTACGATAAATGAAAAAGCCTGGTGGATGAAACGTGAGAAAGCATTGATTTTGGCAGGATTAGGGAAGAAAAAAGAAGCAATCGCCGCCGCTACAGAATCTATGAAAGGTGCTGAAGCTGCAGGTAATGCCAATTGGGTTGAAATGAACAAAAAATCCATTGCCGAATGGTCTGCTAAATAATTTGTAAGACTCTTCATTTAAAACGACAAAAACTAAATATTAATTTAAAAATGAAAACATGAAAAAACTAAGTTTTCTGCTATGTTTTGTACTTGTGACTTCGGTTGCATGTGCGCAAAAAAGCCCTAGAAAAAGTGCCACTGGAACTATTGGTGATGTAACTGTTACAGTTGATTATGGATCACCTAGTGTAAAAGGTCGTGAGGGCAAAATTTGGGGATCCAAAAGTAAGGGCGATTTGGAAAATTATGGTGATGTTTGGAGAGCTGGTGCCAATGAAAATACGACTGTCGCTTTTGACAAGGACGTGGCTGTTGGCGGAAAATCGTTAAAGGCAGGTAAGTATGGTTTCTTTATTATCCCTAAAAAAGAAGGAGACTGGGTAGTCATTTTCAATACAAAAAATGATGCCTGGGGTGCCTATTCTTATAAGGAGAGTGAGGATGCCTTACGTTTGAATGTAACACCTGATTTCGTTGCAGACAATCAAGAGTCGTTGCTCTATAGTGTCGGTGAAAATGCCATTACCTTCGCTTGGGAAAAAGCACGGCTGACGATTCCGGTTAAAACCAATTAATGTTAAAAAAAGCGGTAGAAAATTCTACCGCTTTTTTATTTAAAATTTCTTTTTCTTAATTAGATTTCCTTTTAGATCATAATGTCGCCAGGTGCCTACCTGTTTATCCTGTTTAAACCTACCCTTTACTTTTACCTCACCATTTTCATAATACTCGTAATAACGTCCATGTTTCTGGCCGTCTTTTAATCCTATCTTTAGGTGCGTCGCACCACTTTTATAGGTTGTTTCGTACTCATCAGCATTCAAATCGTCAGGAAAAATACTTTTTACCGTAAAAACATCCTTCACTAAAATTGCATTAGTACCAGTTCCAATTCCGGTGTGTAGTCTTGGACCATAAAAATCGTCCATTTTAAATTGTTCTTTGCTTGCTACCAATTCAGGATTCTGATATTCAACAACCAACTTGCTTTTAAACAGGCCGTCATAAGAAGTTAATTGAAAACCCAACTGTGGGAAGCAAATAATAAAATCTTTATTCTTTTGAATCTGTGCTTTAGTTTTTTCATCCGCGAAAGCATACATACTTTTATACAACGAGGGCGTATTGACATAGGTAAATACACTCGATTTAGCTCTAAACTTGTTGTTGAATCTGATGTAGTCTTCAGATGTGCTCAGTGTTTCACTAGCAACATAACTATCAATAATGCTCTTTAAAGTTTCTGGTTCATTACTAAATACTACATAATCTTCCAGCATTGTAAAATAAGGTTTTTCTAACTTTTCAAAAGCCCCGCCAAAAAACATTTTAAAGAATCCTTTGATGGCCAAAAAATTAATCTGATGCTCTTTATAAGTAAACTGCTTGAATTTTACGGGAGTGCGTTTTCGAATCTGGTCCACCATAATTCCAAGATTCTCTTCAGCATTTACTTTATTAGAGGTTTTCAAAACAAGTGCCATATTTTTAGTCTGCTTTTCAACTGATGGTTGAATTTGTAAAAAAGCGATCTCATCACCGATCCAGCTCATAAAATGTTCGCGTATATTTATTTTAAGTAAACTTTCTATTTGACGATAGTTTTCTTTATAATTTGCGTATCCCCTGGTATCATCTTGCAATAAGCGCTCAAAATTAGAGTATAGCTCTTTAAAATTTTCAAATCCAAAACTCATATATATTGCAGAGCGTTTAGGAATCACTTCAGCAGCAGACCGTTTAGAAATTCCTGATTTTTGAAGCGCCTTCAAATAGGCTATATTCGACCGGTTTAAATTCGTAGATCCATTGGCGACAATGGTATTATTTGATTTCAAGTCTAATGTAAAACCTGAAAATGCTATCGTCTCACTAACGACTCTGGCCCAATCATTCTTTTCATCAGAAAAATAACGTACATAATCGTCTAAGTAATCGTACTGCACGAATAAGCGAAACATATCGTCATAACCGGTTCGCTTTTTGATTTCTATAAAATCGAGGTCCCTGCCTATGGCCGGTTCTTGATGCTGATCTATAGACGCTTCAACCAGGGTATGCACATAGGAAGCAATCAGCTGGTTCTGAATAAAAGAGATATGTAATGTTTCTTTGGTGATTTTATCGTACAACTCAATAATTTCATGGTCCCGGTAGCTGCGCTTACTCAGCACATAATTATCGTCTAGAAGCGTATTGAAATATGACTTCAATAGTTTTAACTTCGCTATCTTCTTGAGGTCTACCACATAAAAAATACCATAAGATTTAGGCCGATACATATGTATGGAAAACACCAGTGAACGGGTGCCGAAAAGTTCAAATAACTTTTTCTTTCTATGGAAAATAGTGTCTACTTTTTGAATATTGGAAGTCAATTCAGAAAAGTAATCATTCTTCTGGAGGTGTTTCCAGACTTCGCTTTCGCGGATTTTATCCCAGTTTTCAACGGGCTCCTGAGTTTCGACCAGAAAAACGGCATCCTGAGGTATCAGGTAAACCGGTCTTAGATTGGCACTAGGACTCAAATAAAGTGTATAGACCAGGTAAGTCAGGTATCCCAGGATAAGCACTAAAATGGCATAAAGGGTTTTCTTTCGAGTCATGAAAGGAACAACGTTTTTACTACAACTCTAATTATAACGAAAAAGTATGAAATTAAGTACGAACGACAGGTTCTTTATTTGGTGTAAAAATTTGTATTATAAATGCTAAAAGCATTACGATAGCACATCCAATTAAATTTAACCATAAAAAACTTATATATGGCTTTTCACCCAGTTGCTCGAATTGATAAATAGCAAAATAGTAAATTAAGAAAATGATTACCTGAGTAATCAGGGCTGCTATAAATACAGCATTACTGCGTACGAATTTGATGAAGAATGCTAATAAGAAAATACCCAATACATTCCCATAAAAAATGGAACCTATAATATTGACCAACTGAATTAAATTATCAAATAAATTAGCAACACAAGCCACAATAATGGCCAGAACACCCCATAATAAAGTGAACCATTTCGTCATGGCTACATAATGTTTATCTGACTTCATCTCGGTAACATTCCGCTTATACAAATCGATTGCCGTGGTCGAAGCCAAGGCATTTAACTCGGAGGCTGTAGAAGACATCGCCGCAGACAAAATTACCGCCAGGAGGAGTCCTATTAGACCTTTAGGCAGGTTATTCAGGATAAAATGGATAAAGACATAATCCTTGTCATTGGTTTCAACTTTTATAGTGGTTTCTTCTCCCGCTCTGCTTATGATTACCTTTGCTTCATCGCGTAAGTTCTTATCCAAATTTTCTAACTCGGCAATGCGTTCGATATCCATAAGACTTACCGGATTCGCAGCTTGTTGCAATTGTAGCGTTTTCTTCTCCGCTTCAATTTGAAGATGTGTTGCCTCCAGTTGAGAATAGTCTTCAGCATAGCTCGAGTTCTCAACCACTCTCTTAGCCTCAGGATTAAAATTAATCGGTGTTGCCTGAAACTGGTAGAATACAAAGACCATTACGCCCACCAAAAGAATGAAGAATTGCATAGGTACTTTTAACAATCCGTTAAAGATCAGGCCTAACTGCATTTCTTTCATCGACTTTCCTGAGAGGTAACGCTGTACCTGGCTTTGATCTGTTCCGAAATATGATAGTGCTAAGAAACTACCACCAATAATACCGCTCCAAAAGGTATAGCGGTTTTCGAGATTAAATGAAAAATCTAGAATATTCATCTTGCCGCTGGCCCCTGCAATATCCAAGGCTTTCTTGAAGGTGATTCCATCTGGCAACTTGCTCAGAATGATAAAAAAGGCAATGAACATACCGGTAAAGATGACGGCCATTTGTTGTTTTTGTGTGACGCTCACTGCTCTTGTACCGCCTGTAACTGTATAGATAATCACTAAAAAACCGATAATAATATTCAGTGTGATTAAATTCCAGCCTAAAACAGCTGATAAAATAATGGCCGGAGCAAATATGGTAATACCTGCTGCGAGTCCACGTTGAATAAGAAACAAAATGGCCGTTAATGACCTGGTTTTTAAATCGAAGCGCGACTCCAAATATTCATAGGCAGTAAATACTTTCAAACGGTGGTATATCGGTATGAACACCAAACAGATAATCACCATGGCAATGGGTAATCCGAAATAGAACTGTACAAAACCCATACCGTCATGGAAGGCTTGTCCCGGTGTTGATAAAAAGGTAATAGCACTCGCCTGTGTGGCCATTACTGAGAGACCGATTGTCCACCACTTGGCCTGGCTTCCTCCCTTAATAAAATCGGTGACATTTTTGCTTCCACGGGTTTTCCAAGAACCGTAAAGCACAATAAACAATAAGGTAGTGGTTAAAATAATCCAGTCTAAGGGTTGCATTCGAATGATTTAAGAGAACAGTCTCATGAGAACATAAAAAATCACGATATAGATGGCATTCGCTACAAGAACCCATGTGAATGTTTTATCCCATCGAAATTTTTCTGGTGCTTCCATGATTTAGTTTTTAATGGGTACTTCCAACTCATTCTTACCCACAGATAATAGATTGGCAAATAACCGGTATGCTCCCGGAACTCCCGCAGGTAATTCCCTGAAAAAGCTTAATCCGCTATAAATAAAATGGCCATCACCGTGTTTAGCAACGAGTAAACTCCCTTTTTTTTCAGGCTCTCCTAAATCATTCATGGCGAGTAGAGGTATAAACTCCTGACTCCATTCGCTGGGAAAATACAGACCGCGTTCTTGTACCCATCCTTTAAAATCACTATTCGATATTTTATTTGGATAACTCATTACTTCATGGTCGGGATTCAAGATTGTCACCTCGGAGTTTTCATCTGTTACGCGATCACGCGATAACTTTAAATCATATGGCGCGACTTTTTCAACTACTTGTCTCCTACTGGTATTGTATTGAACGATGAGCGTACCACCATTATTGACGTACGAATGTAGGTCTTTTTGGTAGAATTTTGCACGCTCATTGACATTGTAGGCACGGATTCCCAAAATAACCGCATCGAAGTTTTGCAAATTATCAGCTGAAATCTGGTCGTCGTTTAATTCAATAACCGTATAGCCAATCTGTCGGAGGCTCTCAGGAATCTGATCTCCCGCGCCCTGAATATATCCTATACGCTGTCCTTTTTTCTCAATATCAAGTCGAACCACTTTGGCTTCTGACGCCAATAAAACCAACTGCTTGGGAATATGATCATAACTTATTTCTATCAACTCTCTCTTGTATTCTTTTCCCTTATATGTAACCACCGGATACAATTTTCCCTCACTCTGGATGGATGATGGGCTTACCTTAAAAATAACAGTAGTCTCACCTCCTTTTTGAGCGATAGTCACCGGAATTGAAGCCGGCGACACGCTCCATCCATCGGGATGATTTAAAGATACTTGTGCACTTATATTTTCGGCATTTGCTTTTACTTTAACAGCTACATCCTTAGGGGTTCCATCGGCAAAAATGATCACCTTTTCAGTAATACTGGAAGTCACTTCAGGTACAATTTGAAAAGGCTCGTACAATTCACCCTTATCAGGTTTCGAGTAGCGACGCACTATCGGTCTGTTAAGACCAAGAGGCAGACCATTAACTTCCAAGAGAAATTTCATCTCCAGCGGCTTCGTTTCAGGTGTTCCGATTATCGAAGCATCCTTGACAGCATACATTCCCAAACCACCTTTTTCTAATAACCAGTAGGGACTTGTAACTCCTTTCTCCGGATCAACGGTTATGACCTGCTTTGAAGTATACTTTTTATTGTTTAGTAAATCTTCATTTAAGTTAAATGTATTGCCATTGTAACTGGCAGAAATTAGTTTCACCTGAACCCCACTCCTGTTAACGCCTTCGATATTCAGCTCTGCGGTTCCATTCGGATTTGCATAATTACTCGTTGCCGATGCCTCAAGGTACAGCCCTAAAGAAGAGGCTATAATTTGCTTTATTTGTTTTAGCTTGATCGCTTTCCAATGTGCATCATCCAGCTGCGCTATCAATTGAGAGGCTTTTAATAATTCGGGAACATGTATCGATGGATCCCTGAAATTGAAATTCTTTTCTACTGCGTTCAAAATAGCACCAATTGCTTTTCCGCCTTTTACACGGTTCCAGGAAGTATCTATTCCTTCAAATGGGTCACCGTTTTTTGGTAAATCACCTTTTAATAGTTCTATGTACTCATCCTCCGAACCGCGAATAGTCAAACGCCCAAAGCCCTGACATAAATGCTGGCTGCTGGCAATTGACGCCAACTCATTATTAGATAATCCTTTAAACGGATAATAAACGCCCGTGTCAAACTTTAGCATATTACTTTTGTCCGCCTCAGCGAACTTTTCCCTGCTTCCGTAAAACCACCAATGTGTATTAAAAAATAAACGTTTGGGCTGCCAGGTATCGCCAAAATGCGTTGTATAGTTTTTATCATTCGCCAGGTCAAAGGCTTCCATGCTTAGCATAGCCGACGAGGTATGGTGCCCATGCGTTCTGCCCGCACTTTTATGGTCAAAACGATTCACAATAAGATCAGGTTTAAATTTTCTGATGACAGAAACCACATCCTTCAAAACTTCATCTTTATTCCAAATTGTTAAGGTTTCATCTGGGTGCTTCGAATAACCAAAATCATTAGCACGTGTAAAAAATTGTTCACCGCCATCGACCCCACGGGCCGCCAGCAACTCCTGTGTTCGGATAACTCCCAACAATTCACGCAACTCTGGTCCAATAAGATTTTGACCACCATCACCACGCGTCAATGATAAATAAGCGGTTCTGGCTTTTACATGATTGGAAAAATAAGAAATCAGGCGCGTATTCTCATCATCAGGATGCGCAGCTACATACAAAACCGACCCTAAGAAGTTTAGTTTTTGCAGCGATTCATAAATTTCTGATGAGTTTTGCTTTAAAGGTTTTTGAGCAAGTACAGGGGGAAGAAAAAACCACAAAAACAGCAGTGAAAAGTAATATTTCATAAGTAGTTTTGGCTATCGATTTAAAACAAAACTAAACATAAAAATCAGCAATCATAATTAATTGTGAAAACCTTAACATTTTTGTTATTAACTTGTTGAATAGAGTAGTATTTATCCTTTGCAACTTCCGGTAAATAAAATATATTTGTAGACTATTTTTAAAAAATTTAACGTAGATGAAATTTATTGTTTCTAGTACCCAATTGCTCAAGCAACTTCAGGTTTTAGGCGGAGTCATTAATACGAATAATACTTTACCCATTTTAGATAATTTTCTATTTGATTTAAGCAATAATCAGTTAAAGATTTCTGCATCAGACCTGGAGACTACCATGAGTACAACAATCGCGGTTGAAGCCGATGAAACCGGTTCTATTGCCGTACCTGCACGATTGTTACTAGATACTTTAAAGACCTTTCCTGAGCAGCCATTGACCTTTGTAGTTGAAGATAATAATACTATTGAGATCAGCTCAGATAGCGGTAAATATGCACTCGCTTACGCGGATGGCGCTGAGTTTCCAAAAGCAGTAGAACTGGAAGCACCTAGTTCTACAACTGTCGCCGGTGATATTTTGGCAACAGCCATAACAAAGACAATTTTTGCTTCCGGTAATGATGATCTTCGTCCTGTGATGAGTGGTGTGTTTTTCCAGTTTTCACCAGAAAGTTTGACTTTTGTAGCTACCGATGCACACAAACTGGTAAAGTATGTACGAACTGATGTTTCTGCTTCTGAAGTAGCAGAGTTTATTATGCCAAAAAAGCCGTTAACATTGTTGAAGAGTATTTTGGCAGGTACTGATGACGAAGTGAAAATTGAATACAACGAATCGAATGCCAAGTTTACCTTTGACAGCAGCATCTTAGTGTGTAGACTGATCGATGGAAAGTACCCAAATTATGAAGCGGTAATTCCGAAGGAAAACCCTAATAAACTGACTTTAGACCGAGGTACTTTTTTAAATTCGGTACGACGCGTTTCTATTTTCTCCAGCAAAACCACCCATCAGATCCGTTTAAAAATGGCGGGTACCGCTTTAAATATCTCTGCAGAAGACCTCGATTTCTCGAACAAAGCAGACGAGCGTTTGCAATGTAATTATGAAGGTGATGATATGCAAATAGGGTTTAATTCCAGGTTTTTGTTAGAAATGCTGAGTAACCTGAATTCCAATGATGTTTTATTAGAAATGTCTTTGCCGAACAGGGCAGGCATTTTGACCCCAATAGAGGTTTTATACGGGGGTTAAATTATCACCATGCTGGTGATGCCTGTTATGATAAACAACTAGGTTATAGTTAATAACTATAATTTTTTTTG
>JAAUYH010119407.1_pt1 | contig 16991 bp, 15 predicted proteins | sample 7278061 | NCBI WGS metagenome assembly JAAUYH01 (sample SAMN14350203, study PRJNA611818) | marine sediment metagenome | isolation source: surface marine sediment (0.6m) | place: French Polynesia: Moorea | collected 2018-08 | reverse complement strand
TATGACTTTGTCTCTCAAGAGTTAAGAGCAGCAGAAGACCCAGAATTTGAAACATTCTACACCAAAAATATTCTCTTAAACGAAGGTCTTAGAGCCTGGATGGCGACTCAAGACCAACCCCACGAAAACTTTGAATTCCCAGAGGAGGTACTACCACGTGGTAACGCTCTCTAATACCGCTTTTGGTAGCGGTCGTGACCAGGATTCCACCGGTTTTGCCTGGTGGTCTGGAAACGCGCGTTTAATTAATCTTTCCGGTAAATTGCTGGGCGCACACGTTGCTCATGCTGGCTTAATAGTCTTCTGGACTGGTGCAATGACTATTTTTGAAGTTGCTCACTATGTTCCAGAAAAACCCATGTACGAACAGGGTATGATTTTAATTCCCCACCTAGCTACATTAGGTTGGGGAGTTGGCCCTGGTGGTGAAGTTATTGATACTTACCCCTATTTTGTAGTTGGTGTTTTACACCTTATTTCTTCTGCAGTTCTTGGTTTGGGTGGTATTTATCACGCCATCCGTGGTCCAGAAACTTTAGAAGAGTATTCTAGCTTCTTCGGTTATGACTGGAAAGACAAGAATCAGATGACTAACATTATTGGTTATCACTTGATTCTGCTAGGATGTGGAGCTTTCTTATTGGTGTTCAAAGCCATGTTCTTTGGCGGAGTTTATGACACCTGGGCTCCTGGTGGTGGAGATGTTCGTTTAATTACTAACCCCACACTTAATCCTGCCGTAATCTTTGGTTATCTAATTAGCGCGCCTTTTGGTGGCGAAGGTTGGATTATAGGCGTTAATAATATGGAAGATATTATTGGCGGTCATATCTGGATTGGCTTAATCTGTATTTCTGGTGGTATCTGGCACATTTTGACTAAGCCTTTTGGTTGGGCTCGTCGTGCTTTCATCTGGTCTGGTGAAGCTTATCTTTCTTACAGTATTGGTGCTGTATCCTTGATGTCTTTCATCGCTTCTTGTTACATCTGGTTTAACAATACAGCTTACCCCAGTGAATTCTACGGTCCTACCAACGCTGAAGCTTCTCAAGCTCAAGCCTTTACCTTCCTAGCCCGTGACCAACAAATGGGTGCGAACATTGGTTCTGCTCAAGGTCCTACTGGTCTGGGTAAATATTTGATGCGTTCTCCTACTGGTGAAATTATTCTCGGTGGTGAAACCATGCGTTTCTGGGATTTCCGTGGTCCTTGGTTAGAGCCTATGCGTGGTCCTAACGGTATTGACCTAGATAAAGTTAGAAACGACATTCAACCTTGGCAGCTTCGTCGCGCTGCTGAGTATATGACTCATGCTCCTAATGCTTCTATCAACTCTGTTGGTGGTATTATCACTGAGTCCAACTCTTTTAACTTCGTTAACATCCGTCAGTGGTTGGCTGCTTTCCAATTCCTAATGGCTTTCTTCTTCTTAGTAGGTCACTTATGGCATGCTGGTCGTGCGCGGGCTGCTGCTGGTGGATTTGAAAAAGGTATCGATCGCGAAACTGAGCCAGTATTGGCTATGCCCGATCTTGACTAATTACTTGTTTAAGATTTTAAGTTAATTAGTTTTAGTTAAACTAAATAAGCTCCTGCTATCTAGCAGGAGCTTATTTTTTAACTGGAATCAGAGCGATCTATTAAAAATATTTATTAATAAGAAATGTTCATAGTAGGAGAATTAATAGTTTGATATTTTTGTGTGGAATGATGCCAAACTTGACCATCAAGAACCATTTGTTCGATAAGACTAGCTAGGCGTAAAGCTTTGAGAGCTTGTTCTCCTCCTACTGATGGTTTTTCTCCACCTCTGACACAACTCACAAAATGCTCTAATTCTGCGTGTAATGGTTCTATATTGCTAGTGTGGACTTTTTCAATTAAACCATCTTGTCGATAAAGCACTTGACCATGGTCTGTTGTATAGTTAGCAGTAGTTTGCCGATGAATTAAAATTTCATTATTGAGAAAATCTGTTTCTATTAAAGAATCTAAACAATGAGCAGCTAAACAACGAATTTTACGGTGAGTAACTTTACTTGCTGTTAGTGTCGCTACTATACCATTAGCAAACCCTAAAGTAGCTGTGACATAATCTAAATGACTGGACTTACCTGCACTGCTACCACTGGCTGTTAATTTAACTACTGGTGCAGCAGTTAATTCAAGTAACAGATCGAGATCGTGAATCATTAGATCTAAAACTACAGAAACATCATTGGCTCTCTGAGAATAAGGACTCATTCGGCGTGCTTCTACAGCTATAAGCTTTTCTGTTTTGAGTACTTTGTCTAATTCTTGAAAAGCTGGATTAAATCTTTCTATATGACCTACCTGTAAAATACAGTTAGTTTCAGCAGCAGCGTTGACTAAGGATTCTGCTTCGCTAATGCTAGCAGCAATGGGTTTTTCAATTAAGATATGGACTCCTGCTTGTAAACAATCAATTCCTACGGGGTGATGTAATTTGGTTGGTACAGCGATACAAACAGCATCTACATGAGGTAGAAGTTCCTGATAGTTTTCAAAAAAACGAACTCGATACTTACTAGCAATATCAAGTCCTCGTTCGATATTAACATCGGATATTCCTACTAGCTCAACATCTTTGAGCAAACTAAGAATGCGAGTATGATGCTGTCCCATATTACCAACCCCAATTACTCCCATACGAAGTGATTGTGGTTTTCCTTTGTTTGTCTGTGAAAAATTATTTGCCACTTGAATTTACTCCTCCACCACTAGAGCTTTAATTAGCTCCAATAAAAATTACACCAACACACTATCTTGTTGTCGTTTTGTATTTATATAGATAAAGTCTGACTACTTAAACCATCCAGATAGTACCATAAGCAATCTCATGGTAAAGATTTTTGATATTGAATTAAGTTATTTTAAAACCGACTTAGTTATTTATATTACTTTACATTTGTTAGTAAGCCTCGGTAATTACTGAAGATTTTGCCCTTAGGTAATTCCTATAATAGGAAAAACTTATTAACTACATATTTTTGTCTAATTCATGTAAAATTTACTCAACTTTACACTTTCGATATAATTATATAGATCAAATAACACAATCGATCGATGAGTTAAAAACGAAGATGAGTCAAATACCTGTATTCTCGAAAACAACGTCGTCCCATTCTATTTTAGAGAGGGTAATCAATCGAAATTGGATTGCTGCCTGCGCTCATGCCTCTATCTTTATCAGTGTATTTATCCTCTCTATCGGGATTCCCATCCTCATTTTTCTTGATACTGAAGATGAATTTGTTAGACAAAACACCACAGAAGCAATTAATTTTCACCTGAATTTGTGGCTTTATGGTGCAGCTATTGCCTTGATATCTGTTCTCAGCTTTGGTGTTATAGGTCTTATTTTATTCCCCATCTGGTTTGTTTATCATTGGAGTTTATCTATTTTGGCAGTAATCCATTGTCTGAGAAATCCAGAAGAGCCATTCTACTATCCACTAATTTTCCGCCTATTTTAAAATTAAGAGCAAAAAGAAATAATTTAATAATAATGTTTAAAATAATTAGCCTCAGTATTTACTGAGGTTTTTATTTTGTAGAAGTTGGGCAAAGATGAACATACTATTTCAATCTACTCGTTGTCGTTTAGCTCTTTGGTATACGGCTGTAACAGCAGTTTTATTACTTTTCTTGGCGACAGGGGTCTATTTTTATGTTAGGAGTACTTTAATCGATCGCATTGATGATACTCTTAAACACGTAGTAGAAGTAGTAGACCGTTCTTTAGTTATTCAAGCTATACCTGTTCAAGAAGGTAAGTATAGGCTTAATTTAGAAGCAAGCTTTAGGAACAATGCTAACGCCGTAGAAGACGACCATATCGACTTAGAATGGTTCAACCCTGACGGAGAATTACTCTGGTCTACTTTTGCCGAACCTTTACAACTGCCTTTACATCCTCATCGTAAAGGAGAAACTATATTTTTAGAAGGACATCGTACTTTACGACAGATAACAGAAAAAGTACAGTTAGGCGATCGATTTTTAGGTTATCTAAGAGTAAGCCATCCTTGGTTTGAAGTAACTAAACCCATTCAACAGCTAACCAGAGATTTAATCATTGGTATTAGTTTAATGATTTTATCTGTTGGCACAATTGGCTGGTTACTTTCAGGCATTGCTATGCAACCAATACGAGATTCATACCAAAGTTTAAAACAATTTACTGCTGATGCCTCTCATGAGTTACGTAACCCCATAGCCACAATTCAAACCAATGTGCAAATGGCATTAGCCTATCCAGAAGCTGAACCCCAATTACAACAAAGACAACTACGGACTATTGAAAGATTAACAAAAAGATTAGGCAGCTTAGTGAACGATCTGTTGTTTTTAGCTCGTTCTGATAGCGGTATGATCCAAGTGGATTTTCAGCCTGTACCTTTAGATGCCTTACTAATTGAGGTAATAGAAGAACAAAGACTGATAGCAGAACAAAAAGGGATTTTTCTTGCTTTACATATTTTGACAGCAGAATTAGAGCAAAACAATTTAGATGAGGGCAATGCTAGTAATATTACCCCAGAAGATATTTTCAGTGTTCAAGGAGATTGGGATCAATTAGCCCGATTATTTACTAATTTAATTGCTAATGCGATCGAATATACTAAAAGTCCCGATCTGCGCTTAGAATCAGCCAATCAAACCCCTCAGCAAAATACTTATGTCGAAGTAGAATTAAAGCAGATCAAACAGACTCAAAGAGGAGGAAAAGATAGTCATTCTTACCTACAAATAAAAGTTAAAGATACAGGTACTGGTATTCCTCAATCTGCTGTCCCCTATATCTTCGATCGCTTTTACCGTCTCGATCCTGCTCGTACTCATAATCAAGAGATGGCTACAACTACAGGGTCAGGTTTAGGCTTAGCAATTGCTAAAGCGATCGTCGAAAATCACCAAGGAAAAATTACAGTTGAGAGTGTCCTCGATCGAGGAACAACTTTTATGGTTACTCTCCCAAGTTTTCCACAGAAGTAATCACTTTTCCCCAGAAATAAGCAAGTTTTCCACAATTTTTTTAAATTAATACATGGTTTACCCTTATTTTTAAGGTTTTTATAAACTTAAATTAATTCAATGTTAACTAATAAAAACTCGATCTAGAAATTACTTAATTACACGGTTAATATTGGAGCTATACTTTGGTTTTAATATTTAAGGCTCATGCTTGAGGATTTATAATATAGCTTGAAAATATGACCTTAATCAACTCATACCATTTATCAGAAATAGATACCCATGTCAGAATTGAAAGTAGGCGATCGCGTTAGGATAATCGCCTTACCTCCTTATCTTAAAACTGCCGATCCTATGCCTATGTTGCGCTCTGCGGATTCACTTATGATTGGGGAAGAAGGCACGGTGATCGATCGTCGTCCCGCAGGTTATTGGGGTATTCTCTTTAATCAAGGTGCTTTCTTGTTAGAAAATAAATATTTAGAGTTAGTTTCTTAGTAATTCGTTGTTAGTCATCAGTTCTTTTTTAAGTACCTAAGCAAAATTATTTGTATATTCCATTTTTCTCTAACACCTAACACCTAAACCCTATCTCAACTATCCAGTTAATTTTGCCTGACTACTTATTAAGGATTAATTGGCTGAGTTGACCAGGTTCGATCTTGTTGCAAAAGATATAAGCACCGATTTTGTGGTTCTCCTTTCAATTCTAGATGGTCTACTTTTTCTGGTGTTAATAACAATAAACAAAAATTATTTACTGGTTCTTTAGCTGAGATATCTGAAGAAGAAAAAGCTTCTAGGTTTTCTGTTCTTTTTTCACCAGGGTTAGGCCAAGAAAACTGTAAACGAGCAGAATCAGATAGATTTTGCCAAGCTCTTTGGCGAGCTAATTGTAAAGTTGGCTTTACATCTGCTGCCGTAACCAAAATAAGCTTACCAAAAAGACGAAATTGTTCGCGACTCTTACTAAAATACCAACAAATTTCTGCCCAAGGTTTAGCTTGAATATGAGCAATTTTATTACTGCGAGCATCAGTAATAATTTGCAACTGATTACTATTTTCTAGAAAACCACGAAAAACCACAGTACGGTTAGCTGGTAATCCTTGAAAGTCTACTGTAGCTAGTTGTAAATAACGAGAATAAGGTTGAGAACGATTACGATGAAGAGCGCGAGATAAGGGCGATCGCCAAGGAGCAAGCAACATTAGCAAAGAACAAAAGAAAATTAAATAATGGGGATTATTAAGAGACGAGCTAAAAACCATCTCCTAGTTTATACAGACTTTATATTAGTGGCAAATCTCGAAGATGGTGCTATGATTTTGACTGCATTATTATTTGTCTAAAATCAATTACGTAAATTTATTTAGTAAGGGAAATAGTTTTACTCAATAATGATTAACTCCGAATCTTTATTTTCTTCTGTTTGGTTAATTTCTGCTAAAGTTTTCCATCCAGATTGCCAGAGAGAAGGGTCTTTTAGTTGATCTGCATTAAGCCAAAAGCGAGTTTGAGGGTCACAAGAAGCAACCATTTCGGCAAAGACCCACTTACCCTGATTTTTACGATTGGTTACTTGAAAATGTCTCCATCCCCAATTTTTTTGACTAGAAGTCCACTTAGAACCTAATAAATAGGGGAACTTTTGCTTTTTCTTTTTCGACATTTAAACTTATAGGATTAATAATAATGATAATCTACTCACCATATAACGTATTTTACTAAATGTGATTTTTTTATGAAGAACAAATCCCTTTTTTATCATCACTTACTTGTCTTACCAAGTTTTAAAATATCAGCGATCGCTACATCTTTTCTATTATTAATATCTTCTTTATCTTTACCAGCAGTAGCTCAAAGAGAAGATGGTCTTTTAGACCCTAGTAGATTTGATGTACTGAAAAAATCTCGACCAAACACCTATTCTCAGCCAGAACAACAAAATAATCCCAATCCTTTCTTAAATCAAGGAAATTCCTCTAATCCAATTCCTGCTAGTCCCAGTGAGTTTAGCTCTACCAACAATGAAACTGATTATACTTTAGGGGCAGGAGATCGGATTAGATTAGATATTTTCCAAGTAGAAGAATATAGTGGGGAATATCCTGTTTTAGTTGATGGTAGTATCAGTTTACCCCTAATTGGTAAGCTACCAGTAACTGGCTTGACTCTGGACGAAACATCAGATTTAGTTGCTAGTAAGTATACCGCCTATCTCAAACGCCCAGTAGTCACCGTTGGTCTAGTTGCTCCTCGTCCTCTCAAAATTGGTATTGCTGGCGAAGTAGACAATCCAGGTTCTTATGAAGTTGCTCTTACTGCAGATAGAGTTAAATTTCCCTCCGTTACGGATCTGATTGAACAAGCAGGGGGAATTACTACGTTAGCTGATGTACGTAATGTTCAAGTCACTAGAACGATTCAAGGTAGACAATTAGTATTTAATGCTAATTTGTGGGGATTATTAAACCAAAATAGACTAGACCAAGATATCTCTTTGCGAGATGGAGATACCATATTTATACCTACGGTAGAAGAGATTAATCCTGCCGAAATTGCTAGACTCTCGGAAGCGAGTTTTGGTCTACAAACTGACAAACCAATTAACGTAGCCTTAGTTGGAGAAGTTTATCGTCCAGGCTCTTACCCCGTTCAACCAGAGCAAATTGGTAGAAATAATGGTAATGTTGCAAATCAAGGTAAAAACGATTCTTTGCCTCCTCGCCTGACTCAAGCACTAGGACTAGCAGGAGGAGTTAAACCCTCAGCAAATGTACGGAACGTGGAAGTACGCCGAAAATCTTGGGATGGTAAAGAAAAAGTAATTAATGTAGATTTATGGGCATTAGTACAATCTGGTGATACCAATAATGATTTGATTTTACAAAAAGATGATACTATCAATATTCCTCAAGCTGAGAAATTAACCCCAGAAGAAATAGAACGCGTAGGCAATACAAATCTTACCGCTCCAACCATTAGGATTAATGTAGTGGGAGAAGTAGCTAATCCTGGTACAATTGAAGTGCCTTCCAGTACTCCTTTGAATCAAGGTATTTTAGCAGCAGGAGGATTTGATAATCAAAGAGCGCAAAAAGGTTCTGTAGAACTAGTTCGCATCAATCCTAACGGTACAGTATCTAAAAGAAAAATTAAGATTGATTTTGCTAATGATGTCAATGAAGAAAATAATCCTGTTCTTCGTCAAAATGATGTCATAGTAGTTAGACGTTCTGGTGTTACTACTGTAGGAGATGCTCTAGGAACATTAGCTAGCCCATTCTTAGGACCGCTAAGAGTATTAAACTTTTTCGGGCTATAGATAGTTCTGGGAATTTTAGCTAATTTCATAATGTATCAGCGATCGCTATTTTAATGATTAGAATAGCGATCGTTTGGTAAATTAAGCATAAATATAAAACTTTGGGTTGTGAGGATTATCAGATAAATGCAAGATACAAGCCCTAATCGCTATATTGAGCAGAGTAATGGCAATGGTAAGCATGGCAATGCCCATTATTATTCCATTCCTGTCTTAGAGCAAGCTAATCTTGAGGAAGATGAAGAAAGCCTCGATCTAAAACATTTGCTTAATGTAGCTAAACATCGTTTTCGCCTTATTATTGCCCTAGCTTTAGGCGTAACTACCCTAGCAACTCTCTGGACACTAAATCAAAAACCCATATATGAAGGGAATTTTCAGGTCTTAATCGAGCCAATTAATAAACAGCAAAAACAAAATCAATTAGCTTTTTTGGGAGAAAATTTAGGTGGTGTTGATTATGACTCACAAATCGCAGTACTACGCAGTCCCAGTGTTCTTAATCCTCTCATCACCAAGTTGACGGCTCGCTATCCAGAAATTGAATACAGAGATTTAATTAGGGCTAAAAATTCCCCTCTAGAAATTGAACAGTTAGATACTACCAAAATACTAGATATTTCTTATCAAGATAAAGATCCAGACAAAGTTCAGTTTATCTTAGAAAATTTAGCTCAAGCCTATTTAGACTATTCTTTAGAGGAAAAGAGAAGAGCCATCGAGCAAGGTATTGAATTTGTTGACGATCGATTGCCAGAACTTACTAAGAAAGTAGATGAGATTCAGGCAGAACTAGAAAGATTTCGCCAACAACATAATCTCCTCGATCCTCAAGAATATGCGGTGTTGGTTGCTGAACAATTAAATTTACAAGAACAAAAGTACTTTGAAACCCAAGTACAGATTAAAGAAGCTCAGTCTCTTTATAACAATCTACAAAGGCAACTAGGATTAGAACCGCAACAAGCACTAGTAACTAGCTATTTAAGTGAATCACCTCGTTATCAAGATTTACTTAATCAACTACAAGAAATAAATGTTAGTTTAGCCAAAGAATCTGTCCGTTTCTTACCTACTAGCCCCAAGATAATCTCACTGCAAGAAAAGAGAGACAAGCTATTGCCCTTGCTAGAAAAAGAAGCAGCTGGAATTCTGGGGCGTAATCTTGCTGCTGCGATCGCTGATGCCTCCCCTTTAGATTCCCCTAGTTCTTTGCGTTTAGAGCTTAGTCAGCAATATATTGAAACAGCTAACAGCATTGAAACGCTTGAGCTTCGCCGTAGCTCTTTAGAAGGAGATATTACCAGTCTTAAGCAGTTAACTCAGCAAATTCCAGGAATTGCCCGCCAGTATTCCGAGTTGCTTAGAGAGCTATCGATCGCCAACGAAAGCTTAAGCCGTTTCTTAAAAGCACAAGAAGAACTAAAAATAGAGATAGCGCAACAGTCTATTCCCTGGCAACTTATTGCCCAACCTACTGTGGGAGAAGACCAAATTTTTCCTAACCCACCCCGTGATATAGCTCTAGGCTTAATTGGTGGTACTCTTTTAGGGTTAGCTGCTGCCCTAATAGCAGAAAAACTCGATCCTGTCTTCCATTCCCCAGATGAAATCACAGAAATGATCGATTTACCTCTATTGGGGAGAGTACCTATCCAAAAAGACCTTGAACCATTAGAGGTAGAACCCGAAGTCAAAACTAGCTTACCGCAACTACAAATAGGCAATATTGCTCTTAATGTACAATCTTCTAGCGCAAATTCTCATCATCATGTTCGGAGAAACAACTGGTACAGTTCTTCTCCCTTTTTAGAATCATTTCGCTCTCTTAATACCAATATTAGATTACTTGGTTCTGATAGCATTCTTAATTCGATCGTGGTTAGCTCTTCTATACCCTCGGAAGGCAAATCAACTATATCTTCTCATCTAGCTCAAGCTGCTGCTGCCATGGGACAAAAAGTCTTATTAGTCGATGCTGACTTGCGCCGTCCCCAAGTACATCGGTGGATGGGATTACCAAATACAGAAGGATTGAGCAATATTTTAGCTACGAATTTAGACATAAAAGCAGCCATCAAAAAAATTCCTCAATGGGAAAACCTTTCTGTAATTAGTGCAGGAGATATTCCACCAGATCCAACTCGTTTGCTTTCTTCCCAGAAAATGCAAGAGTTTATGGAAAAAATCAAAAATAGTCATAAATATGACTTAATTATCTATGACACTCCTCCAATCTTGGGTTTTGCTGATGGTAGAATCTTAGCAACTCGTACTAATGGGGTAGTTTTAGTAGTTAGAATGGGTAAAACAGACCGTTCTTTACTCAAACAGAATATTGATAATTTGAGAATGTCCAATGTTCCTGTATTGGGTATAGTAGCGAACCAGGTTAATAGCAGTTCTAGTGGGTCTTCTTATTATACTCATTATTATACCAAGAGCGAAAAAACGAGCTATTAGCTATCAGTTCAATTCTTAATAATGTATTGCACTAAGAACAATCAAAAATAGAATGATTTAGATAGGGAAGAGCAATTAAAGATTATATCCCACTTTCTAGGTATTGAAATCAGTACTTGCAAATACGATAACATCTCTGAAAATAAAGAACATAATCAAATTTATCGGGACTTTTGCTTATATAAGTTCGGTTTAAAAAGAAGCAGATAAAGCGCGAAAGCATCAATCAATAACCCGTATAGACTCAACCATGTCCTAGAGGTAATACCATCGATCTAAAATAGCGAGATGCTTAAATTTAGTCAGAGGGCGAAGGGGCTGTTACAAGACTACACTACTGATTTAATTTTTTCTTCTGCCTGATAACGTAAGTCTTGGGCAATACGAAATATTTCTTGTCCCATATGAAGATGGCGATCGTCATAATTGAGAGTAAACCACTCTAGCTCTTTAATTCCATCACTAATTTGATTTAAGCAGTAGTAAATATGAGCAGCAACACCTGCTAACTTAGTTGGGTTTGGTTGAGAAGTAAATTTTTGTTGAGCTAATTGATAGTAGCGATTGCAGGTTTCTAAATAAGCTTGGAAATTTTCCATTAATTCGTCATCAAACGGGTCATCAGCCAAAGATTCTATTTCTCCATCTAAAGAGTTGATAATTTCTTCTGTTAGTTTATTTACAGGTATATAGACTTCTTTAAGCCATTGATAATATTGAAGCTCCTCTATTTTCTCCGCTTGTCGATAACGTCGATATTGTTGTTGCGCTTGAGCATTTCTAGCTTGCCGATCGGAATACCAATGGTCTGAAGAGGAAGATTCTAGTTGTCGATCGTACTGACGGCGAGCTTGAGGATTACTCAAAATTTCATAAGCACCATTAATTTCAATGATTTTATTATGATCGGCAGTCTGGCTAAGACTATCGGGATGAAAACGCTTCGCTAAACGGCGATAGGCCTGCTTGATTTCTTGCTGGGTAGCTAAAGAATTAACTTGGAGTACTTGATAGTAATTCACTATAAAAGGATGTTTACGTTAACCTGAATCTACTTAACCAAGATATTACCCTACAATGCAGTCAGACAGAATTATTAACTAACAATTAACTATTGAGTTTAATCGCCCCCTCAAAAACTATCCGCTCTCAAAGAAGATAAAAGCTAGCTAATAATGCTAGTTTAGTTATCATCTATGAGAGCGGTCTAGCGGATCTCCGAGTTGAAACCTGACTGCCGGAAGGAACTCAAGCAGCATTGCTAATGTTGCCTCCGAAGAGACATCTAGCGATTGCTAGAGAACAGCCCCGGCACACAGCCGGCCGTTTTCAACGAGGAGACCCATGGTTATACTACTACTGTCTATCATGGGCATCACCTCCTTTCTCCCTGAACGGTTTGAAAATGTTTCTTGATTCATCATAACTGATTGTTTTTAATTAGACAACAATAAAGAAATTGTTGAGGAAGTTCTAAATATTCGCCAAAATGAAGATGAAGATAGGAGGCATGAAGTTGAGCAAGCTGCCAACCTTCAGTTGTGGTTTTATGAGTAGATTTATATCCTTGCAGTTGCCATAGGGGTTTAGCAGAGGTAGCTACGAGTTGAGAATGATGAAATTCATGTCCCCATACTGTCTCATTTTTCTTAATTAAAGGAGTATTTTGTAATGCCTTAGCCTGACGATACCCCAAAGTTAAACTTGTAGTCATTTCTACAGTAGTCGGAATTACTCCAACCATTGACCAAGTTTCCTGAGAAAAATCTACCAGCTTTTGACAGAGATACATTAACCCACCACATTCAGCATAAGTGGGGATACCAGCTTGAATTGCTCGATAAATTGAATTAAGGAGAGGTTGATTTGCTGCTAGTTGTTGAGCAAAAACTTCGGGAAAACCACCACCAAAATATAAGCCATGAATATTTTTTGGTAAAGTCTCATCTTGTAGAGGACTCCAAAAAATTAACTCTGCACCTAATTCAGCTAGGATATCTAGGTTATCTTGATAATAAAAGTTAAAAGCCCGATCTCTGGCGATCGCAATTCTAATTGGTAATGAAGAATTAGCAATAGGTAAAAGACCTCTACACTTAGTTTGTTTAGTTGGCGGTTTTAAGAGAGGCAATATTTGTGACCAACCAAAACAGGTTTGACCAATATGAGCAAGATGAGTAAAAATTTGCTTTAACTGAGCAATTTCGTCAGTAGGAACTAAACCTAAGTGTCGATCGGGAATAGTAATATTTTTGTGGCGACGTAAAACCCCCAAAATAGGAATATTAAAAATTGCTAAGGCATCCTGTAATAATTCTAAATGGCGATCGCTCCCAACTCGATTGAGTACTATCCCTGCAATAGTAATTCTAGAATCAAGACTACTATAACCATGAACGATCGCAGCAACAGAACTAGACAAGCGAGAACAATCTAAAACCAGTAATAAGGGTATCTTTAATAATCTAGCTATATGAGCGGTGCTACCATAGTCGTTAACAAGAACGTTAGGAGTTGCGTTTTTTTGGCTATCTTTTTGTAGTCTAGTAACCCCATCAAATAATCCCATTACTCCTTCAACTAAGACAAAATCTACTTTCTGACTATGACGAGCAAAACAAGATTGGACATAAGCTTCTGAAGTAATTACTGGATCTAAGTTACGACAAGGACGATGGGTAACTGCTTGATGAAACATTGGGTCAATATAATCTGGCCCCACTTTAAAAGATTGGACTTGGTAGTTTTGTTGCGATAAATAAGATAGCAGGGAAAGTGTAACGGTAGTTTTACCTACTCCTGAACGTTCTCCAGCAATAAGTAGAGCCATATTTTAGTGAAAAGAAAAGGAATTTAAGTTTTTATTATCCACCAAATACAGTCTAGTAGTTGGAAATTAGAAACAATAAAGTTTTTTTTCTTTTTTTATTGACATCTATTATCGTTTAGGGGTTATACTTGAGTTAATGAACCATATTCTCAATAAGTTTAACTTAGAGAAAATATCAAATATTAATTAAGAATGCAGAGTAATAATCAGCAATCTAGGAAGCACGAAATAGTTACATCCCAGTGGTCAGACAGATGGCAAATCCATCATCGTTTGCAAGCTTTAGATATATCTTGTCAGTGTGTAACTAATAAACCCTTACAAGTGAAAGTAGATGATATTCGTACAGCAATTCAGTTGTGGAGTGTCGCTAAACAAGTCACTTCGCCTCGTGGAGAACTAGTACAATGGCTGAATCAGTGTTGGAAAATCAAACAGTAGTTAAGAAAAAAATGACTAAGAGTAAATCTTTCATAACTGAGTTTAATGTTACAGGTACGTTAGTAGATCTTCTTATTAAGAAAGATAATCAAGTAAAATATATCAAGCTAGCTACACAAGATCGACAGTACTGGATTAAAGTAGCTAAGAATATAAGAGAAGATATTGCTCAAATAGTAAGTCTCGAAGCTGATTTAATCGTAAGAGGGACAAAAAAGCAGAAAAGGAAAACAGGTAAAGTTAAGTATAGAGCGGATTATGTAGAACTAGTTGCTAATCACAATAATAGCGATAGAACAATCGTTGTCCCTGAAGTTCTGCCCTTATCTTCTCAAGATAATAAAGCAAAGGCTAAAGCTAAGATTTTAGTCTGTAAAAAATCAAACTGCTGGAAAAAAGGCGGAAAAGAAGTTTGTCAGGTATTGGAAGATCTCTCTGGCGATCGCCAAATTCAAGTTAAAACTACAGGATGCCTCAAGCAATGCAAGAAAGGACCTAACGTAGTTATACTACCAGATAAAGCTCGCTATAGCAGGGTAAAACCACAACAAATTCCTGCTTTAGTTGAAAAGCATTTATAATTCCGTAGAAGTAGATATATAGTCATTTTCAAAATATTTATTCAAAAGGCGCAAGATAATGTTATGATATTTATCTGTGAAAACGGGGCGTAGCGCAGCTTGGTAGCGCACCACTTTGGGGTAGTGGGGGTCGTGGGTTCAAATCCCGCCGCTCCGATTTAATTAAACCCTTCTCTCAGAGAGGGTTTTTGTGTACATTAACTAATTATTTGTCATCGGTAACAAATTAATGTCACTTTAACAAATTGATTGTCATCGATAACACTTTTTATGTCGTCAAATAACTTCAAAGTCCTACAACTAGATAAATTATTAAATATCATGTTTGCGGAGCGACGGGATTTGCTTTCAAATTTATAACTGATGTTACGCATTTTTGAGAGAGTGCAATTCAAACATAGCGTGTTGCAAAGCTTGTATATAAATACGGCTCCGCAAGGCAAAATGATTCATCTGATGCTTCAAGGACAAGCATTCTAATTGAAAAGCAGCATAGATAGACATAAAAATCTGGTTAGTTTGAGTACGAGTAGATTTAGTAGGAGATTTTGCCAAGCCAGTGTTGGACTTGAGGGTTTTATGAAATACTTCCACTTTCCATCGTTTTTGATAGATTGTTTCGATATCAGAGGCGTTACAAGTTAAATCACTACAAGCCAAATACAAAATACCAGTACTACCATCTTTGTTTGTAAAGACTTGGCGATGAAGCAAAATAGGAAACTCAAGTCCTTTAAGCCATGCCTTAACTGGTGATTGTTCTGACCAAGAGAGTGAATCAATCCTGACAAACTTACCCTGTTGTTTTTCTTCTTTACTTAAGGCTACTGTCCGATTACTTTTCAGTGCCATTATAAAGTGCTTTTTTAAATGCTGATGTATCCAAATCATGTTTTCTTTGGAGGAAAACCAGCTATCTGCTAAGACATATTTATATTTGATTTGATTCTGTTGACAAACTTGTAAGTAATCTCTGGTCAACTCATTTTTGCTGATTGTGGCTTGACGTTTCTGCTTACGGGTTTTTAGTTCACAAAACTCAATTGGTTTCTTGACCACATCAAATCCAATGGGGAGGCTGATTTCCCCTACATTGTAGATATAGTTGATGAGATTAATTCCTTTAACTGAACGGTTTGTTTGGTGATCGTGATGCCAACAAACTAATTCACTTTCAGTCGTATGAGGCTTTTTCTCAATAGTATCGTCTACTATGATTACTCCGTCTTCTCTCTCTTGTTCTCTGACTACTGGTTTAACTAGCTTCCACAGTTTTTTTGAATCCAATTCCTCTTCTGACAGGAAGCGTGTCACCCGCTCGTGAGTGATTGTTCCTGATAATGCTCTCGATAATCCTGTTGCTGTTATTTGTCCAAATGAACTGATAATGTAATCGCTATACAGTTCCAAAAGCTTCTTGTTCATTTTCATATGATAGCTTTTGCGTAACATCAGTTTATAAAAAAAATTCTTCTTGCTCGAAGATGATTCAGTAACCACTACTATAGTAAACCTATACCCCTATTGCTGGGAGCGCACCTTATTCTTTCTAATCAAATTAGAAACAGCATCAGGGCGAGCAGTTACTAGGGTTAGAAAGCAAGATTATTTTTGATAATAATCAAACTAACCCACATTTTTCGCAGCACAGAGATTTATAAAATATGAGCTACGGCGCGATTGTTTTAATAATTAAGAATGGATGGAATACTTTCAATCCATCTCATCCATCAAAGTAGATTGTGACATGGTACGGCTTTTCCTCCTAGGGGAAATATTTTTCTTTCAATCCATCTCATCCATCAAAGTAGATTGTGACCTCTAGTCTTTCTAATAGCAATTGAAGATGTTGAGCTTTTTCAGTTGGACTACTGCGAACGGGTTGTTTGACTTGGGAGATCGCAATACCTAATTTACTGACTTGAGTAGTAATATTTTCAATCAGCCTACCATAACTCCAGTTATGGACGTTAATTCGATACTGCTTGGCATATTTTTTTGTCCTTCTTCGTAGCCAGGAATTTTGGCTTCTGCTCTAGCTTTAACTTCACTTTGGACTATTTCTCTCATGTCTTCAATTTTGGGAACAGCGATCGCACTAGCTTGATATTGTTTGGCTAATTCTACAATTGCCTTGGCGATTAATCGGTCTACATATTCTCCTAAATTAGATTCCCCCATTTGATTATCAGCAGAGTGTTTTTGTGCTTTATGACGGAGATGAGTCAAAGTTCTTTTCTGTTGTCTTTGACGATTGAGTAATCTATAGTTTTTGCCTAAAAGTTGTTTGATACTGCGAAAGGAGATCGCTTTTCCTGTTTCCCCATCAACAATAGCGACTGTAGCTGGT
>JAAUYH010021909.1_pt1 | contig 16999 bp, 8 predicted proteins | sample 7278061 | NCBI WGS metagenome assembly JAAUYH01 (sample SAMN14350203, study PRJNA611818) | marine sediment metagenome | isolation source: surface marine sediment (0.6m) | place: French Polynesia: Moorea | collected 2018-08 | reverse complement strand
GTATTCTATGCAATTTGATTTGATATGCAACAGAAATTACAGAATAGTCTAATCTTCTTCTGCGGTACGCTGATATCGCACGAAATCGATCATTGCGCTTTCTGTATTGAATTTTGTTTAATTGTAAGCCAACTTCGATTTCAAAGAATTCTACGTGGAGTTGAATTAACCAAGAGTCCATACTGAAACCCGGTCAAACAAGCTATTTCTACTCCATTACAGTGCAAACATTGAGAGTAAAAAACCGAAATTTGCTATTGACGGTTAAGATATAACCGATAGATCCCATGAATTATTCGGAGAAGAATGGATAATGGCTTGTTCCTGTACTGTCTAGAGAAAATTTGCCGTTGGTAATCCTTTTCTCTGGAGCTGGAGAAGGCAAAAGTGGACATAACCTGAATAAAAAGTTGATGGGGCGAATTCTATATCAGAAGTAGTCTCATCGCGTGCTCATGATTGCTTTAGGGCGCACTGATTTCGGCATAGTTCATACACTATCATTTTATTGAGATGTCATATTGAAGTAATTTGCCGCAAAATAAATCATTGCACACTTCATTTAATTAAACGTACATATCGAAATATTTTTCGGTAAATAAATCTTTACGTACATTTCGTAAGAAAGAAATAAAATATTGAAATTAGTAAAGCTAACTAATAAACGGATTTTTGCTTTGGTCGACGTGTTTCATGATTCTAAAAGTTTCGAATGCTTTGCAACTATACACAGACACATCGTTGTAATGTCCAATGTAAAGTTCTGTATTACAGGAAATATACCGCAACAAGTTACGAACATGTGCGAGATATTTTGCTGCGGACTTGTAGATTGATGCAAGCTTATACTGTATAAAGATGAGTTATACGCTTGGGGCATGAAATGGTTCCCGGCACAATTTTGGTGAGAATTGATACACGCTACCTTATTGTAAGAAATAGTTACACGAGTTAGCAGTCTGGATTCTCATCGCATCTGTTTTCTGAAGCTTACCCATGCCAAAGAGAAGGTACAAAATTGAAGTGAAGATCTAAACTACTAAGCCTTACAAGAGACGCCCCACTCTTCTGTACTTTCTGATCGATGACCTGGAAAAAAGTGTCCAAAAAACGAAAATATCATGTTCAGGATTTTACTGGAAGGAAACATAATCATTACTGCTGCAAGGTGTTTCGAGGGTCGCGATAGTAGAAAAACTAAACCGAAAATCCCATTCAATTACTATACTATGTGGACATTAAGGAGTATATACAGTCCATAGCATAGCTTAAGTCAAGAAGGAATAAAGGGGAAAGGAAGAAGAGTGAAACACTTGTACATGCACAGAATGTTTGCTGGCGGTTACCACGACCCGAATACTGCAGTCATGAGCCTCTCCAAAAAGGATTCCCATGCAAATACAGTCAAGTTTAATTCTTTACTGATTGCAGTCTGCGTGCTCGTATACCTGGCTGGGTTTGGGAGAGATCGTCAGAGCGCACCCATTGCACGTAGACTTCGACTCGTCGAATTGCTCGAATGAGAATTTCAATAGTGCAAGAAGATCTATAATTCAGAAGCCTTGGACCCGCTTGCAATGAATTCACATTATGCGACATGTTCTACTACGGATAACAAATCTCGACATACGTGCGGACGCTTAGACTCGCCTCTTTTCAGTGGAAATCTAGAAGCGATCTTTATTGACTGGGTACGAACCCGAAAATGGAGAGAACCGGAAGCCATCACTAGGTACACTCGGCTTGCGGCGTTTGAACCGGACCAAAGCTATGAAGCGTTATATGAATTGTATATTTCGAAAAGAGCAAGCTAGAGACTGGAATTGGGCACTTATCCGCAGTGATCCATTTCACGATGTAGGAAACCAGACTGTGAGCAAACCCGAACTGGATGACACTCCTACTAGGTTTTATGCAAAACTTTGGAAGAGATAGAAACAGCGAAAAAACCCTATAAAGTGCAGGAAACAAGATTCTTTTAAGCTACTTGCGTAAAAAAATAATACTGTAATACAAATATGATTGAAATTTACGTTTCGATAATTTTTTATTTTGATTTCGTCCCAGTAGTCTTTCTTCCGGTAGACCAACAAATCGAACATTACCAAAGCATTGCAAGTTGAATTCAAAAACAAATTGTTAAGAAACTGTCAAATTCGTAGACGTGTAGGCTAGCTACACTGCTGTATTGGAGCCAATTTATGTCAGCTTTACATCCCACCGAAATAGTGCTCTGTATATTCATAATTCAGTTTAAACAACAACATGCTTTCTGCACTGAACATTACTTACCCCAATAGCTGCTGTGATAGTCCTCTTTCAGAATACATTACTTCTCTACACTGCAGCAATAATCACTTTCTAGGACTACAGAATTTTCGAAGCCTGAAACAGTCACGTTGTCAATGTTATCAGAATAATTGTTACTCAAACAATATCTTGCTATTCAGAAATTAGTTAAGGTAACATTAGACAGGTAATGTAACCTCGCTTTGCGAATTTTCATAAAGTTCATGAATTATTGAGGCTCATAAACATACCCTTCTTTTTGAAATTGTTCCATAGGTGCAATCCTCTGGTGTATTACAGAAGCCGCAAAGTAGAAAACAACGTCGATTCTAAGAGCAGTGTACAATCATCGAATATCAAGTGAACTTCAAGTAATCAGCCAATATACCCGTGCAAAATACCGTAACATTGATGGGCAACAATGAAATCAAGGTGAATATTTCATAGAGTCAGTTCGACATTGATATAAGCTCGAAGTTGACTCCAAAAGATTTTGAAAGTTTGATACGTTTCTTTAAATTCCGGGCATGTTGAATTTACGCTCTCGAAATTGAAAGAATTGCATTAAATCCATTCGTTAATTAATTTGCGACGTCCGCATTCGAACAAAAATCGATTTGGGATTTAATTACTTATACCCGAAAATATCCACGCTAGTCTGCAGAATATCGCAGTCTTTTTAACCCGATAGTGAGCTCCTCTACACCTTAAGCTTCGTCTGTTACCTGAAAAATGAAAATCAGAAATTGTTCGGATTACTTTCATATTGCGTGAAACAGTGTATTAGCAGTATATTCTACTCGTCAGTTCATACGAGAATTGAAGCCTACGTGGATGTACGATTTAAGTTTTTCCAGTTCTAATGATTTGCTCAAATAATGCTCATCAAGCTCTCAGTTAAACTGTAGTTACCGCAAGCAGGAATGCGGCTTAATCAATTCATTTCGAAAAGCTGGAAGACGGATATGTTCCAAGTAGATAGGGTGACCAATCTTTGCATTGTATACGGAAACTTGATACTTGAGTTTACTGAAGCATGCCACAGAAAGATCAACATGAATGCTCCGAAAACCTTGAATGCAAAATAATTAGCATAAGCATTACAAGTAATTGTTAGGGTCTCCTTCATTGACCATCAAGGGTAGTTAGATGTGCCTATTCCTTTCCTGAACATAGTTTAGACTCCATCCAAGCTTGCTGCAGTTATCATTTCGGTATTCATGCCGATTTTGAGTAAAGGGAAACCTCCTGTTCAACCTGGCGTTGTAAAATCTGCAGGTTATTCGGCATATTTTGGATCTAGTGTCCTACTACTGTTGTAAAAATTGGTAACTTTTAAATCGGTTCGAGAATTTTCCGACGCGCTAACACGCGTTACTGCCGTACATGCTCTATTTCCAATGATCGCTGATTAGAAAACTATTTTGCATATGAAACGGAGTAGAAGAAAAAAGAATGAAGAGGTATGTCCGAAGTGTTCGATATTCATATGTCAGTTTAAGAGGATAGTACATTTACCGGTGCCGAAGAAAGAGATAGTTCGGCTGCCGTCATGCGGAATCTTCTTCATTGCGAAAAGTATGGATCATGTTAAATTGTATGTCGGCAAACCACGTTGGAAGGCAAGACCTGTTCATAATTTCTAAGTACTGGTACTTCAGAAATATGCTTTCTTGGCATAAAGCATGCCTATCTATCACGAAACAGTAAGATTCATTTTGTTCTTAAATAAACACAAAACACCCATCGGAATGTTAAATGTTTAAAATTGTACTGTCTTATTTGAAAGTGAAAAGTATCGTCTGTATATTTGAGCGATTCTCTACTGAACGTCACAAAGCACATCGTAGTTTTTATTCCAAAAGAGGTACTAGGCGCACTCAAATTTCATTCAAAGCACAATTATTTTGAAATAAACTGAATATTTTGGACTTTCTGCGTTTTAGAAATTGACCTCTGTCGAAAAAGATACATCGGACGGAATGAACAACAGAATTAAAAAATTATAAGAAATCTCGATGTCAACCAGTAACTTAAAATTTCCAAACGCCAAATTTTAAACATCCGCACGGTCTAAGAGAAAGGAACATATCAAGTAAAAATCCACGAAGCAGTTCTTGCTAACATTTCAGAGCCTTTGTTGAAAACGTTAGTTGTGAATCCGAGAATACAATACGCCAATCGAAATGGAGTGAGTATAGCTTGTGCCGCGTTTGGCTCAGTCACTACGGTATATGTTGATGCTTTTACCCCATTGACGATAATATCGCCGTTTAGAGTCTGCGGATTATAAAGGCCTCTTTCACGAACTATAGAAAGTTTCGAAATAGTATCAAGGGAATCATTGCATTGCACATTATCTCCAACTTGAATCGAAGCTGCTGGCTTCATTTTTCCATTAACATACATGTAATGCCCCTTGGTGAGTGATAATGCACATCCTGTTGCGGTATGAATACGGACAAAATCAGATACAGTAGTCGAAACTTTATGTGTGAAGAGAAAAACCTCCGAAAATGAATTTGAAGAGACCTGTACCCGATCACCCAATTCAAGTTCACTCATAGCCTTCATAGTTCCATCGTCAAGCATCACTTGCGCAGTGGAAGGGAAGCATTCCGCGCTCGGTTCAGCACTTGGAGAAATTGGATTCTCTTCAACACACACAGATGCTCCTTTCTCGTAGCCTGCATCCCAACACATTCCGCAAATTGGAGCACCGAATTCGATTCCGCATATATCATTTCCAGCGCAATCAGCATCGCTCGAACATTTGGGACACTGCTCGTGTTCTGCATTTACCAAATCTGTATCAGTACACTCTAAATAATCATTATCACAGTTGCATGTCGCCTTCCGTTCCTTCATTTGCGAATCGTTAGTAACTAATTTTCGCGATGGTGCACAAATGTACTTACAGCGCATTCTGCAGTGGAACTGCACTCCGGGAAATCAATCTTGAGAATATTTGTGGGTGGTCGCTTGTACTTTAATTCAGAAGAAGAGACAAGCGGAAGAGCAACTAAAATAAGAAAAACAAATTTTCGAGAAAGTCTCATCCTGTTTTACAATCAGGTAAATTGTTTTCTGGCTCGTATTAAGTAATGAGGTATGACCCGAACACATTGAAGTATTAAATACCATAAAAATCGCCAAAATAATCAGAAATTGAATTTCGGGCCACAGCTCTAGACCTGATACGAAATTAGCGAACCTAAACAGGATTTTATTAATTTTTGAGTGAACGGCTTGACTGGAGTGACATTGAAACGCTAATAAATCCTATCATATCGCTCATGATTGCGTTAATGTGCAATTGTTCTCGGATTTGTACGCATGAAATCGTTTTATTAGCCAAACAGATCGAAATAGTTTGTCGTAAAATAAATTAGTAGTACAATACGTGACAAGGTAAAATATTGCAACAAGCTAAATGAATTAATAAAACGGATTTTCATCGAATCGACGTACTTGACCATGTGAAAATTTACGAGCATTGCCCGTAGAATTCTGATTTTTAAGTATGGGCCATTGAGTTTTTCTAGTAGACATCTGAACATCGTTGTAGGGTCCGATATCAAGTAATGAATTACAGGAAATATACCAATTCAACGAATTCTGCTATTTTTCTCCTGTTTTTGATGCAACAAGTTGCAAACATAGGTGAACTATGTTTCAGTAGAGATGTTCAGTGAGAAATATTGTGATATTGTATAGCAGTGAAGTACGCGCTCGGGAATAACATGCTGTCTGGCACAACTTTAGGGAGAATTTATAAGTTCATCCAGCTACAATCAAAGTGTTGTATATTAACGCAGTCTTGATTCTCATCGAATCGTATTTCGGAAGCGTCACCTATCCCATAAATGAAGTGCAAAATAGAAGCAAAAACCCTGAAATACCAGTAATTCTTTACCTATGAGTCGAAAGCAAACGTTCAAAAGAAGGAATAATAATTTTTAATATTTCTATGAACGGAAAATAATGATCACTACTGCGAAATGATTCGATAGTCACAACGGTGCACAGAAAATGTCCGAATTTGCACAGGATTACTACAAGATTTGGACTATTAGACTCACGAGTACTCAATTGTGTGTGGGTGAGTCAAGAATAAATGTGGAGATAAGGAAGACGACTGAAACACCTGTACGTAAACAAAATTTTTGTTAGTAGTTACTACAATGCAAACATTGCTGTCGAGAACTTCTCCTAATATAATACCAGAAGGTGAATGTTTGGCTATTGATAGAATCGTCTATCCCTCACTGAAGTCAACGCTCTACATCATATACCTTACCTTATTTGAATCATTCTAAAATATCCTGACTACAATAAGAGCAGATCCGTACGGCAGATTATATATTTCTCTTGTAAGATATTTGATATCTCCACACACCTCTCTACATGAAACGTGGTCTTCAGTTTGCTCTAAACCGTAATTCATTAATGACACAACTTGCTTCTGATTTCACTCTTCTGGACGCTTTGGACATCCAATCCGCGGCCATTTCTTGCATTGGCAAACAATATTTTGATTACACCTTCTTCTCATTGTATTTGCATACAAGATGATAACAACTAGCAATGCGCTTCGTGGTTCCCTCATCTGTTCAAGGCCTGATAGTGCGATTATGCTTTGATTATCGAATATTGCCGCTGTTTTGGTTCGAGCACTCCTTCTTATCACATCGAGGTCCCAAACCTAGGCATGGCTGTCATTGAGGCTTTTTAAATTAATTTTGTGGCCCCGCGGTGTTAGGAATAACTTTCGCAGAGGCGATAACAGTTAGCAGAGTAGACAAAAATGCGTTAGACGATGCTAGAATATTACCAATTCCTTTTTGCGCCCTCGCGACTACGCGTCCCGCTTGTCTAGATTTCGAGTTGCTGTAATGATCGGATTGTTTATTTTCTAAACCGACCACAGTCAAATATTGAGTAATTAGGAAGTGTATAAATACAGATAATCAATTAGATCCATTATCAAAGACTTAACGTGTCGACAAATGTATGACCCACCGTAGATAAACCCAACTTGAAATCATGTACTTCGATGGCGCTATAGGCAGTCTGAGAAAGGTTGAAGTGAACATCAGAAAATTTTAGTAGGAATGGTTCTAAACAGAGAATCAATCAGTAATGTAGATGTTCGTGTCATCTACATCATATACAGACGTACGTCGAATAGGCAGGATATCCGATTGAAACTATTTTCTTCAGTGGTCTCGCTAGTTCTGGTTTCGGAGAATAGTCGATTTCGGAAATAAAACAACAGCAAACTAGTTTTATTTATTTCGAATTCCATTTTTTATTTTTTTTTCAATTCAAACAATTTCCTTTCAATTAAATGCCACAATCCTGAGTCTTAATGAGTTTATCAGAAACAAGAGAGTGTAAAAAATATTGCCGAATTCTCCTTCCAATAGGTAGTTATATTGTCAACTAATATTTCTTTCCTCCACAAATTTGTTTCAAGAATCTGCTTGCCATAAAGATGAAAGGGATTTCTAACATTTAAAAATTCTTCCCCGGCCAAACAGCACGCTGATCTAGAAGTGACTGCTGTTTGTTTCTTAGTACATTTTAAAAGACTAAACTGCAGACTGTTAAATTCGGAAGTCGTTCAACAACTCTGATGTCAAGTGCAAGCAAAGGTCGAAATGATCGTGATCCTCGAAATATCGTATATTAAATCTATTGATCTTTCTTCGCTCAGAATTAATTTATTTCATTACAAGTTAATGCCTAGAATGTCATTTTACCTTGTATGCATCGAAAAAGCATTAACATTCTTTTCATGTGGGCGTTCTACATATTGGAAGCGCCGGATATAATTTTAACTAATCCAACAAGCCATGAAACTGCAAAAAAATAATACTTCTGAAAAGTTCCGATCAAGAACAAATTGTGATTGAATCGAACCTTCGCGAAGAATAGACTTCTTGCAGTAGGCGTTGTATCCGACTGTGCCAATTTTTTTCAAGTAGCTATTGGATCAAAGCTGAGTAGATCGAAAATAGACCTAGACCTATTCTCTTTCTGAGGAAGAGCGCGTCAATTAATACTCAAAATTCAAACTAGGCAACAAATTCATTTGAATCTAAATGAGAAAACATTTATTAACTTTTGAAATTCATACTAATCTCTATGCGAATATCATAGCTTTTTCGTCATTATTTTTTTGAAAGTCACCACTTACACTTCCGGAATGCCAGAGACCCACAAAAAACTGAAGTTTCATCTGTACATGCTATAATAGTTTTAAATTCGTGATAGTTGCGAAATTAATATGTCATCCAGATGTAAAACTCCAACATTCCAAAATAGCTGCTTCGATAAATGTATGTGATAAGGAAGTTATTGTGGATCGAACGGAGGAAAATTTATAGCTTATTTTTTCAGAACCCTAGCAAGAAACAAGATGCTTATTTGAGTGATAAAGAACCTTTTTCTATGTTTGCTTCAAATCAAACATACTCGAGGTGCAGTTCAAAAACTTAATGTTCCAAGATGCAATGTTATTTTATGTTTGCATCATATTGCATTGAAAGTCAAAAATCGTCATCGTGAGGAGGCGAATTTCGATATACAAGTTTAGATCATCTTTTTGGCTGGTACTATATTGTTTAAGTCGTTCCACCCAACTTATATTCTCGTTAGCTACAGTAGCGGAAAGAAACTCTGCAGAACTTCTACATCTTATATTTTTAACTTAATTTTTTGAGGAATTTGGGTTGAGGTAAGGTCGAGCATAATCCTATTGGATACTCTATGGCTTTCAAATCTACTCTTTCCAAAATTTCTGTTGAATTACAAGAGTCACTTTGTTCACAATGTAGTATCCTTAATCTTCTCTTTCTGGAGTCTTTGCGTTGGGTTGGAATATTCCTACTGACCAATTCAAGGAATTCTTGGCTGAAATAATACACCAAATGAACAGCAGATTCACCTGTTTCTCATCAAACCGCAGTTGCTTTGCAGGATCCCATCGAGGTCGTGCGACTGCGGATAAGAGAGTTAGTTTTGCTATGAAGCGATTCCTTCTGTCCAAGGATGGGAATAGAGCTCTTAAGGTAGCAATATGTAAGACGGGTTCGTTTCCACGAAGTAGAAGGATTTTTTTATCGACGTGCGCAGTGCCAAGCATCCCTTTTGAACTGCAAATCAAGATCATTTTATTTGACGGACGTCAGTGGAAACAGAACTTTAGCCTTCTTGCTCGTTTCTTGAGTGAAGGCTTGACTGAATTTGAGTGCATCTTCAAATTTACACGGTGTACGACACGAAATAAAGCTGCAGTAGGAACATTGGATGCATGATGTAGAGAGCGAAACGTTCTCCACCTTGCCTTTGGAACAGGCTGTGTAGCGCAGCGTAAGCCTTGTGCATATAACTTCTTCTTCCTCGATTTAATGTTTTCGGATTGAGGACAGTCAGCCGTTTTTCATCATCTTTGATTATTTGGTTTAACTCACGAATTAGTGGGACGATGTCCCTTGAACAGTTGAACCCTTCACTATTGCTGCTTATTGCACCTCTGGATAACATTCCATCAAGAATTATCGACTTTGGAAACAAGTGAATAGAGAGAATTCGATAAAATGATAGATCCTTGACTCCTGATCTCCTCATTACGGGCAAATTGGAAGAACTTGAACTCCGTGCCAGCGGATGATTCATATTTGTGACACAATTTTTTAGTTCCGTAATATAATCCTACAACGTGTCGCAATTTTGTAGAACATTTTTCATAGCTATGTAAAGCGATAGTAGAGTGAAATGAATTCTGATACCTCACTCGAGCGTACTTGCGTAACAGAGACTTTTCAGACACTTCTCGGAAATGTTGCTATAAAACAAAAATGAATTAATTAGATAGTTGTTCATTGAAATTGACTAAAGCAACGCTTACCAATCAAAACATACATAATCTCCGTCGATCAAGGAAAGAAGCAAAGTCGAATACAAAGCTTACTATAGAGCTACACCGGCCGAACGAATAATCTCGAAGGTGGAACATGGCGAACGTAATGTTTGCAATGCACTTTACTTGCATTTGTCAGTTCTTATAAATGGTATTGCATCACCGAGAGTCATTGATAACACCGCTGCATACAAATAATTTCCTTTCAAGTTCCTCGTCCTACGTGAGCGAGTACTTTGTGTCTCGCAATGACTATGCCGATTGTCGATCTCAGAACTAAGGCACGTTTTTACATTCTTCTATCGTCATCTTCGTAGAATTTATTTCGCTTCGATCAACAGTATCACCGCAACATAAACTTTCGAGTACAGAAGATCCCTGGGTTTTTCAGAGTGCAGCTCTAAAAGATTGTTTGAATTGATGGTATTTAACACTATCTTGAATTATCAATCCGAGATGTTCCAAGTCATGTAGAAGACGATTAAACAAATATTTTACAAAGCGTTCTCCTAAATGCGTTGTTATAGAAGCACAAAGGAAAATTCTTCTGCCTTTTTGATGATGCTTCGTGAATCGAAATTCAGAATACTCAAAATACCAAATACGAAAATCAATTTTGGAGAAAATGCGGTTGAACAAAGCTTTAATCGCGATGTAATTCACTCAGCCTTATAGTAAGATACCTTTCCGGTTCTCCCTGACATTTCACGTCAAATGTGGTTTTGCTTCACTTTCTCAGCACATTTCTTTCATATTTTAAATAGCTTCGTCGATAATTTTCGCTGTATATATCAGATGGAAGGTAATTAATTACAATACAATGGAACTGCTTAATAATCTTTCACATACTATAGTGCATTAATGTAACAGTAACCCTGTCGAAGTCGATACTTTTCCCATGAAAAACCACGTACTTCAGAGTATTTATCAGTTTACGAAAAATTATTTGTAGTCTCGTGTAATAAATTACCGTTTACAGGCAAATAGATACCCTTTCTTATACTTTTGAAATTTACTGTTTATAGAACCGTAGTCAGTCCACTCGTTCACAAGCTCAAAGCCTGTTGTCTACGAATATCAAAGATAACTTGAAAATTTAGTACAATAATCAAGTTTAGTTAGTGGAAACGTATGATTTAATCAATAAAAATTCGGTCGAATTACAAAAACAAAGTTTGCAGCCATTGTTTTCGGTGTTCTACACCCCAAATTGACAGTATTGTACAACAAAAAACCACGATGAGTATTTAGACTAATAGTTCCACCAGAAATGGTAGTGAGATGCGACCGACTGAGGCAGAGCGTCGAAATATCAAGACGGTTCGCTTCACAGAAGAAGCAACGATCTACTTCGAAAAAATCATCACTGTGTTTCCGTATAGATTTCTTTAGATAACGGTTTAGGAAAACCGCTAGTGGCACTCGTTGTCGTTCACCCAAATAGGTGGAAGGAGGCTGATCAGTGTTGCAGGGTTCGAGACCAAAGTTCTTCTGTGAGTGTTGAAACGAAAGTCAATTATACTTCGCCTAGAAACTGTCGCTGGGCTTCTTCGATAGGATGAACTGTCGTGAAAATTCTAATATCTATTACCAAAGTTGAATTAAGATTGGCAAGGAAACACCAATCTTCACGAAAAAAATGGAAATCCAATTTTAAACTTTCCGGCTCTGATAGAAACTGCTGATGATTATCATACACTGTCCGAAATAATTTGGAAAACTCGTGAACCGTCCAGTACCATGACTGACAGGAAAGGGAATTACTGTCACCGTCCACTGCACTCAAATACCTCCTGAAATTATTAAAAAGATCAAGAATGAGTATGATAGATTATTTGGTGAATAAAAAACATTAATAGTTTCAAAACATTTGTTACTTTCTACCCAGAGATGCGACCAGTCATAGAAGATGGGATTCTGATATCTGTCCATGCTTACAAAAATGCCGTAGGTATTCGATCGCATTCGCTCTTTTTTGGTAATTCCCGAGGATTGCATGAGAGAAACTCTGCGAATTCTACTCTATCTATTACATAACACGAACCTATCGTTCAATATACCGTAGTCGGCGTGCTGCTTCAGATCGGAATCTTGGACATACATTAAACGATGATTTCATGCAATGACTTTTACAGCCTCATAACGTAAAAGAAGTATATTTAAATACAAGTGTGTTTCGACGAGCCCTATCCCAAACAGTGGAAACCATACCCATTTCTCGTTGCCGATCACGGCTCTGAATTTTGGAATCAGCTTTGTAGAAGTAAGGCATTGTAATTGTTTCGTGGCTTTTCGACATCATTTGGCATATATTCACAAGGTTTCCGATACTCTTCCCTCTGAATAGACTAGTATCAACATAATAGTCGAGAACTTTGCACTCACCGCAAATCGAATTAATTATATTTTACTTCCGCTGTAATAAACATACATAATAGCAGTGTGCAGAATTCTTCTTCCAACCATAGAATGAGCCTAAAAATTTTTTGGTGAATTTGGTTGCCGAATTTAACAAAAACTTACAAATTTTCTCGGGTCTTACCCAGGAAACTTTTAATTTTTCAATCTTGGATGGTTTAATATTAAATCAATTAAAATAATCAGGACGAAGATCCTTGGTGCGTTTCACGGAACCATTGCGAAATGATATTAGAATTCCCGTTGGTAGTTCCAGTTCCTTCAACATCCGGCATCTCTTTGAAAGGACATGGTTCACTTTCAACGACAGAATGCCTACTTAACTTGCTTAAATTTTCGCGGGTTACTGAGACATTGTTGGATTTTAAAATTGCAATGGACCCACTTATCAAAGCTGCAGAGAAGGATGAGCTTGACCTTTTCTCGATTCGCCCGTCATATCCTGAGGTAGTGGAAATTTCGAAGCCTTTCGCACCCATAACAACGCATTTATCATCATCTCCATAATTCGTGTACTCGTTCGGGTTGAATTCTTCATCGACTGCTTGAACAATCAGGATGTTATTTGGATTGTGTTTGATATTAGATCTCAATATAAAGCCAGGAATTAAGTCACATGCATTTTTCTGGTCGTCACCTGATGACAGGACAATCTTGATGGAGTTGTCAGCCATGGATATCGCTCCTATTTCGGTTAAGAGCTTGTGGAAGTCTGACGATATTTTGTCATTGCTCGATACTTGGTTCACCCACGAGAGCGATAAATTTATGACTGTTGGATTTTGTTTCTTCGCTATTTTCAAACCTTCAAGCACAATATCAGGAAGGAATCCAACACACGATTTTTCCTCTTCGTCAGCTTCCCAATTTTTAATGCATTTATGGCCGGTCTTCGCTGCTAGACTAGAAACGTTAATGCAAGTAACTCGCGTTTGCGGTGCGACTCCAAAGTGCTTGTGTGCAATAACACTGGCCACTTCCGTTCCGTGCGTTTCGCGTTTCATGTAGCAATCGTATGTGTTTTTTCCTTCATAGTTTAAGCACCCATTCCAGTCACCGTCCATTCCGTATCCTTGACACCCAGAGTCGAGAACTACCACATGCTCACCTCGGCCATAATTACCGACATTCGATGAACACTCTCGAAGCTTATGTATGTAACTCGGTATATCCGCATCCGTTGTCTTGGGAAATTCCGGGTTTTCGAATGTTTCCGAAATTACCGCGGGAGTGTTCACATCCAACCTTATAAATGTCTTCCGGTGGCATTCCTCATTCTTCGCACAACGCTCAATTGCTTTCTTAAAATAATAAAGTGACTGGAACTTCGTAGGTTGCCTTTCTTTCTTGCAGTTACGATGAAAGTTGGAAAGCCCTATCTGGTAATCCGTTTTTCGTATGAACAAAGGTCCGCCTTCGTCATAGAGGCAAGTGCTAGCTTTCTTATTACACGTAGCTGTAATACATTCGAATGCACAAATGCGACTAAATTGATTAGGCTCGCACCAGTCGTAGTTACCGAATTTTGCTTGCATGAGTTGTCTAGTTCTGACCCATTTCTGATTTACAGAGTCATACTGTCTTCCGTAGCCTACTGAAACCAACATTTTGCGTTTACCTTTTCGCCCCTTCTGCTGCCTCTTCAACTTCACTACGGAGTATGTACCTTCGGGAATATCTTTTTCTAGCTTTAAGATCGCTATATCAGCTTGTCTTCTCTCGAAATTGTATTTCTTGTGTACGTAAAAACTCTTCACGAAAATTTGGCCACTTATTTCTTGATCAATTGTTGCTTTGGTATTCGGAATGATCCCCATCTTGTACTTACTATTCGCGAGGAACGAGACTCCATCGAATGTTACACATGTAGCAGAAGTAAGAATGTTGTTTTTGTTCAGAATCGACCCTGTGCACCATAGATAATCTCTTCCATGAATGTCTCTGAGAAAAATTAATGCAGTCTTGCTTCTATACAGTTCTTGAGATGGCTCGCCGTTGGTAATCCTTTTTTCTGGAGCCAGAGAAGACAAGGGCAGATTTAACCTGGATTTTATTGAATTTCCAATGCAATGGGTTGACAGGAGAAGCATGGAAATGAGGCAAACCCTCATCTTTACGCTCATGATTGCTTGGTGTGCATAGTTTCAATTTTGTTTCTATATTATCGCTTTATAAAGTACAGTAAACGGATTGAAGCACTTTGTCGTAGAATAAATCACTACATAATTTACGGAACAAAAACTTAGGAAAAACGAGCGAAATACATTAATCAAACCGATTTTCATTTAATCGACCTATTTGATGATGCGAAAAGTTACGAATATTCCCCGTCGACTTTAGATTTTTTTTCATTATGTACCATTGTGTTTTCGAATTGGCACAGACACTTTGACGCAAGGTCCACAATTAAGTACTGTTTTCTGGGAAGTATACCAATCCAACGAATTTTTCTACATTCGTCCTATTTAATGGTGCAACAAGTTACAAACATGCGCGAGATATTTTGCTGCTGGTATGTAGATTGACGCAAGATTATACAAAGATGAGTTGTACGCTTATAGAATAATATGCTCTCTGCCAAAACTGTAGTGAGGATTTGTACAGCCTTTCTTATAGTATGAAACTGTTACACGCATTAGCAGTCTTCATTCTCGTCGCGTCTGTTTTCGGAAGCTTTCCAGACGCCAAAGAGAAGGTCCAAAATGGAATTGAAGACCCTGAACTACTGAATCCGTACAAAAGACGCACCGCTCTTCTGTACTTTCTGATCGATGACCTGGAGGAAAATGTTCGAAAAACGGAAATAGCATGTTCTGGATTCTACTGGAAGGAAAACCTAATCATTACTGCTGCAAGCTGTTTCGAGGGTCGCAATGGTACAGTTACAATGTCAAAAGTCCCGCTTGATTACTACACGATTTGGGCAGTAAGAAGTACACATACTCCTTTACATGGTGTAAGTCAAGAAGAAATAAGGAGCAAAGGAAGAAGAGTGAAACGCTTGTACATACACAAAATGTTTGCTGGCGGTTACTACGACGCAAACATCGCAGTTGTGAGCCTCTCTAAAAGGGAGCCTGATGTTACGCTAGTCCCCATCAAGTCTCCTTCGAAGTCAGACGGTGTATCCGTAAATTTGGCAGGGTTCGGAAGAGATTATGAGAGTAAATCCTTGGCACGTAGACTTCGACTCGTCAAATTGCTCAACAGAGATTTTCAGTGGTGTAAGAAGAACGATATTTCAAAATCTTTGAATCCAATTGCAATGAATTCTCGGTATGTAACATGCTCTACTCCGGAAATCGAATCCCAAGATACGTGCGGGGACTTAGGTTCGCCACTTTTCAATAGGAATCTGGAAGCGATCGCCATGTTCGGCTTGCGAACAGGAAAATGTGGAGAATCGGGGACAATTACTTGGTACACTCGCCTCGATGTGTTCAAACCAGATCTCTATGCTCTCAAAAGGCATGTGAATCGTGGATCCGCAAAAGAATGGACTGGTAAGCTGTTTCGAGTTGGGAATTGGATGGTCATTCCTGGTGATGCATTTTCCGGTAAAGCGGACCAAGGTGACCATGGCACTAGGATCCACGCAAAACTTCGGTACAAATGGAAATGCCGAAGAAGACCCAAAAGGTGCAAAAAATAAGATCACTGCAACAGATATACTTAGAGAAACAGTATTAAAAATATAAAGTACGATTCAATAGAATTTTATATTGATCCTGCCTCTGCACCGTACGGTACTGGTTTTTCGCGTAGGTGCAAATCGAACAATATCAGTGTATTTCAAGTTTGATTAAACTATAAATTGCAAACGAACTATCAAATTCTTCACAAGTAGATTAGCTAAACATCTCTACTGTGTCCACAACATATCACTTTTGTATCCCACCGAAATCCTATACTGAATATTTATAATTCTCTTCAAACTAGAAAATGCCGTTCGTCTTTTAATGATATCTACCCCAAATATCTGCTGTAATAGTGCTTTTTAGAATGCTTTCAATTTCTCTACATAGTAGAAACACTTGCGTTCGAGTACTTCGGAATATTCCAAGCCTAAAACAGTCACGTTGTCACTTTTGCTGTCGATGTAGCTATTTAAACGCTGCTTGAGGTGATTCCGCATATTTCAGCGAAATAAAATGTCTTCGTGCGCAAAAGAAGGGATCGGTAAAGATTTTCATGTCTGGTCATTCAAGCTCCTCCATTTCTGAAATAGATTTGGATTCAATTATGAACAATAAAGGAAGGAATTGGCATCGACTATGAACGAACTGAATATGATCCCGCTGATTTCATTCACTGAAATGAACTTGGCTATGAGATACATCAGGATGAACCCCGAATATTATTATT
>JAAUYH010075676.1_pt1 | contig 17000 bp, 13 predicted proteins | sample 7278061 | NCBI WGS metagenome assembly JAAUYH01 (sample SAMN14350203, study PRJNA611818) | marine sediment metagenome | isolation source: surface marine sediment (0.6m) | place: French Polynesia: Moorea | collected 2018-08 | reverse complement strand
TCTCCACTTCTCGTCTGTATCTGTTGACAATGAAGGTGAAAAAAGATAGTAGGCTTAATAGAAGTTTGATTACGTACATCAGTTATTCGAATAGTCTCTCAAGATATCGAAGAACGAAGTCGAATGTAATTTCTTGTTCGCACAATTTTTATGAAAAAAATCAAGCTTTGTACCCATAACAGATTGGATTGAAGTCGACAGCACACGTTTGAGCAGCCATTAAACGCAAAAGGCATTTATCATGATTAACAGATTAATTTTATTTTGATTCGCACATCATTACTGATTATTGTGCTTCTATCTAAGTCTCCATTTCGCGAAGATTGCTCTTTTTATGATAGAATCGATTTTGTAGAACTTCAGATCAATTTAAGGATCTTCTGTCATATTCCTTTGGATTTAACTCTTTCTACATACTGATTTATTTGGTTCAAAGATCCGAAGAACACACTGTGCTCAGTCTACATCAGTATTTTGCATTTTTACCAATTTTTCTGCTTTACGCGGTACAGCAGTGAAAAATCGTTGCTCAGTCACGTTATTTATTCAAATATCTTGTTTTGTACGTTCTTTGGATTCTGTCGAATTCATCAAATTTCGAATTGTAATTAATACATTACCAATGTTTTTTCCGTAAAAAACAGGGTGAAAAAACAAAACTATCATATTTTCGTCACTGCTGTTTGAAATGCGAACAATATGATGCAGCTTTTTAATTTTGTACTCGGTCTATGAAAAGGGACCAGTCTGGATTCCTCTTTCGAAAAGAAAAAATCGGAAGTTTTCTTGAAGATTTTGTAAACTTCTGTCGACGTCAATATAGAAAATTGAAGGCGGAATCGTGGCTTTTTTTCGTTGCGGAATTTTAGTTTGTACAGAAAATGACAGAGTAGAGTTATTAGAGGTCCAGTGTAAATTATGTGTGCTGGTTGAAGAGAAATGTTTTTGAAATGTAAATAAACATCTCGAAAGCATGATTTAGTTCGAATTGTAGATGAAAAGGCCTGGAATTGTGAAATTATATGTATCGAGTATAGGAAAAGTATTCAAAACAAGTAATGTTATTTGAGTCTGCAGTGTATTCGAATTGTTTAGAAGTAGTATCGAATTGCGTAGAAAGTAGATCTCATGCAGTAAGATATGAGCTGTGGAATTATTCAAAGACAAAATGTTCCATTGTTTCAGTAAAGAGGTTACAGAGAATATGTCGCACTTTGTATTTCTTGAATTTATGCCTAATTAGTTAGTGTTTCTTTCCGTTCTTTCAGAATTTCAATCAATACTTTTCAATTATTCGAAAAATTTAGTACGCAAACATTTACTACCTTTGTTCTTATGCAGTAAAGTAGGCGAGCACAAGTGTGTAAACTTTTGGTTAGGGTATAAAAAGCATTGATAAACCAATTTACCTATAAGAACATGCTCCGTAGTAGAGTTCTGAATTATTTCAGTCTACGTAAAATTCTATTTAGTCCACTAAGCAGGCGTACCAACAGACTTAAACGGACGGTATGGTGGAACATTCCGCTTGATTAACTCCACAAATCGGATGAGAGGACCGACAAATTCATCAGCCTCCCGAATCAACAAGATCTCTGCTTCCCGAACTCAACAAAATATGAAGACACTTCCTGGAACAGGACGCAAGATACATGCAGGAAACCTGGATAAACAATTTTTTCACCATATTTACACTGTCTCGTTAACTCGAGCAATGTGTTTCTGTTCACGTTCGAATTACATTTTACATTTATTTTTATTCAATCAATACTAGTAATGGAAATTTAGTCACGAATCCACTTTATCAATTTCTGTATGCTTTAAATATAAGAAATCAATCCAACAGAGCCGTAAATTTCGCCATTAATCTCCTATACGTATGGAAATTCTTCTGGAACAGAACAACTTCGTGCTTCAAGGAAAACATGATATATGTGCGGATATCTGATCTCATTATTCTCTAGATATAGGAAGAATAGAAACATTGCATTACATCATCGACAATCGGAAATCTCTTTCTTGTAGTAATTTCTACCTATCTGATTAATATCCAAATGAACTATGAATTTGAAGAGACGTAACTTGGAAAACGCTCCTAGAGTTACAATTGACTCTACGAGTTGCTTGAAATACAAACATTTAATTTATTGATTAAATACGACGTCATATAACTTCTTCTACTTCGTATTTTTATCTATAAATATAATTTCAATTTCGAATAAAAAAATTGATTTTCTCACACTATGCTTGGATTTTGATTATTTTATTTTACTCAGCTAAGTTCACAGACAAAATTGCATTCGCATATTCTGATCGATTTCCAATGATTCCTTCAATGCTTCATTGTAAGAATCCCGAGATCGAACATTGAATAATCAAGTTTAAACTAAATATCAGCGTCAGCGTTAACTGGTACGAGTGATGCCTGTAGACCGAAAAATTGAAATGCTTTATACGCGCGCTTTTTATATTGATTAGAATATTTTAACTGGTTCGAAGTACTTGCGAATCACAGTTTCCAATTTGAGTACTATAAATAATCGCCTTATTTTTTACATACGTTAGTTTGTAAATAAACATTTCTGAGCAACAATTGAATAACTTCAAATTAAAATTTCTGGCAAGTAAGAGATACTCCTAGTCAGCATTACTTGAAAAAATGGTATGCAATAATTATGATATTTCCGCTCATATCCAATGGAAACTTCGTCTACATCTATTTCAAACGTGAAAAAAGAAGATCAAGGTAGTACTCATACAATGGATACTCCCTAGAATTTTCTCTTTTTTGTCGAAAATGATATCTGTTTTAAACTAGTATTTCTTTCTCTGATTTAAATACAGATTAATGTTTTCCGTAACTGGCTTCAAGCTCCCTTATTCTTTGATAAACAATAAATCTTTTTACTGCAACTTCTTTCCAACTCCGTGCTAGGTTGCATTAGGAACGCACTACCATTATTTGCTGTTACTCTCAATACGCAATCAGATTATACCAAATGTCACTCTTTGCTTCACTCAAAGATCAGTTCTCTGCTATTGATTATATATTTTTCGAATATCAACTTTCATTCTGAACTACTCACAATTTCTCTGCGTTCACAATGTACTATCGACAAGAACTCCCGTTACCATCAAGCTCGAACTTCGATAGATAGGGGAATAGGGATAATAGGGATAGGGAATAGGGAATTATGAAAACCATTCAAAATGATGGTACAAACAGCAGGATTGCACCCAGGGCAATATCTCATTCACCCTATCTCCACATATTTATCGTGTGCGATCCACTAATCAGGCGATCCAACTGACTCAACGCGGCGTGATGATGGAACACTCGGTATGATTATCTCCACAAAATCGAAACAGAAGATCGACAACTTTCAATAACTTCTAGAATCAACAAAACCTCTGCCTACGGAAATCGACAGAATATCAAGACACTTCCTAGAAGAGGACGCAAGTTACGTGAGTGGGTTATTTATTTCGGCAATTTGTCGATGAAGAATACGAGAGACTTCACTCTATTGAAACAATTGGATCATGAAAAGTTCATTTATGTCCATTGCTTTTTTTGAGTGATTGCAGAGCACAATGACGCCTGATGCATGACAGAAAATGCATTGAGCGACGATGGCTATAGCAGCGACGACGACAAAGACGGGTTGAACGTGGCCGTCACCGCAATACTGCAGCCGCAAGAACATAATCGCGATCACTATCACAGGAAAATTTACTTCAGACCTACGGATTCAGATATGCTCACGATGAGGGAAATAGGCTAAATTATTCTTTTCCTGTGACAACAGTAGATTATGTTCAGGAAAAAGCGAGCCATTTTGTTTTTATAAAGAACATTTTTCTTGCGGGAATTAGAAAAACTAGTCTATTTGAACTATTTTAGGATTTTGATTTAGTATTTGCGTATTCAAAGATAATCCGAGGCCAGTACTTTCATAAAACGAGTCAAATTATCAATACGAATACTTCCACGTTTATTCGATTATTCAAAGATGAAATATGAAAGGTTCAATCGATGAATTTTGTCTACCAGCTAGGCAAGCTGTTACGAAATACGGTATAAGCTAACTGATTGATTGGAAATCTAGTAACACAAGTGCAGTTCTTATGACTACAACTCGCAATTTTGGCTTGTATTGGGTTTTTGTAAACAACAATCGAGGCAAATAGGCTTTAATCGACCGTAATTACCATCGGGCCAAGTCTATACAATATAGAAAGTGTCTTTATTGCGTCTGGATGATAGATGTTTAGGTTATCTAAGTAAAAGCGCGAACTCGATCACAATATCATTCGATAAGGCTTGTTTGATATTCGAATAGATGGTATAGCTATATCATGTTGTTAGTTGACTTGGTTTCTAATTTCAGGGCTGTATCGCTTCATGGACTCACAATGAGCAATTTTTCGCAGATACATCATTAATGATTTCTAAAGTCTGACATCAGACTATCAGGCAGTCAAAGTCTAAAAAAATGTCTCCACGAATGAATAGTTTTCGTTTAAGGTCATCACTCATACCGGTGTAATGAACGAAATTGTTCCGGTTAGTAAATGCAGCAGTAAGCTTCTTAAATTCAGCACCATGAGAAAGTAATGCCCTACGCACATCACAGGACTTGTCTATAGCCATAGTAGTCAACAAGCCTTGCATTGTACCATCTACTATAAGGTTCGGGTTGAAGTAGTGGTGTCTTGCGTCAGTTGTTTGTAGTCAGTTAGTGATTCCTAAAATTTCTGATCAATTTTCTCATTTCCTTAAATCCTAAAATATATAGTTAGTCTTTGGAAAATTTCTTGTCTCAATGATGAAGAAATGAAACATAATACAGGCAGAATTGAAGTATTAACCAAGTTAAATAATACAGCAATACGAGTTTAAAATTTTGAAACGGAATTGAATTAACATCGCGCATATTAAACCAGTTTTGAGCAATGTAGATTTCTGTATCCAATAATGCCCATACGTGATCGTATTGCCAAGATTGAGCAATCGGTAAGCGCTCATCGAACAACTCCTCGAGGTGGCTTTTCTTGTACCCAACATTACTTCAGAAAGCACGGAAAAATCTGGCATCACCAAACAAAATGAAAAACAGGAATTTCTGTCCCTGTCAACAAGAAAATGTGCAATCATAGCTGTTTGTATCGCCACCAAAGCAGTGTAAATCTGCTTAGCAGTTTAGCATTCAGTACTGGAGGCAGTTAAGGAGCATGATGGTCCCGTAAGTGACTTGATTTCAACGTCTTTGACGAAATATCCGAGCAGCTATCTAAATCGAATGAAATTTGAACGATGGTAATCAGCGACAACGAACATGATGTGGACGACAATTAGCTGCCCAATGGTACTATGTTCAGGTGCGTCTGATTGTTTTCCGTCTGTTCAGTTATTCAGAACAATAATGACGACCGTTTAATAGGGTTTGATAAGGTAACGATACCTTCTATTATGGTACTTTCAATAGAAATAAGTAAATCAGATGTGCAATTTGCCGAACACCTCATTCGCAAATGATAACCGCGTTCGCCAGAAAAACAGAAATACCAAATTGCGGAGATTGTAATTATTCTTTTGCTCGCTTGATCGAAAAATTATCTGGGGTACACATCAGGCGGCAAAATCCATGAACAACCGAAAATTTATGAAAGGGAAGCGGTTTCGGCCTAATAAAAATTGGGTAAGGGAATACAAAACTGAATTCGTAAACATAGTCCAATTTTTTTTCGGTGGATTATGAACGTTTTGTTTTCAAATTTCTTTGCTTATTATCCTATTAGAAAATTTAAATTTATTTTAAATCGCTACTGAAATATGTTCGAAACTTAAGGAGAAACGTAGACGCGGGTCATCGTTTCGTGATTCTGAAGATTTAAGCTCACTCCTCATTTAAACAAAAATACTTTAGCCTGGGTTGAATTTATCGGGTTCTATTCTCAAACTAAGACTGATGTCTCTAGCACAGTCTGCGGCACCAAGAAACTTCATTCAAATCCATGCTGCGAAAGTTTACGTTCATATCAGATCTAGCGTCGGCCGTGGCGAAGATGACCGCATGTCCTGAGGGTGAAGACTACGACCGCTGGATAAACTGTAGGATCGCTACTAAGTTCAAATCCGTAACGATTGCCTGAAGCATCCTGTGCAATAATTTCATAATGACCCTTTTCTTGGAAAATTATTAGCAAGATTTTCGTTGAATGAAATAGGTGTTGAAGATACAAATGCTTATGGATCGAATTCTATGCTTTCGTTCATAACATGTCTAAGTAAAGAATTTAAAAGAAGACTCAATTCATTCCACTCAGAAACTTAACCTCATGACTAATGAAAAATCGCCAAATTTTACTTATGTTTTCATATTTAGTACTCATAAATATCAAAACCAAGAAAGGAAAGTTGAAAAAAGGGAAGAGAAAAGATCCAGCAAGTAGATCATTTTCAATGGTAGTGCCGTCGAAGAAAGGCCAGACCGAGATTTCATTAAACTATTCAAAGATAAAGCCTACTGTGTACCGGATGGTGTGGGCATTTAAAATTAGAAAAAGTAACTGTGAACTACTACGTAGTAGTAGTTGTTCTTCTAAAAAGATACCACTTCCCTTCAAGAACTGGCGTCACCAATTCACCAATTTTCAAAAGCACAAAGGATTAGCAGTTTCAGCTCATCGAACAAGTTCTTACTCTCCTGCTTATTCTGCTGGACAACAACAGATTTCAGGATGTCGAACTTTTTCGTCAATAACGGTTTCGTTTCTGAGTCCATTAAAGCACCCAGCGTGAGTAACTTCAACATGAGCACGTCTTCCCCGACTATTGCATCCTTGCATCGCATTTCCTCTACCTTCGAGAGCACGAGTTCGTACCCATCTGGTGCTGGTGGTGGCGGTAGTATTAAGTCTGGTGGCGGCATCGGCGGTGGTTGATCAGTAAGTTTCCCGAATATCTTTGATACGTCTGACACCTTCAGTTCACTCTTCATGAAGTCGAACTTGGAATCTGCTAGTCGACCACTATCTGAGCACGCCGCGTATCACTTCTCCATGTATTCGACTGCCGCTTTACAATCTTCTGCAGATGGCACACCAACAGTTACGGTGTTGTACAACACGCATGTCACGGTCACATGTTCAGCAGTGTTCCGTTTCGGTGCGGTGACAGAAATGCCACCGCACGGGCCTTGATAATCACCGGGCGACACGCGCGGCACGAGATTTACCGCGCCACCTCTACCTCGATCTCGACCTCTTGCCCGAGCACCATAACAATTTCCCCTCTCAATCAGTCCGGCAAAATACTGGTCCAGAGGCTCCTCTCCATTCGGCGCACCACGCATTGGCCCCGAACTGCCTGTTTTCCTCTTGAATGAATTGGTGGCAGAAGAGGTCGTGATGGAAAAAGGCCTTGTCTCTTCTTTCTTCGACTGCTTCAATGGAATTTGAATCGTCATCAGCACATTGAACCGTTTGCCCATCGCTTTGGTGCCAATCACTTCGCTCGTAGCCTTTTCTCGAGCAAGTGCATCCTCATGCTCCTCTTTTGTTCCTTGCTGCTCTCCACCTACTCTGTGACGAGACTGTTCCGCTTCTAACCAGTACTCACCAATGCCGCCATTATCACCGCGTTTATGTAAAAACAATCATTTCGAACCTGCTCCATCTGCCTGAATCGAAAATCCTTGGGACGTAGCCAAGCAGACCAAATTTCGAAGATCATCGTCGGACTTGATGGCATAATTGTATGCCCCAGGTGCGAACTGGATGCTGCCCGATTCATTCACGGGAAGGAAGACCGTTTGGAAGCGAATCGATACTTTACTGTCCCGTTCCATACATGACAGTTTAGTACCACTTTTTAGCCCTGTGTACATAGCGCCATTAGCAACAGAATCATTTAGGAAGTCTCGTAGTGTCACGTTGCGCACAATAGGCCTATGGTCACAGTTTCCAACAAGCAGCGCAACGGAATCACTGCCTATGTGACCCAATTTCTCACTCCAATTGCTAGAACGAACTGTGAACAGTTGGATGCCGTTTTTGCGTTCAATCGTGCATCAGTGATGTTTGACCGTGAACACGAAAGCGAGCCGCCCACAGTCCTTCGACCCACTTCATCCCAACTCACGGTCTTGCAGCCGTACCCCCGTCGACTTGAGAGCATTGTTGATAGCCTGCCGAGTTTCGGAAATTGACGCTGCCATAGTGTTGGTGGTGCTGCTGCTAGTGGTTGTACCTGTATGCATTGGCTCTAGAAGAATGGTTTCGTTGGAGACTTTCATGCACAAAGATTGCACCGCGGTACTCAATCCGATAGAGGGTAGCGATTGGATTACTTCTTTGATCAGGTGAGACATGCAACGAAACAGCTGTACTTTACCGTTGCGATGCATGGGACAAGATGCATTACAAACAGTTTCATATTGAGATTATTTAAAAAATTGTCGCTTGGCTTTCGAATGAATGATCGAAAATATAGACAGTAGTAGCAAGGCGAAAAATGGGTTCTGGTAACCAATATGCCATTTAATTTTCGATGAATATTCATGTTCATATAGGTAGCCAGCACGGACTGTCTGACTTTCTAAATAAAGTATAGAAACCCATTTTTGGTGAAATACATAATAGGCACATCTAGATAAAGACTTGTCGCATATTTAAGATTAGTCAATCAAATGATTAATTTCAATAACTTTCCATCTTCAGTCCCCTTTAAACCAAGCATGTCTACAACTTCAACGATTGCTTCCACAAACTCATTGGCTTTCGACCGACCCCATTCATTGATTGAACGAGACCGAAATTTTGAGTATGCAAAATATTTTAAATCAAAATCTTCTTCAATGCTGCGGACATTTTCCGCAATCTACGACTCATCACACGTTTACATGCGACGCTGTCTCGTATTTCTGTGGCGAACAAAACATCAAATTCCTAGATTCCTTGATAATGTATCTGTCGGAAGGCTCATTTCTTCATCCTGCGCAAGATTCCACCAAAAATCATCGAGCGCGATTACGAACCAAACACCGATTCTGATAAGCAATGAAGTGATGTGTGTTTGGCTGATTTCGTTTGATACTGTAATTTGGACTAGTTGTACGAGTCACTGTCAAATAACGAATAAATCCTGGTCGAGTATTGTCGCACAATTCATGATTCCGAACTGGTACAGAAAAATTCTGGGCATTATTCCCCCATTATTGTCTTATGATCTTCGTATACAAAACTATATTTGTTAACATCAATCAACTTCCCCGCACCACTGCAGTTTTTCTGATCTAAACTTGAGATGCTGGAACATTCCAATTCGTTCCAGTCGGAAAAACTCCCATAATTCATGAAAAGCTGTCAAATATTATAAGAATCTTCGGGTTGAAGTACCTGCAAGCATTAAAACCAAAACGGCAGAACTGGAAACCCCGGAAGAGGAAGGGCTCAGAAAGCACATCGATTTCACAGGCAGCTTCTGTGAAGCAAGTACTGATCGAGATGTTATTAAACTAATTGAAGTTAAACCATGCTGAGTACCAGTTGGTATGGCTTTTAATATTGGAAAAGTAATGGCGAAATTAGTACAGTGCCTTGAAGTTAGTCCTGTTCTAAAATACGACAATGAATGTTTACTAATGTGCACGCCCTGCTATGTTCATTGCTGGGCTTCACACCTATATCACTACATGTATCGCTACATTAGAGAAGCTTGGATACCATTCCATTTTCTGATAATGTATCAAACTTTCTATGGCGATATGACGGAAGCCTACTTCTGCGAAGGAGGCCATCTGTTCTCCAAAACACAAGCGAATTGAGAACAGTTCAAGATTAGCTTAGCTACAGCAGAAGGAACGCAGTCGTACACTTGGTCTAAAGTGTGTGAGTAGACAAATTACGGGCATACGAAGAGTCCCAGCAGTGACTTCTTTAAAACACATCTCTTTGATGAATTGCCGTTATCATTTCACGAATTTTCTAGCGCACCTAGAATTAGCAGTTTTAATTCCACGAACAAGCTCTTACTCTCTTGCTTATTTCGTTGGACAACAACGGATTTCAGGTTGTCAATCTTCTTCGACAATAATTGTTTCGTTTCCGAATCCTTCAATGCACCCAGCGTGAGCAACTTCAACATGAGCACATCCTGCCCTATAATCAGATCCATACAGTTCATTTCCTCCACCTTTGACCCTAGTAGGTGGAACTCATCTGGTGGATATCGTGACGATAGGTTTTGTAGTGGATTCCACGGTGATTGATCAGTAAGTTTCCCGAATATCTTCGACATGTCTGACACTTTCAGTTCACTTTTCATGAAGTCGAACTTCGAATCTGCAAGTCGATCAGTCTCTGAAGACGCCTGCGTATAACTTCTGCATGTCCTCCACGGCCGCCTTGCAATCTTCTGGCGATGGTACACCCCCTTTTACGGTGTTGTAGAACACGCAAGTCACAGTCACATGCTCTGCGGTGTACCGTTTCGGAGCGATGCCAGAGATTCTATCGTAAGGGCCATGATAATCACTATACGACACGCGAGCGGCACGAGAGAAACCGCGCCTCCTCACATTCGGTAAAGCTTTCCTAACAGCACTACCTCTACCACCACCCTTGACCGCGCGGCACCACCCTTTCTGAGCCAGGACCACGCGGATTCTTTCTTTTTCCGTGACTGCTCCAATGGAATTTGAATCGTCATCAGTACGTTAAACCGTTTGCCCATCGCCTTGATTCCAATTGCTTCGCTCGTAGTCTTTCCTCGAGCGAGTGCATCCTCACGCTCCTCCTTTGTTTCGAGCTGTTCGCCACCAACTCTTTGACAAGACTGTTCCTCTTCTAACCAGTACTTGCCCACGCCACCATTATCACCGCATTTATGTAGAAACAATCGTTTAGAACCTGCCCCATCCGCTTGAACCGATAACTCCTGAGTAGTCGCTAAGCAGATCAAACTTCGAGAATTATCGTCGGACTTGGTTGCACAATTGTACACCTATGGTGCAAATTCATTTCTCCCCGATTCATTCACCGGAAGGAAAATCGTTTGGAAGTGAATCGATACTTTGCTGTCCCGTTCCAAACATGCTAGCTTCGTCCCACTTTTAAGCCCTGTGTACATAGCGCCGTTAGTCACACTGGATCATTTAAAAATTCACTTAGCGTAACGTTGTGCAAGCTGCTCCAGTCGTCACAGTTACCAACAAGCAGCGCAACTGAATCGCTATCCACGTGACCCGATTTCTCGTTCCAATTGTCGGAACGAACTGTGAATAGGTTGGTGCCGTCCTTTGCGTTCAATCGTGTACCGGTAATGTTCGACCCCCAACATGAAAGCGAACCATCCACAGTCCCTCCACTCGCATCATCTCAGCTCACAGTCTTGCACTATAACCTGTTGATTTGAGAGCTCCGTCGATAGCTCGTCGTGTTTCAGAAATCGAGCCTGCCATAATGGTGGTGGTGGTACCTGTGTGCATTGGCGCAGGGTTCTTAATTCCATTAGACTTGTACGCACGGAGATTGCCGCGCTGCACTCAGACGAATGGAGTGCAGTGATTGGTAAATTTCGTTAGGTGAAACAAGAAACAAACTGCTGTACAGTACTTTAGAATTCCTATGCATGGGATAATATGGATTAGAAGGCCTTTTCAAAATGATATTTACTTAAAAAATTCTCAGAAGGACCTCGCTCGCAAGAGCCACAGCAATGAAACTATATGTTCTTGGTTAACTTGTCGTAAGGTAACCTTTTGGACGGTTTGGGAGAGGATGGTAGAGACAATGAGAGGGAGATAAGGAGGATAGGGAGCATAGTAGGTAGAGATGATGTTCGTGATAAAGTTCGTGTGATCGTGTCTCAACGATAGTTGTGGTACCTTTACTTATACTAACGCATACAACACACAGGGGTAGACAAATAACTACAATTGGCTAACCTCAAATGAGGAAGTCGATCTTGTGATCACTGTATCCACATAACTATCATCGAACCTGTAATTCACAAGGAATATTCCTCTTTCGTTTTCTTGAAAACAGTTCAATTACTACATTTTAGGCGTAACTAGCCGTACATATAAAACATAAGTCGGAAATAGTTCAAGTGATTGAATTCGATTATCAAACAGAAAAAAGGATTCGAGTATTGACGCACAAATAATCATTCCGGACCTGGAAACCACAACTCTATCTTAGTAGTGATATATTGCTCGGCACCATTTCATTACGTGACAAGATTTCTTTCTGCTTCAAGACATGGAAACATTTTCTAATGACTTATGACTGTGATCAATTAATGAGATGAAATGCTTGAAAGTTCTTATTCTGCTTCACGATTCTTGACAACGTCTCTTAGGGAAACACCAATCAGACGACAGTAGACCGTAATTTAGTAGAGTTGAAAAGTTCTCAGGCGGGTCTGTACTAGAAAATTAAATGAACACCATTTTTCACATGATAAATCTTCCCATATGTTACAACGATACATATAGCTCACCCGCTATTGTCTGACAATCCTCGTACACAGGACTATTTTTGTTGCCATCAACCTCAGCGTGCCACGTTATCTTCTGTAATTTAAACTTGAGATCCTGAAACAGACAAATCCATAAATCAAAGGACTCGGAGATCTATTAGATCTCACGTGCATTTGGTAGATAAAAGCACAATTTCTAATTATTTACGTAATTACCGAGTCTTTTGTGCAAAGCGTTTGTAGTCAGGTAGTAGTGCTGTATTTTTCTCAATTATCGAGTTTTTCATGTAAAGAATGATTGCAAGCAGTTATGAGCAGTTAATTGCGTTGACTGCTTATCTTTTACGCAGTTAAAACTTCTTTTTTCCAGAGATTCATCTTTTGCAGAATGCCGACTCGCGAGTTTCAAAAGAACTTAATCTTTCCCGTCTTCTTGCTCGGTATGAACATAAATGTTGACTACATTTTTCAAATTACGCATTTACTCTCCACAAAATCATTTTAATGAGAATACGTATAAACTTCGATGATTACGAACTGACTCAAGCTTAGAGCGAAAGATTGAGAATATACTTTGAATTATAGAATTTGAGTAGAGATCCAGTTATTGCGTTATTGCGTAATAATGCAGCAATTACTCATTTACCATATGGTACCAGAAATAGCGCACTGTAATACCAATGTGCTGTTTATTTGCGTCCATGCCTACTAACTGAGCCCTTGGTCTCCACCAACAAAGCTAATGAAAACCCTTCACATATTACGAGTATTTTCGTGTTTCAGTACTTGTAAACATTGAAAACAAAAGGCAGAACCCGAAAACCGGGATTAGAAAGGAAATGGGTTTACTGTGGTAGTGTTCTGTTCTGGCTACTGCTTTACAGAAGGCGCATCGGTTTCACTGATAGCATCGGCGAAGGTCTCTATCAAGATGTCGTTTAGCTATTCAAAGCTGAAGCATGTCAAGTATCAGATGGTATGGCCATTTAAAATTAGTAATGTATAAAGATGCGACTATGAAAGTTTAATAATGTACACGTCGCAGCAATATTGATTTCAGGACTGCATGTTCACATTACAAAAACGATCTTTATTCCATAGTAGTCTCCGAATCGCCTCATCTTCTGATTATGTAGCAAACTTTCTAAAACGACACAAAGCAAATTTCTTCCTAGTAAGGAGGTCAACTGTTCACCAAAACTATTGTGAATTTCGAACTGTTCAAGATTTGCAGGGCAACAGCTGAAGAAGCACAGCCGTACAATGGGTGTACAGTAGAGTCTTAGTTGTCACACAACAGACGGACTAAGAGTCACTGTGGTGACTCTTCGAAAACAACTTCCTGTCATTAATTGCTTTCACATACTCACGAATTTTCTAAGGCGCCTAGGATCAGCTGTTTCAACTCCACGAACATGTTCTTACTCTCTTGCTTATTTCGTTCGACATCAACAGATTTCAGGTTGTCGAACTTCTTCGTCAACAATTGCTTCGTTTCGGAGTCCTTCAATGCAACAAGCGTGAGCAACTTCAACATGAGCACATCTTCCCCGATAATCGCATCCTTACAGTGCATTTCCTCTACCTTCGACCGTACTAGTTGGTGGCCATCATGTGGAGCTGGCGGCATAAAGTTTTGCGGCTTCGACGGTGGTTCATCGGCAAGTTTTCCAATTATCTTCGGCATGTCTGCCACTTTCAGTTGACTCTTCATAAAGTAGAATTTGGAATCTGCAAGTCGACCAGTCTCTGAACACGCCGCGTATAACTTCTCCATGTCCTCCACGGCCGCCTTGCAATCTTCTGGCGATGGTACACCCCCTTTTACGGTGTTGTAGAACACGCACGTCACAGTCACATGCTCCGCTGTGTTCCGTTTCGGTGCATTGACGGAAATCTCACGGTAAGGACCATGGTAATCACCACGCGACACTCGAGCCGCGCGAGATACACCCTTCTCAGAACGGTCTTCAACAGCAACGCCGCAACCACGAGCAGCTTTGACCGCCAATTGCCTGCGCCCTTTTCTAACACCACCACCTCTTGACCGCGCGGCACCCCCTCTGACCGCAAGGACCACGGGCATTCTTCCTTTTCCGAGACTGCTCCAATGGAATTTGAATCGTCATCAGTACATTGAACCGTTTGCCCATCGCCTCGATTCCAATCACCTCACTCGTAGCCTTTCCTCGAGCGAGTGCATCCTCACGCTCCTCCTTTGTCTCTCGCTGCTCCCCACCAACACCGTGACGAGAGTGTTCCGCTTCGAGCCAGTACTCACCAACGCCATCATAACCACCGCGTTTATGTAAAAACAATTGTTTGGAACCAGCGCCATCCGCCTGGATCGATAATCCCTGAGTGGTAGCCAAGCAAACCAAATTTCGAGGATTATCGTCGGACTTAGTTGCATAGTTGTACGCCTCAGGCGCGAACTGCATTCTGCCCGATTCATCCACAGAGAGGAAAACCGTTTGGAACCGAACCGATACTTTGCTGTCCCGTTCCAAACATGACAGTTCAGTTCCACTGTTAAGCCCGGTGTACTTGGCACCGTTTGCGAGTGGATTATTCAGGAAGTCTCGCAGCGTCACGTTGCGCAAGCTGCGCCAGTCATCACAGTTACCAACGAGCAGTACAACGGAATCGCTGTTCACATAACCCAATTTCTCGTTCCAATTGTCTGAACGAACTGTGAATAGGTTGGTGCCGCCCTTCGCTTTCAATCGCGTATCGGTGATGTTCGACCCCCAACAGGAAAGCGAACCACCCACAGTCCCTCGACTCACATCATCCCAACTCACAGTCTTGCAACTGTATCCTGTTGATTTGAGAGCGTCCTTGATAGCCCACCGTGTTTCGGATATTGAGGCTGCCATAGCAGTTCAATAGTAGTAGTAATGGTGCTCGTGCTCGTGCTTGTGCTCGTGCTCGTGCTGGTGGTAGTTTTGATGTGGTAGCTGTGTGCGTTGGCTCAGGGTTCTTGATTTCATTGGAGACGTGTTCGTAGAGATTGCACCGCTGTATTCAATGGAATAGAGGCCAGTGATTGGTAAAATTGCGCTGATCGGATGAGACAGTCGACAGAACAGCTGTACTTTACTTGTTTTCAGTCCTGATCCATGAGGCCAAATGCCGTACTATACAGGTAGGAGGACACAATTGTGTGAACTTTCTATTCTGTGCGACGATTGGTTTTGAGAGAATCGATTGGAAATTAACTGCAAATAAGGGTTTTTGACAGAAATGCTGGCACGAAACCGCTCGACAAAACGAGGTTCGTGCTTCATTCGTAAAATTCAAGTCCTCATAGCAAGCATGGAATTCTAGGTTGATTCAAATGTTTAAAACTAAAACATTTAACATTTTAGTATAGGTAATTTAGCTGTTCTCGCACATCTTGAATTTCAAAAAGAAAGGTCATCAGTCAAATGCCTGTGGGAGAAGTTCCAGATCTCCGAAAAAAATACTTTTTCGAAGTTACTCTACAAATAGACTGTTCTCTCGCGTACAAAATTTATTTAGGGGGCAAAACTTTTTATTGAAGTCGGGGAAGCTCGTTTTCTTGATCCGTTTCATGTGAGCATCTCTGTCGAAAACCTTAATTCTCAATTAATTTTCAATCGATTCTGTCAAGACCAATCGTTTCAAATATTAGAAAGTTCACATAATTATGTCCCCCATACCTGTACAATAAAGTTTCACATTGGAATTTATTTTAAAAAAATCCTTCCAGGGCCTTTTTGAACTAATGATTAGAATTCCACTCCACTGTCTGATGACTGTTCTACTTCCTAGTCTAGGGTTGCAATGGGCAATAGGAAGGCGTGAAATATAACGAGATAAACAATGTTGGGAGATAGTCACACAGGGAAGACACGGTGATCCGGAGAAGTTAACCTTATTATTATTCCGTTCTGTATAATTTTTGACGTTGTAATTAAGAAACCCCTATGCATGCCGCTTCTGTTGATAGGATACATAGGTCTTACTTCTGAAATTAATAAATATAATTCGATTATAAAATGGGCTAAATTAAGACATTCTCCCAATTAGTTCAAACACAATCCGCCTATAAAATAACCTTCATTTATTTTTAGGTAGTAAGTTTCAGGAGAAAATATTACTCTAATGCAAAAATTCATAATATGAAGTAGAGATAGACTTCAATCACTACTTGACTTAAATCATATGCAAAACTGAAATATAATTTATTTGAAAACTGAATCCAGATACCGTGGAAGGTACACAGGAATAATTTGTTCCATTTGCTTTCGCTTCTCAGATCAAGAAATTGAACATTCGAACCTGAATGAAATTATCTATCTGTATTAGAAGCTACTCTATTCTTCGAAAAAATTTCGATAAAATGAATGAAAGTGCACACAGAGTTCTAATTTTTATTTATTTAGCATACGATTCGTTTCTCAAATACTCTTAAGTACAATGTATGATTATGCTGCTCCTGTAGAAAACATGTCAGTAAAAGTTCTAACCATAATGTATGGCGATT
>JAAUYH010011531.1_pt1 | contig 17000 bp, 9 predicted proteins | sample 7278061 | NCBI WGS metagenome assembly JAAUYH01 (sample SAMN14350203, study PRJNA611818) | marine sediment metagenome | isolation source: surface marine sediment (0.6m) | place: French Polynesia: Moorea | collected 2018-08 | reverse complement strand
CGTCGATTTAATTTTCGGTCATAATTCTGAATTGAGAGCAATCGCAGAAGTGTATGCTGCTGCTGATGCGCAGGATAAGTTCATTCGGGATTTCATAAGTGCATGGGTTAAAGTGATGGAATTGGATCGTTTCGACATCAAGTAGTATCCATCAATGTCAATTTGCTGAAAACGAGAATCATTCTAAGCTTTTACGTGGTAGAAACCTTGATAAGAATCAGCCGTACAAAAAATCAGAGTGCTGCGAGTATTCTGGCCAGTTTAAAACTCAGCGGATGAAAGGCTTTTGACTCTGAGGAAGGTCATAAGCGATGTACCTGTCTCATTGGTGAAAGCACCCGAAATTGGCTTGACAATTTATATGAACAAGTATATTTGTTATATGATTCGTTCCAAAAACATTAAAATTTTCGAATGAAACTAGAATGCTCTCTTCATTAAATAGTGGCAATTGGTTTTCTTAGCTTTAAGATGGAATTGTGATATAAAATAGTCTAATAAAAAATTTAAAATACAGTTTCCATTATAGTTCGTCGAAGAAAAATGACCCGATTCTTCCGAACTATAAAAATTGCAGAAAAGATAGTCCACTATCCTCTGCGAAGCCAGAAAATTTATTTTCTTCTCCTGCGATGAGTATTGTTTGCGGATCCATAAGCAGCATTCTTTACGTGATTATATGAAAAGGTGTTCTTTAGTACTCAGTGAAGTCGAAGCGCTGTGCATACGCTATCGCTAATGGAGCTATTTAAGTTTTCACAGAGTTTGATGTTGGTCGTATGTTTTTGAGAAGCTGGATTTACTTTCGATTGGAATGGGGAGACTAGTCTATGGTTTCGCAGAACTGGGTTATATTATTTTTTGTCGGGAGTTGAAGTGTAAATCAAATACCCTTATAGTATTTAAGGATACTTTGTAAATCCAATACGTATTTTTAAAAGAACTAAAAAGAAACATAAGAACAGAATTCAGGAACATGACCCAGGAAACTCTTGCCAAAGTTTGGAAGAAGACGAAATCAAGGCTAAACTATGTAACTAAGTAAAAAAACTGGCATATCGAAAAGCTACCATAGCCTGCTAAACTCCATGAGCACTTCTTTCAAATAATGTTGCGTCATTCTCATACATCGAGATAATCAAAGTAACAGAGGCTTTAACGTTTGGTAGTTTTATTATGGCACACTTAACGTGTAGAAAGATCCATCTTGGAATAGAATTCGGTAGCGCTTTTGCACAATTCTGCATATAACGAAGAAAGCTAAAGATCATTGTGTTGTTTGTATCCAAAAATTCTGAAATAAGAGCTTCTTCCGAAGCGCGTACTATCGCAGAAAAGCTATCTACCATAAAATCTAAGAGTATAATGTTAATTTTATTGGTAAGTCAATCAAAGGCCAAAACCAGGCTGAGTATGTTTACTACCTATGATTTGATCAGTTACGACTCGACATAAGCCTGAATGGTAAATTATAGAGGCAAGGTAAGTATCAAGAAGGATATTAGAGTCTACTGAGCTTCCTGACTTGTACACTTTCCCGATAAGAACCTAAAGACTGCGCAGAAGCAACTTCTTTAGTCGTATTAGCACAGCCTTGAAAATGATAATTACAATTATATGCAAACTTTATGAAGAATTTGAACAAATAGAAGGCTTCTTGACTGTCAGAATAAGTTTAGGATGCACATTTATTTGCCATAAACGTAAAATTATGGATGCTTTTGTAACTCTATAAAAATAACGAAATGTATTTCGATCAAAAAGAATAAATGGAGTTGCGAAGAAATCAACATGGAATCAAGTACAATAAAAAAGCGTTTTCAGCCTTTCGATCAGAAAAATAGTCAGTTTTTACTATCAATCGAAATCAAAAGTATATTTCTTATTCTACAGTATCTTTTCGATTCATTATAGTTTGATATTTCTAATATTACATTTCACATATCTTGATTTCAAACATTCGTTAAATAATCATAAATAGCATCAAACCTGAGTACCGACCATAGCTCACTATAAATACATGCCAGGAGACAGTTCTTACAGATCAGCAATCGTGGAACGTCTGAACGGATCCTCAACCTGAAACTACAATAATCAGTCTGCTAAATCTTCAGCTGCTAGCAGAGGAAATCGTTCTCAATCATACCCATCCCTAGTCCGTAGTAATGAAAAAACAAACTCATGTTTTTAACGTATTTGATAGTTTCAACTCTTTGGTTTCTTAGTACTCTGAAATAGCAAGTGCAAGTTTAATTTTTCTAGGCCTTCCAAAAATAAACCGTTTTTAGAGATAAGTAAGGTGCAGTGAAATGCCAAATGGTCTTGTTGGGTCAGAAGATGTTAAAGTGAAAGATACTTCATTAAGTACCAGGAGAGTTTTAGATAGACTAATGTTGTTTCACTTCAACAGGACTGTTGAATTTCGGGAAAATGTGCACGGGAGGTTGGTGCTCCGCATTACAATGGTGTAAATCTATAGTTTCTTATGCACTGGGTGCACTGCAGCAATAAGAAAGGAATATTAGTTTTAGGAACTCGCATTCTGTTTTAAATTTTAGTTCTGTCGTAGCTTTACTATTTCAGGGTCGTATTATTTTGCATGGGGACCACTATGAGTAGTACGGGGACTCCTGAGAGAAAGGCAATGAGATTTTTGCTCCAAACCCCCCGCCTGCGCCGTTCGATTCTCATCTCTACACTGATGGCGTTGTTTGACGTATTTCATATCGTGTCAAAGAGACTTTGATATTTGCGAGCCGTAAGCAGGGATAGACCACAATTTGTAACCGGTGAGCGCGAAAGTGGATCTTATTTGGCAGTAATCTTGAGTGTACGAAAGCCAATCTTGCAAAGAAGCGCGGTACTGCTTTGGAAGCAATAATGAGACTTTCAAGGAGCGCTGAAGGCATCTAAATATCGAGTTGTGCAGCGAAATGGCGTCTGCTGAGAATATGCATTCCGTCACAGAAGTTGAATTGAAGATCACCCTGGTAATGTGAAGCCTTTTCTATCCCAGTCCGTCTGGGGAGTCTGTGGCCAATAGAACCTTATTGAATGTTGTGCATGCGGGATGTAATTTTAGGGTACGAATCTACTTCGGCTGCGAGATTATTCTCAAGCCATTACGGTAACGTGTGAATTTGAAGGTCAAAGCATCCTTTTTATGGAACATAGTCGACGAAAACAAGAAGAACGCGATGCTTGGAAAAATTTTCCGAAGGATTTTGCTATGAGTCGAGTGTCCGCTAAACGGAAATCATCCGTGTTAGTGGCATCCACGGAGAGCAGCTTGGAAGACACAGATTGAAGCCGTAGTTATAGGCTTGCAGTTGCTTGTCCAATACGAGAGAAATTGTACGAGTGGCAGTTTAAGACTTCAGAACTTCATTTGACCGGAATCAGGTAATCCGGAAATCGGACAGAATATTTTGACGAATCTATCTTAGCTGTGGTTGAATTATTTGTGTTGATCAATATTTCTTGTTTAAGAGAGGAGTCGCGTTGTATGTATTGTTCACTCCAATTGACTATTGACAACTTCGATCCGAAGGTTATACCGTGCGTTGCGAAGAAACATACGGATTTGGGTGCTACAGTGCCATCATCGTGTGCTATATAGCTGGAATCGTGGTCACGGTGTTCTCCTACGACAAATCGGTTTCGAATTTCCCCAGTTCTCTTTTGGGTGCCCGTTAGAATACTGATACAAAAACTAAAGCAAACGGCAGTAAACTAATGCATGTATCGAAAACGAAAGAAAGACACTTCTTTCTCATTTTGTACCATGATGCACAATAATCGGTCCCTATTGCCTTGGAAACGATAAAAACAGATACTAGCGGAATGATACGTGAAATAAAATTATTTCTTCCTGGGAGTTCTCCGAATAAAACATATCAATAAAACCGGATCTCGAAACAAGCAAAAATCCTCAGCTCAATCAGAGTTGTTGGACCAAAAGTTTAGTAGTGTTGAAGAATTGAAAAAAAGCAGAACGTAAAATTGGGAAATATGCAGGTTAAACATAAATTGATGATTTTCGGATGCGGTATTTTGCGCTATGAACATTTTCTCACGAATCATTTTACACAAGAGAAGATGGCTCGACTGCATAAAATGATAAACGAACAATTTTCGCCTTTCCAACAGAACGGTTCACATTTAGACAATTGGTGATTGGCAAAATTTATGAATTATCTTAGTCTGAAATGTTTCGAATCTTCTGAGGAGGATAAAGCCACGAAATCTGGCGCCGCAAAGATCTAGTCTCCATATTGGCTACTTTACTTCAGCAGAATGGCGAGAAAAAAGCGTACGAAACAGAAATTTGTAGATAGTGTTCTATCCGCGCTCTCCTTCGCGCATTCGAGTTTGAATTTTACAGGTCCGAAATACAAGCAAAGCGAAGATACCACTATTTCATTTTCGAGAGAAGTACAGATATCGTTGGAAAGGAAATTGTAAAAGAATTTTCAAGTACATTTGGAAATAACTAGTTTCGGATCTGCAACATTTGGTCCTGCCGGGTCACGACTGGATTTCTGTTTTATGTAAATTCCTGAGTCTAATACTTCCAACCACTTTTCTGTTACGGTTCACGGAGCACTAGATTACTTGCGCCTGTATTGGATCGAGGCATAGCATTCTATCGCAAAATCACCACTCACACTAGAATTCAATTATTAGTTCATTACACGTCATGCGCTTATAAAAGAAGGAGAACGTTAAATTTCCTTTCGCAAATATTTTGTGCAACCTAGACACGGGCACAAAGTAGACCTACGATCAGCTCCTGCTTGCATGCCTCAAGGAGTCTATGCAACTTGGAAAAAATTAAAGTAATCCAGAAAATACTATTCGACTAAAATTTTAACTTGGAACAGATCATCGATCAATAAAAAGGACGGCAGTGGTTAATAGATGATCTGATAGGAAGTGAGCTTGAATATGACGCTATAAAAATATCTGACTCGCTGCTTATTGTCCGCTATTGTGTGTTAGGAAAAGGGTAGATACAGCAATAATCTTTTGTTCGACAGATTCGATTTCCCGTTTCTACAACATGGCAACGCAAATTGATTCTTATCTCGGACCTAAAATTTCGAGTGAGTATAAATTCCACGAAGCGTATTATCAACCGAGATGAGCCATTCTTAAATAAAATCTGAAACGATAATAAGTACATGAATCACACAGACTGCGTAATAGCAATATAAAAAGTACGTCAGAGTTGAATTTAATCGATAATATGGATCACATATGGTGGTATCTCAAGTCTAAGCCATCTATCCATGAAATTTAGCTTATTGTTCGGCACTGTACTAGCAAGCGCACATACATGGCTGATTTTTTGCATCATACTACGATATGATGTTGTTATAGACACTTTGAATATATATTTTGGTGCTCTACGGCCCACTGCAGATGCTATAATTGACTCGAATATTATGGCTGAAAAGAGCAGACAACAAAAAGCTCATTCAAGCCTTTTTTGGCATAAGTAGTATATGTAGTCCTTGATGTACGTACGAAGATCCAAATACGCTTCTCGCTCAGTGGAAAGGGTTCAAACAGGCCGATAAGTTCAAGAATTTATTTGCGAGGAATTTAAATAACGAAGTTTTCTAGCTGCTGTTGACTAATCTGACTCAACAATAGTGGCATTAGCTCAGTCGTAGTGCCTATGCTCATAGAATAACACAATCTCAATCTGAGCTGCCATTCCATGCCACGTTCTCTTGCTCGTAATCTCTTTAAAGAAGAGAATTAGTTGGAACAAGCAAAAATTGAATGTAAAAGAGTCGAGAAGTTACGCATTTCAAGTATTTATCTGCTATTAATCAATTGTTCCCGAGAACAATTTCAAGCGAAATCGTAGCATTTGGGAATTCATCATTGCTATTTTTGTAACTTCGAGTCATCGTGCAGGCACGTGGCAATCAATAATGCGATATTTTCTTCGCATGTCGCAAGTAAATAGGTCATGGATGGTCCTTAGTGGTCCTGTTACCGACCAAATTGTCAAATTCGAACTTAAGAACATTCTCGTCTCTTCACAATTGTCTTTAGTTCGTCATCCATCTATTGAAATTCGTCCTGAAATAAAGCCAGTGATTGCGTCGAAGTCGGATGGCGAATTCGACCCATTCAAGAAGCGCGTCAATATCAATGACGAAGTACGTTTATCACCGAGCCGGTGGCCTTCCCACAGATTCCCTGCTTTTTCGCTGTTCAAGTCGTCCCAGGCTGCTAATCATGTTGATATCATCTTTCGAGAGCTCTTTGGCTAGCGTGCAGGCGCAAAAGTTAGACAGAGTGGCTTCGGCCGCGCTTTATCAGGTGGTCAAATAGATTTGCTGCGGACGACCTGTTAATGGCCCGAGATCTCACGAAGTAGTGGGCGGCGGTAGAGGCGATTATGTGTGAGAAGTGAACATAGGAAGCGTCTCATGCGAAATACGCAGGCCAGAAAAATTCTTTCGCGAAAGATAGATTAACCGATTTTCCTGTGAAAATTTTGAGCGACATCGTTCAGGTAATGGCGACTGTGGAGATGCTTCAGACTATTTGAGAAATCGAAAGAATCGTTGTCGACTCCAAAATTTCAAACGGCTTTTTTAAATACTTGATCAAATAGCAAGATAGCCCATACTGTATCCTGCGTGAAAATTTTTATTTGAGACCCCCGAAGCTATCGGGATAGCGATGGCTGGTAATTATGTTCCATTGGAACTCATTTGATGAATCAATATAATTCAAATACGTATTATGGACTGAATTCGGTTGTCTACGTTCTTCAGAATTTAGCTTTTTGCTGCCAATATGGGGTGCAATATTGCAGGAAGCCTCCCAAATATTCTTCCGCTTTCATCTTAACTGTTATTGTGGATCAATTCTCGTCCTATACTTCCTCACGTGTTGTATTGACGAGCCAAAATGTCTGCTTCATCCAACAGCATGGAAGATTCGACTCAAAAATAATTTTGTGACTGAAACACGATACTACAAATGTGCCAATTTGCTTTGCAAAGTTAGGTAGATATATAGTTTATGTTTTGGCCTCATTGGTGATCGGAGATTTAGAATGCGCCTGTGAACACATGTTTTACCATGCCAAATGCTCATATATGTTGTTCAAGTGTGTCATTAGAGTACAATCGAAAAGCTAACTCTTACTGTAAATTAGCCGTATCATGTACTGGCTTTACATCTTTTCAAAAACATGGGCAAGGACTGGGTTGCCGTCCTAACTTGTTGATTCTCTGCCTCCGGTGCTTCTTCTCTCCTACAAAATTAAGTATCCATTTCCCTCTGCACCTTTCAGCCACTAATGTTTTTCATTGGTTCTGTTCTCATACTTTCGAAAATAAATAAACTTTGTTTCAATTTCTTCTCTTTTTTCAATTGTACCTCCTTATCCTAAATGTTTAGAGCCAACAAATGTATTATAATTCTTAAAATTCAGATTCCGTTTCTATACTGGAGTCTAATTCACCTTCTTCTAATGTGGAATGATTTAGCATAAATTGTATCAGAGCAACAAATTTTAGTCCATTCGAAGACTAGTTCGTTACGAAACCCAATAGAATAGTAAATATATTCGGAGCGTAAAGAACGCAATGTTTCGCGTACAAAATTCATTCTTTCTCGAGCAACTGGAGTAAATCTTTAATCTGGTACATTTCAAGAATAAGTGGCCATTGCAATGAAGTTCGGTTTGTAAAGATTGTTACTTTTCGGTGAAATTAATTGGAAAATCGCACTGTTCTTATGATTTCAAATTTTTCCATTCCACCTTTGCCATAGTTTTATTGTTTCGTCAAGTACTTTTTATGCTAGATACTAGAGTTACAAATTTGTCACCAGATGTTCAGTGAAGACGGTAGGTCAAGATACATCTTGCGATAGTTTAGTCATTACTTCTGTGTAACATAACACCAAAATATTGCTCCATAAGAAAAGAAAAGAGGAAATTTAAGCCAAATAAACGGATCGCAAGCAAACATTGACGCATTCATAATAACTTTGGAACTCCACCTCTAGATCAGAAACAAATAGTGTTGAACTGTACTTACGATTAATTTGGACTGAGTGGTTCCCGACCTTTTCTCCGCGAGATGGCGTTAAAGTCGGAAGCGAGTGAAAAAACAATAGATTTCTCCTGTACCCATCTTCATTGTAGGAAATTTCAATGGCCCAGATGACAAATCGTAAGTACGAAATGGTAATACTTCTTTTGTAGGTATTCAAGGTAATAGTGAATGCTAAGGTATAATTAATTTGAAATTTTTCTACTAAGTAAAATACTGAAATTTTGATATTTTTGTTGCCGTTTTTTGCGTGGAAGATTAAAGAACGTTAAGGAACAAAGCGTCAAAAATTGAATCGTTCCAATGTTTTCAAAAAATGCTATTTAGTGAACCATCGCGATGTTCTAAGAATTTTAGAGCTAAGGAGTACTTTTAAACTGAATCCATAGGTATTGATTGTGGTTAGAGCTGAAATTTGTAGAAATAAAGTCATCGAACAATAAACTGTAACTCGTCCAATAAATAGTAAAATAAACCCCGAAAACTAGTACACGTTTTACTAGCAGAACTTTACATGAAAAACTATTTTCTTGTAATAGTCTAAAATTCACTATAGAGCCTAGCTCGGAAGCCAATGAAAGAGTTTGAGATTAGGATTTATCGAACACAGAATTGTAGCACCTTCCTATAATAATTAAAAATTACATTCAACACAACAGTATTGCCAACTACAAAAATCACCAATATGTGAGTATGTATCTTTATTTTACTACGTATCAAAGAATTAATTTGAGTTATTGTTTGAGAGGAATTAGTTATATTTCGATCAGCCTGGATGGAATGGTAAATCGATGTACTTTTTAGCAAACATCATCTATTCTATTAGATATCAGAATCTAGTATACAAGATGAATTTCCAGCGAATATAAATAGTTTCACGGAAAGGGAAATTAATTACAAAAACATACTAACTCCAATAAGAAATTTGGATCAACTTAGACTCGATCATAAAGAACACTACTGCTCTTCGAGTAGTACATTTTGTGAATTGGGAGTAGAATGGCTAAGAGTAGAGGAACAAAATCAATACTTGTATTTCTTCTTAGTTGTAATTTATGCCACAGTAAAATAAATTAGTGGCGTTTATTAACCATTTATTCATTTGAATCCACGACTCGGCTTGGTGCAACCACGTTCCGTTCAGCTGCACTGTAAAAATCAATCAATTTTCTAGTATACTAGTTTTAAAATTTTGTACACGGAAACTCTGAAAGTTGGAATCAGGTAACGCAGCAACCAAGTGCCTTGACTGTTCAAAAAGATAGGGCCCTCGAAAGTCATAAGAAAGTAATCAAAATAAGTAGGATTGTCTTTGATATATAAATATAGAAAATACGAAATGCAGACAAATGACGAATACAAAATAGAAAAGCAAACGCTTTAGCGACCTACTACACAAGTACCGTAAGATATCACCTGGACCTTCGTAATTTATTGATAGCGTGGCGCCACATTATCAACTGCCATAGCGCTTCCTCCGTTGCCATTAGGAAATACTTTCTCATTAGGCGCATAACCATTTCCTCCTGCCGAGTTCACCTTGACTATGCCCAATGTTTTCTCCATGTCCGGTTCATCCAATGCCATAGGATCAGCCTCTAACACCGCATCCGCCACTGCCGCACGGTCGCCTTCCACAAACGCCGCATGGCCACGTGGTCGACTAGGTCCATACCATGAGCTGGATTGTCCCATCGGCACACGATCATCTTTCTCCGCAGCCGCTGCCGCCTCCGCACGCTTCTTTTCTCTCTTTGCACGCCACGCATCGGATATCGGTTTGAACTTGGCTTTCGGCATAGATGTAGTTTTTCGTTGTGCCATTCCTTCTTGCACCGACCTCATTGCACTAGCAAATGTTTCTGCTTGACTTGGTGGTTCAAATTGGCCATGTTTGGTATCTTCAAAAAATTGGCATCGACGGTCAGGATGATACAGTAGTATCTCTTCAAGGAATAGTTTTCGCATCGCATCTGGGGTTAACTTTGCACGTTCAAACGCGAATTCGCGTTGATCAATTGGACGACCAGCTGGTTCTCTTCCAGGCTCATAAAATTCTTGAAAGTACGGATGTGCGAGTGCTTCACCAGCAGTAGGACGTCGTGCTGGATCGAAATCCAGTAATTTTTCCAATAGATCACATGCTTCCGGATCCGCACCCGGAAACAGTTGAGTGAATGGTAATCGACTCTTGCGAGGCAACAGTTGGAAATGTTCACGCACACGAGCGCTCTGCACTTTCGATATTGCTTCATCACTTGGACTTCCAATCACCGACGTCATGAGTTGCAATTGGTCGTATCCATCTTTTCCAGGGAACAATGGTTTCCCCTTCCCCAACATTTCCGCAAATATGCAACCTGCACTCCAAACATCAATGGCAGTACTGTATTTTGTAAAGTGAGTCATGATAAGTTCAGGCGCGCGGTACCAACGTGTTGCAACATAATCTGTCCAATACACCATGTCAGGTTCATCATCGAACGCCGCACGTGCAAGACCAAAATCACAAATACGTAGTGCACATTGATTGTTGATAAGAATGTTGTTGGGTTTCAGGTCACGATGAAACACCCCAGAAGTGTGAAGAAAGTAGAGGCCGCGTAATAATTGATACATGAAATACTTGATATGTAGCTCGGAAAGTTCAGTTTTCGAGCGCAATACATGGTTGAGATCTGTTGGCATCAATTCGAACACCACGAACACGTCATTGAAATCACCTGTGCTTGCTGGCATCAAGATGTCCTTGATCTCAACAATATTCTGATGACTTCGTAAAAGACGAAGAAACTTGAGTTCGCGAAGTATTCGAACACTGACTGGGACTTTATCAAAGCCCCGCGATACACGTTTCACTGCCACTGTCTCTCCCGTATACTTGTCCACAGCTGAACAAACCACGCCAGATGCACCTTCGCCAATAATTTGTTTCACCGTATACTTATTTTCGAGTAGTGGAACTTCGAAGAACTCTTTTCGCAACTTTTTGAGTCTACGCAGTCGTTCTTCTTTGCCGTCCATTGTTCGGCTCAGTTTGGCTTGGTTGTTGATAATAACAGTGTTGCAGTGTAGCAGCGGTTGTGGTTGTGGTGGTTGTTGATTGTTGTTGTTGACGCTGTAGTAGTTGTAGGTGGATGTACAGGTGAATTGTTGAGTCCAATGTCACATGAGGGCGCAGTGCAATCGCAGGAAAAGTGTGTCAGAGGTAGAAGACGGCAAGATCGAAGTGGATAGAAGTGAGTGCCATGCGCGTTAGTGCAACAGTTGGGTGTAGTGGCAGTGCAGTACCGCTTGAAATGGCTCGTCGAGTTTCTCGAGTTCACCAGCACAGTTGTGGGAGTTGTTTGGCAGATGAGAAATGCGGCTTACAGATGTAAACTACTTGAAGCACACAGCTTGGAATTACGCTATGCGATTGGCTAATTGGTTTTAATTTCATTTGTGCACTTGTGCGTCACGTGGCCGTGCGCTATTCTTGTACCTGTTTTCCAAATTTGTTTTGGATCATTTGATCATGCGCCGGCTGAATATCCAGCGTGCCAACCTCCACACATCACCACTATCTTCTGTACTACGACTACGACTACGACTACTGACTATGGTGGCGTAAGTGACAACATCAGCCACCAACTCCTTTCACTCGCCATTCTACGACATCCACCAACATCCATTTTTCTACTACAATGCTGTACCGTCCTAATACGTTCTAACAGTTCTCTAACGTCTGCATCATGCGTGTTCCTTGCCCATGGATTGGTCTGTATTTCCCCCAAAAGATTGAGAGGAGAACATCCGATAGCGATTGCGCGTCATGAAAGTGTAGAATATCGAATCAAATCAATAGATTCCGGGTAACATTCGATAAGGAACGATTTTGCAATAGATATCGTAACCCGCGCCATACTTCTCAGAACATCGCAACTCGTCACGATACGCCCTGTCGGTGAGAAGAATCAGTAAGAAAAAGAAGTAGATATAAGGCGTAAACCCACTCGACCCTGCTGGAAGCGACCAACATAATGCCAACGTAAGCTCAAACACGTAGTTAATGTGACGAGAAATACCCCACCACCCACTCGCCAGCAATATCGATTTCCTCTTCTTCCCATCACCCGTGGTGTATTCAACGCGGACTATGCGTGGTTTCTTACCCCATATCGGATCCTTACCACCCGCCGCTCGGAACGCTTGTCTCTGTCTATCAGTATCGTAATTTGCCCACAATGCAGCTGTGCCTGACAACAGTAAAGCTATCGCTTGGGCCGTGTTCAGCGGAACATATTTGCTTGACAGATACAACGAAGTGAGTGTGTATACACTTGGCAGAAATGAACTGCAACCCCAGAAAATGTAAAACCCAAATCGGTCATGAATGATGTCGACGGTATTAAAGTAACCGGCCTCCCACCAGAAAAACTTGAGTATGTACAGCAGTTGAAGTGTACACGAAGTCATAGTGCTCACAGCAGGCGATCCGTAAATCTCGGCTTGTTTCATTGCAAAAGCCACAATTGCTACACTCCAACCCATCATTGCAAATCGACAATTGATAAGTTGCTTGAGCGAAACACCAGCAATCTCGGGGTGCAGCTCAGTTCCATGCCATAGATCCCAAATAATGCCATGCTTAGTTCGACCAGAATCGGAATTGGTTGGAGCAACGATTCCGCGAATGTACAGCAGTACAGTTGCGACGAGCGCGACTAGATTCAACACGGCTAACATAGGACCGAATTCATCGAATACCACACCATATCGCCACCATCCAGCGAAGTGAGCAGCACCAAGAAGGGCGTGAGTAATGAAAAAACATAACACGCCATTGATTCGGTACTCAGGTCGATTGCCCATTGGTGTTGGATTGGCAACAAAGCGAGTGTACGGAACAGCGACCAACAGAAAGAGTTGGAAGATTAGAAATATGGCAGCCAGCTGCGCGGATCTCGCCGTTGGAGTTGGGAACTGACTCCAAATTTTGGCAGGTTCAGTGGAGAGAAGCGATATAATGGATCCGTTATGGTGCGCACAAATAACCCATAGCAATTGTACGGCGGGTGGCGAGATAATCATCAGCGCCAAGGGGACAACATTTGTGCGTATAAAGTCGGATATCGCAGGCATGTTCATGGCGTGGTGCGACGGGAGACAAAAGTGGAGTTGTGAGGGAGTAAGAATCGAAATGCTGTACCGGTACAGTACCGTACAGCTACAGTGCTGGATGGCGGTTGCAGGAGACTAATCACGGGTTACAGTTAATACAACTACGGTAGGGATACTTTCCCTAAACAATTACAAAGACGAAAGAATTGTGGTACTGGTAGTCCTACATACAGCTTTGCACCAGTAAATGGCTCGAAAGACGCTTGGACAAGACAATTTTCGTGATGAAATCTGACCACCATCAATTTACATTTCTAACGTGGTCTTCCATTTCACTTGTTTATTATTTTTCTATGTCCACTCCTTTCCCAACTGGACTGAACTGAACTGAACTGTACAGTACTGTAGAGTCCTGTACAAGAACAGTACAATCCCCATTTACAAATATAGTAGAGTACAATAATGTATCGATGGCAGATTGCTTAGCTCTCAACTTATTCGTATAGACCTGTACCAAGTACCGTATTGAATCGATACTGTAGAATGTTCAGGGCATTATCACATCTGCTTCGACTAACTACCTTTCATGTGCATGTGTGCGCTGAATCATCGGCATGCAAGGGCGCGCTCTCATATGTGCCACAGCTCTTACTTCTCTTATTAGTAACAGAATTATTATTGTACAAGTGCAGTACAAACGTGATGATGGCCATAGTCTCACTCAAATCATCATCATCATCATCATCATCATCATCATCACCATCATCACCAGGCAGTTCTGGGTTCGCTTGGGGTAAGTGTGGAACGAATAATACCGAATCTACCCACCTGGTCATAGTTGCGCAACGCTCCACCGTTCGGAAGTTCGGCCAAGAATTTCCATCCGATGTGGGCGTTACACTGCGCACATGAAACGTCACCCACTTCCATATCCCCTTGACGACATTTTTCAACGCGTACTCGGCTCACTTTGAATGAGCCACGTCTCAATCTTTTCACGAAAAACGCCGGCTGTCCCTCATGGCTCCCACCCCACGAATGGTCCCATTCCAAATACGCGTCAAAGTCTGTCAATCGACTACTCGACAACACATGTTCCCATTGCAATATGTCTGCGACGTCAAACAACGCATTCGAACATCCTGTACATCTTACCGCGTCACGAGGTGCTAGTAACTGACCCGAAAGCGAACGCTTTCGCGAATAGAGGTCTACCAATTCGAGAAATTCCGCATGAACGAATGCGCGACCATCTTTTCGGAACCCTACGAACACTCCACATCCGCCACATCTCAGCGCTCGTACGGCCCGTGTCTCTTCGGGAAATGGAAACCGAACACCAGCGTACATTGTGCGCGCTAAATGTTGTAACACGTGGAAGTTGGCAGCTCCTCGTCGAGAATCCACTGTGAGGCCCAACTCTGCATATTCGAGTGGTTCGTATTCCGCTTCAGCTTCGAGCAGCTGCTCCGAACTGGTACTTGAGTTCGTGCTGGTAGTGCTTAATGCTGCTAATTCAGCAGTTGGTGCGCGCGGACGTACTTCGAGAAACACTCTTCTCGGCCGTGAATTAGGAACACCCAGCAATTCAGACGGTGGGAACAACTGTTTCGTACAGTTTACGCAGCGAAACATACGGTAAATATGTGGAAATACTGCATTGTACATCTCCTTGCATGTTGTTAACAATGCAGCTTGGTCTCGTTGTGGTAAGGATGCAACAATTTTGTCGCGAATATCTCGCGGCATATCCAGCAGTCCTACCGCGCGACTAGTCATCTTCTTGTCGTCGAAAAAGTCAATGAAGCCAGACAGAAACAAATTGCTTGCTTGTAGGTCAGTGCGGCAAAAAGTACTGAGCGAGCGTGAGGGAGAGTGGCAGAGTTAAGTGGACGTGAGAGTGGAAGAATGCATTGAGATAGTGTTGTTAGATAATATGCAATGTACACGTGCTGCTTTGGGAAATTTTGATTGGTTAATTTAGTTTTCGTAAATCAGATTCAGCCATTATTTTTCAGATATTTTTAAAAGTACAGGCATTGTCCCACGTACCCATCAATGTACACTACACCGGTATTTTCTCTCTCTATTCTCCCTCTCTTTTCCCTTACCCTACCCTACAAATGGGTCTGTACGCAGCCAGAATCCTATTGATGACGCGTACGAAATTCTATTCATGCTGCAATACCGCACTGCCAGTGTTCATATCCTCTCCCTTTCGATTGCGGACTACCCTGCTGCCACCGCCATTTTATTTTCGAAACAGTACAGTATCTTTGTCTCAGCTTCAGAAGCTTATTCGCAACCCGCAGTATAATCAGCCAGTGCTGTAGATGCAATGTGCGCGTTCAAATTTAACTTGACTTCATTAGAAGAATTCTGGATTTATTCCTTGAGTCCCGATATTTTCTTTCACTTCTACGATTGCGAGTAGAATCCTCGGTCGAAAATCTCCGAGATTTTCAGGACAATACAGTAGGGTCCCCGGCACAGTAACGAACAATGTCAGGAAGAAGGAATATTCGAGGCAATACACCAGATTTATGGCGCATGATCAGGCTATAATCTGGATTCCATTCGTTGTCATTTACCGCTTAACGGACCAGACCATGTAATATAATTTGTGCGATTGGCAATTTTCGTTTCGATGGTCGAAGTGAGACTGAGTTCTCAGTGTTTGCTATCAATGATGAAATATGACGTTGATGTTTCCAGAAGCATCGAAAACATTCGGTGTCCTGACTCCGGTGTCCCGACTCCCGACTGCTTACGATGCTTCTGGAACCATCAACGGAATATTTCATCGTTGGTAGCAATAACTGAGCACTCAATCTTAACTGAAACGTCTCCGTATTGTCATCTATTCATTTTCAATTGGGCTCTAGTACAATGATCTATGGTTATCTAAACTTATCATATTATGCTTTGATCCCCTTCTCTACTCAAATAGTATGCCCTCTATAACGCGAGTGTTCCACGAAACATGCAATTGGTCTACTTTTCCGGGAGTTCTTACATCAAACTTAAATAAAATTGTTCGAGGGCCAGCATTCTTACAACTACAGTCAATTTTCCACATGTTTACCTCCTCGTACATGATCGATTCTGACGGTTCAATCGCTTCTATCTTGAATAGAGCTAAGTATGCTGCCGAAAAACAAATAAATAGAATACCTTCAAAACCGCTGGCCCGTTAAGGGATAGGAAAATCCGTGATCGTTCGTTAATAGTTGAGAATGGCTTTAGTTCGACTTGACTGTGACAAGCGAATTTCTCAACCTAACAATATTGCAAGTTGTTTTAATGAGAGAGTTGCACCGAACAAGAGTTCAGTCACTCACAATTCTACCATCAAATCAATTCTGGTCAGATATTTTCAAATATTTAAATTCCTATTTTATTATCCAACTTTTTCTTTCGTTCGCAAAGAGCGCTCTATCGCCATGAATTTTCGTGTACTTTCGGGGATAGATTCGGTCATGAAATGATTCAGCCTATTTGAAATTCAGTTGATTCAGATGTTTTCTTTTCAATAATTGATGTAACGCCTCATTATTGCTTGAATCAATTTACACAAATAAATCGTTTTGTTCACAAAATAATTACAGTATATTAGTACATGCCGACTGTAGTGCAAGGTATGAAGAATCAGTATTTAATGATCGCTACCTTGCAACAAGAAATGTCCAACTCACCACAGTGAAAATTAGTTCATATCTTCACTAATCCATTCATAAAACTAAACCGGTTATGATTTATGTAAAACAAATAGTTTGTACTAGAAAATCAAAGATTTCGTGTAACAAT
>JAAUYH010178006.1_pt1 | contig 17001 bp, 14 predicted proteins | sample 7278061 | NCBI WGS metagenome assembly JAAUYH01 (sample SAMN14350203, study PRJNA611818) | marine sediment metagenome | isolation source: surface marine sediment (0.6m) | place: French Polynesia: Moorea | collected 2018-08 | reverse complement strand
TGACATGGTCGATTCACAGGCCATGCCGTCCAACGCCGCCGAGTCGGATGCGGGCAGTGCCTTGCCGGACTATTTCATTACGGCGGACGAGGTAACGCCGACACAGCATGTCGACATCCAGGCCGCGGCGCAGAAGTGGATCGACTCGTCGATTTCGAAAACGGCGAACGTGCCCACGGAATACCCGTACGATAATTTCAAGGACATCTACCTGTACGCCTACGAGCAGGGACTGAAGGGCTGTACCACCTTCCGCTTCAATCCCGAAGCGTTCCAGGGTGTGCTCGTCAAGGAGAAGGACCTGAAGAACACGCTGTACACATTCACGCTGGAGGACGGCTCGACCGTCGAACTAAAGGGCGACGAAGAGATCGAATACGATGGAGAGGTGCATACGGCCGCCAACCTGTTCGACGCGCTGAAAGAAGGCTATTACGGAAAATTCTAGATGATCAAGATCGACAAAAAGATCGTAGGCTACGCCGTCAACAAGCCGGCTGCCGAGGAAGAAGAAGCCGCGAAACCCGAGTTCAGGCGTGAGGGTGGTGGCGATCGTGCCGAAGTCATCCGCATGCACGAGAAGCTGGAGCGACCGGAAGTACTGATTGGCTCGACGTACAAGGTCAAGACGCCTGTGTCCGATCATGCGATGTACGTGACCATCAACGACATCGTCCTCAACCCGGGCACCGAGCACGAGAAGCGCCGCCCGTTCGAGGTCTTCATCAACTCCAAGAACCTCGACCACTACCAGTGGATCGTGGCGCTGACGCGCATCATCTCTGCCGTTTTCAGGAAAGGCGGTGACGTCGCGTTTCTCGGCGATCAGTCTTCTCTGACCTTCTTCCAGTTCGGGTGACGCCATCATGCCGATAGAGATAAGGTGCTTCTCGACGATGTAGCCGAGCTCCGCAATGATCGATGGCATGAACTTCCCACCCGGCTGCCAATAGCCGCCGCGCGGATCAAAGACCGCCTTGAGTTCGTCGACGAGAAAAGCAACGTCCCCGCCTTTCCTGAACACGGCCGAGATGATGCGCGTCAGCGCAACGATCCACTGGTAATGATCGAGGTTCTTCGAGTTGATGAAAATCTCGAACGGGCGGCGCTTTTCGTGCTCGGTGCCTTCGTTGAGCACGATATCGTTGATCGTGACGTACATCGCGTGGTCGGATACCGGCGTCTTGACCTTGTAAGTCGAGCCGATGAGCATCTCGGGGCGCTCGAGCTTCTCGTGCATACGAATGACTTCGGCACGATCGCCGCCACCCTCGCGCGGAAAATCAGCTGTCTCTTTCTTTTCCTCGGCAACGGGCTGATTGACCGCGTAGCCAACGATTTTCTTGTTGATCTTAACCATCAGAATTTACCGTAATAACCTTCTTTGAGTGCGTCGAACAAATTGGCAGCCGTGTGCATCTCGCCGTCGTATTCGACTTCCTCGTCGCCCTTGACCTCGATGGTCGAACCATCGGCGAGCGTACATGTATAGACCGTGTTCTTGAGGTCTTTCTCCTTGACCAGAACACCCTGGAACGCCTCCGGATTGAATCGGAAGGTCGTGCAGCCCTTGAGTCCCTGCTCGTAGGCATAAAGGTAGATATCCTTGAAATCTTCGTACGGATACTCGGTCGGCACGTTGGCCGTCTTCGAGATCGACGAATCAACCCACTTCTGTGCTGCTGCCTGGATGTCGACATGCTGCTTCGGCTCGATGTCGTCGGCCGTGATGAAGTACTCGGGCAAAGGGCTGCCGGTCTCTTCGTCGCCGAAACCCGCCGGCATCGCATCCTTGTCCATGAGCTCGCGGTAAGCGAGCAGCTCGAACGAAAATACGTCGACCTTTTCCTTGGTTTTCTTGCCCTCGCGGATGACGTTGCGGAAATAGTGATGTGCAAAACTCGGCTCGATGCCGTTCGACGCGTTGTTTGCGAGTGACAGAGAGATCGTGCCAGTCGGTGCGATCGAACTGTGGTGCGTGAACCGGGCGCCGGTCTCCGCGAGTTCTTCGACGAGCTGCGGCGCCTCTGCGGCAACGCGCTGCATGTAACGGCTGTATTTCGCGTGCAGGATACGGCCCGGGACCTTGTCGCCGGCCTGGTAGCCGTCGGCGATCATCTCGGGACGCTTGCGCAGCATCTCTTCCGTGACTTCGAACGCCTCGTTCATGATCGGCGCCGGTCCCTTCTCTTTCGCGAGCTCCAGCCCTTCTTCCCAACCGGCGATCGCCAGCTCTCGGGCAACGCGCTCCGTAAACTTGACCGACTGCTCGTCGCCGTACTGCATGCGCAGCATCGTGATCGTCGATCCCAGGCCCAAAAAGCCCATTCCATGACGACGTTTGCGCTGAATCTCGTTGCGCTGCTGCGGCAGAGGCAGGCCGTTGATCTCGACGACATTGTCGAGCATGCGCGTGAACACCTTGACGACCTTGCGGAAGCTCTCCCAGTCGAAATTGGCGTCCTCGGTGAAGGGGTTGAGCACGAACCGCGTCAGGTTGACCGAACCGAGCAAACAGGAACCGTACGGTGGCAGCGGCTGCTCGCCGCATGGATTGGTCGCCCGAATATTCTCGCAGAACCAGTTGTTGTTCATCTCGTTGACCTTGTCGATCAACACGAAGCCGGGCTCCGCGAAATCGTAGGTCGATGCCATGATGACGTCCCAGACGCGCCTCGCCGGCAGCGTCTTGTAGATCTTGCAGGCGACCAGGCCCTCCCCGTTGCTGACGTAGTTGCCCGCCTCCGGCCACTCGCGCCAGACGAACTGTGACTCGTCGTCGACATCGAGACCTTCCTGCTCGGCCTCCTTGCGGGTCACCGGAAACGCGAGCTTCCAGTCGGTGTCATTGCGGACAGCCTGCATGAACTCGTCGGTGACGAGCAGTGACAGGTTGAACTGCCTGAGGCGGCCGTCTTCACGTTTGGCGCGAATGAATTCCAGCACGTCCGGGTGTCCAATATCGAAGGTGCCCATCTGGGCGCCGCGGCGTCCGCCGGCCGACGACACCGTGAAACACATCTTGTCGTAAATATCCATGAACGACAGAGGTCCCGAGGTGTAGGCGCCGGCGCCCGTCACGTAGGCGCCCTTGGGACGCAGCGTCGAGAACTCGTAACCGATACCGCAACCGGCTTTGAGCGTCAGGCCGGCCTCGTGAACCTTGTTGAGGATATTGTCCATCGAATCGCCAACCGTACCCGACACGGTGCAGTTGATCGTCGAAGTCGCGGGCTTGTGTTCCTGGGCGCCCGCGTTCGACACGATGCGGCCGGCCGGAATGGCGCCGCTGCGCAACGCCCAGACGAACTCGTTGAAATAGTGTTCGCGTTTCGACTCGACTTCGACATTCGCGAGTGCACGCGCAACGCGCGTGTAAGTGTCATCGATGGTTTCGTCGATCTTCGCGCCGTCTTTCGACGACAATCTGTACTTTGCGTCCCATATATCGAGTGACGCAGGCTGAAACTGAATGTCGGTGACCGAGTGTGCTTCCAAATGTACCGCAGACTTCATTGGTCCAAATTCTCCCCTGTACTCCTTCAGGAGTCCCCAAGCAGGCGTTGTTCTTGACTTTTTCACCGAGGAAAAGGAGCCCCGCTCGCCGGCAGCCAGAAATGCGCGACGAGTGCCAGATATGGCCTCTTTTCACTCTTTGGATGGACACAAGATGTTGTGTCCGAACGCTGACAAGATTATGCCCGTAGGGGTCGTCTGTCAAGGTTTTCCGGGATTTTTTCCGACAGACTTTTGCCACTATAAATCAATTACTTAGAGATAATTTGCGAAAAACTGCTTTAAAAACAAGGCGAAAAAAATGACGTATTTATGAAATCCCCGAAGCACTATATATAGTGGCATTACGTTAACAAAGCGCGTCGGCTTGAAAACCCCGCCGGAGGCCCTATTTCACGGCTCAATACGCACTTATTTGTAGGAGAAAACCATGAGTCTTGCACGTTTTGAGCCCTGGTCGATCGTCGACCTGCTGCACCGTGATCTGAGCCGCCTGACCGCGAATCGCGCCGGTATCTCGGACGGCGAAGACAGCGTTGCCGACTGGGTACCAGCCGTCGATATCATCGAGGAACCCGAGCGCTTCGTGCTGCGCGCCGACCTGCCGGGCGTCGATCCGGCCCACATCGACATCAGCATGGATGCCGGTGTTCTGACGATAACGGGTAACCGCGAAGCAGCCGATACCGCCGAGAATGCGAGCTACCAGCGCATCGAGCGCGCCAATGGCCGCTTCCTGCGCCGCTTCTCGCTGCCCGACACGGCAGATGCCGATGGCGTTGCCGCGAAAAGCAGCAACGGCATTCTCGAGGTCACGATACCCAAACAGCCCGAGATCAAGGCTCGCCGCATCACGGTGGAGTCTGCCTGAGCCAATCCCGGCCAATCGACGCCCGGCTGCAACTTTTCGTCGCGGTCGGGCGTCTTAGGTTTCATTCACCACCAATTCAGCCGGAACGCGCTATGCTCGACAGCTGACGTGCGTTGACAGAGGCTTTTCATGACCAAAACGATCCGCATCCTGATACCCGCACTGCTGCTGTCGCTTTTCGGCAGCGCCAGCGCAGCACTACCGGCCGAAGTGAATGGCCAACCGCTCCCCAGCCTTGCTCCGCTGGTCGAATCGACCTCACCGGCCGTCGTCAACATCCGTGTGCGGCAAACCGTGGAGCGGCGCTCACCATTCGGTGACGATTCGTTCCGTCGTTTCTTCGGGCTGCCGGATGTCCCGGGTCATTCGCAACAGATCCAGAGCGCAGGATCCGGTGTCATCGTCGATGCAGACAACGGCTACATCCTTACCAACCATCACGTCGTCGACAAAGCCGATGTCATCAAGATCTCGCTGCTCGACGGCGTGGAGCACGAGGCTGAAATTGTCGGCTCCGACCCGGCCACCGATATTGCCGTGCTGAAGGTCGATGCCGACGACCTCGTCGACATGCCCATCGGAGATTCCGACCAGGTGCGAGTCGGCGACTTCGTCATCGCTATCGGCAATCCCTTCGGGCTCGGGCACACGGTAACGTCCGGCATCGTCAGCGCACTCGGTCGGACGGGTATCGGCGACGGCCTCGAAGATTTCATCCAGACGGATGCATCCATCAACCCGGGCAATTCGGGAGGTGCTCTCGTCAATATGCGCGGCGAGCTCGTAGGCATCAATTCGGCCATCATCAGCCGCACCGGCGGCAACGTAGGCATCGGCTTCGCAGTGCCGACCGAAATCGCAAGCTCGATCATGCGCCAGCTGCTGGACTTCGGTGAAGTTCGGCGCGGGCTGCTCGGTGTGTCGATCAACCCGATCGATGCCGAAGGTGCCAGGGCGCTGAACGCACCCATCGACAGCGGCGCCATCATCACCGAAATCGTGCCCGGCTCGGCGGCGGAGGAAGCCGGCCTCCAGGTGCAGGACATCGTCGTCGAGGTGAATGATCGGAAGATCGACGACCATCGCGAACTCGTCAATGCCATCGGCCTGCTCTCGGTCGGCGACAAGGTCGACATTCGCTACTACCGAGACGGCAAGGAAAGAACGACGACCGCGCGCCTTGGCCAGCAGCAGCAGGTTTTGAGCAACGGCAGCGACATTCACCCCGGGCTGGAGGGCGCCCAGTTCGCGTCGACGACGACGAGCGTCGATCGCGACGGAATCGAGGTCACCGCGGTCGAGGCCGGCAGTCCCGCGGCACAGAGGAACCTGCGCGCCGGCGACATCATCATTGCAGTCAATCGCTTCGAGGTGAATACGTTGCAGGAGCTCGCCACGATCGCTCGCGACAACCGCATACTGTTCCTGCTCGTCCAGCGGGGCGACCGCACCATCATGCTGCAGGTACGATCCTGATCATGTAAGGTCGGCCCATGACCTCACGTGACAGGGCACGACGTCTTTGCCACCTTGCGCTTTGCGCAACCATTGCGCTCGTCACGTCGCAGGTCAACGCCGACACATCCGTTCTCGATCGTCAGCGCACGCTGTTCATCGAGCTCCATCCTGTCGTCGAGCGTGGCGACTGGTCGGTCGTCGACGCGCTGCCGGCCGATGACCTCAAGTTGTTGCAGGACTATGTGCTCTGGCCCGACCTTCGCTCTACCTGGCTGAAAGCGACGATTCGCGAAGCCGACCATGACGAGATCGAAGCATTCCTGGATCGCTACGGCACTCTGAAGCCTGCGCGAGAACTGCGTTATCGGTATGCGCTGCACCTCGCGCGGGCCGGAGACCTCAACGGCTTCCTCAGTATCTACGAGCGTTACTACCAGGGTATCGAGATGGCAAAACTCGATTGCCTGGCGCTGCGCGCGGAGATTCGTAATGGCCGCGAGCGGGGCGTAGTCAACCGCGCCGTCGATCTCTGGCTGGTCGGCCGCAGCCAGGTCGATGAATGCGACCCTGTATTTGCGTGGATCCGGGACAACGACAAACTGGGCACGATCGAGTACCGCAAGCGATTCGATCTGGCGATCGAGGCTCGCGAGTTCAGGCTCGCCCGCTGGCTGGGTCGCGAAATCGGCGAACAACATGTCGACATCGCCTCACAATGGCTCAAAGCCCAGCAGAACCCGGAGCAATTCGTTGTCCAGCGTTCGACGACGCGCACGGATCGCGTTGGCCGCGATCAGCTCGCCTACGCCATTGAGCGGCTGACGTATGCAGATCCTGTTCGAGCCGCAGAACTGTGGTCGGGCTTACGGCAAAAACACGACTTTGCGGCAGAACAGCGGCTGACAACGGAGCGGCACGTCGCACTTTGGCTGGCTCGCGACAATCTCCCCGGCGCCTACCGTGCGCTGGCCGAATTGCCTGCGGCCGCGCAAGACGACGAAGTTGCCCGTTGGCGCGCTCGGGTCTCGCTGCGCGCCGGCGACTGGAAGACGTTACTCGAGGACGTCGCGATGCTGACGCCAACCGAGCGGCAGTCTGAAGAGTGGCGCTACTGGCATGCGTATGCGCTCGGAAAAACGGGCGACCGCGAAACGTCGCGAAACACGTTACGGTCACTTGCCGCCGAACGCAGCTATTACGGGTTTCTGGCCGCCGATGCGCTCGGCGCCCGCTACGAGTTCGACCATAGTGAGCTCGTTGCCGATGAGGACCTTATCGCCGCGCTGGCCGCCCGCCCACAGATCGTCAGGGCGCGCGAGCTGTTCAAAGTCGGTCTCGACGGCAAAGGCCGCTCCGAGTGGGACACCGTTGTCAAATACCTCGACGATGCCGAGAAAAACCAGGCGGCGATTCTCGCGTACCGCTGGGGCTGGCATTCGAGAGCCATTGCGACAGCTGCGCAGACGGGCGAGTACGACGACCTGAATCTGCGCTATCCGCTGGCGTTCCAGGACGAGTTCGAAAGTTCGTCGCAGCAGGCCAGCATTCCGGCGAACTGGGCGTACGGCGTTGCGCGCAGCGAGAGCTTGTTCATGCGTGACGTGCGTTCCCATGCCGGCGCGATCGGGCTCATGCAGCTCATGCCGGCAACGGGCCGCCAGGTGGCAAGGGAATTGAGCTTGCCATACGCGGGCGTGACGACGTTGACGAATCCCGAGGACAACATCCGGCTCGGCACGACATACCTCGGCCAGATGGCGGAACGCTATGGCGGCAACCGCGTGCTCGCCACTGCCGCTTACAACGCCGGCCCGCATCGCGTCGACAAATGGCTCCCGGATGAGGGGTCGCTCGACGCGCGCATCTGGATCGAGAATATTCCTTACAATGAGACGCGCAAGTACGTGCGACGCGTGCTTGCCGCCGAAACCATATTCCACTGGCGCATGACCGGAGAGTTTCGCCGGCTGTCGGAGCAGCTTCAGCCCGTCGCGGCGCCCGAGGAGCCGCAGCAGCTAGCGCGACGCTAGCGCCTCCGACTGAGCGTAGAAACACTCGAAGTCGCCGCGGCACGCGGCCATCAGGCCGCGAAATTCCTCGAGGCGCCCTTCGTACAGGTTCATGGGTACCAGTCGCGCGTTGTTGAGTTTGCCGTTCAGCCAGTCGCCCGGATCGCGGCCCGCAGCCCGGATCGCATCGGCCACCTCCTGCTGCAACTGATCGAGGCGGTGCTCCTTCAACAAGCGCTTCTCGTCGTCGTCAATGGTCTCGGAATAGTAGCCCTCGAGGTCTTTACGGGCCGCCGCAACCAGCGCCATCGTCATGCGTCGCAGATCGCGGGACTCGCCGTACTGCGACATCGCCTCACTATCGCCGCGGGACTCGAGCCAGCGTTCGATGCCAAATTCTTCCACGGCGCTGGCAAACGACTCGTTGAATCCCGTATCGCCCTTGACGTACAGCACCTGGTGCGCGAGTTCGTGAAATATCACGGCTACCAGGCGCGTATCATCCCAGCGCATCATCGTGTTCAGCACGGGGTCGTCGAAACGGCCCAGGGTCGAGTACGCCGAAGCGCCGCCGGTCGCGACATCGTAACCCTGCCTTTTCAGTTTCGCGGCCTCTCTGGCTGCCCGCTCCTCGGAAAAATAGCCGCGGTAGCTGACGCATCCAGCGACGGGGTAGCACCAGGTTTTCGGCTCCACCGAAAACTCGGGTGTCGCGAAGACATTCCAGACGACGTGATCGCGCTCGAGGTCGGCGTAACTGCGGTAGCTGTCGTTGTCCGGAAGCATGAGTTCGGTGATCGCGAACTCGCGGGCCTCCTGGACGAGTTCGAGTCGACGCGCCAGTTCGTCGGGGGTCCCGGGCGCATCGATGACGTCCTCGATAGGCTCGCGCTTGCCCATCAGGTCGACGTGGCCCCGCACCGCCTGCGCGTAATAACAGCCATTCAGAAACGCGCTCGACACGATGACGAGGTAAAGCGCGAAGCGCGTATCAATGCCGCTCATTGCGCAATGCTACTATGATTCGATGCAGGTTTATCTCGTAGGCGGCGCTATTCGTGACGAGCTTCTGGGGCTCCCGGTCCGGGAACGCGACTGGTGCGTGGTCGGTGCGACACCCGATGAAATGGCAGATCTTGGTTACCGGCAAGTCGGCAGAGACTTCCCGGTGTTCCTGCACCCCGATACCGGCGAGGAGTACGCGCTCGCTCGAACAGAGCGCAAGACGGCGCCGGGATACCACGGCTTCGCGTTCGATTTCTCGCCCGATGTAAGCATCGAGGATGACCTGCTGCGCCGGGACCTCACGGTAAACGCAATCGCCAGGCAGGAAGACGGCGAGCTCGTCGACCCCTTCGGCGGCGTGGACGACATCGAGAATCGGATCCTGCGCCATGTTTCCGAGGCCTTCGCCGAAGACCCGGTGCGTATTCTGCGTGTGGCACGATTCGCCGCTCGATTTGCGTCGCTCGGATTCAGCATCGCCGACGAAACCATGAAGCTGATGCGCGACATCGTCGCTGCCGGGGAGGCCGACGCGCTCATTCCTGACCGGGTCTGGAAGGAGACGGAATCGGCGTTACGCGGACACAACTCGCGCGTATTTTTCGAGACGCTGCGCGAGTGTAACGCGCTCAGTGTCGTCTACCCGGAAGTCGACGCCCTGTTCGGCGTACCGCAACCCGCAAAGTGGCACCCGGAGATCGACACGGGCATACACACGATGATGGTGCTGGACCAGGCCGAACGTCTGAGCACGCATCTCGATGTGCGCTTTGCTGCGCTCGTGCACGATCTTGGCAAAGCCACGACGCCGGCGTACCGCCTGCCGAGTCATCCGGGTCACGAAAAACGTGGCCGGAAGATCATCGAAAAACTCGCCGAGCGGTTGCCCGTGCCGAAGTCTTGCAGCGAACTCGGCCGACTGGTTGCCGAGTATCATACGAACTGTCACCGCGCGCTCGAGTTACGGCCGGCCACGATCCTGAAATTGCTGGACGCGACGGACGCGTTTCGACGGCCCGGGCGATTCGAGAACTTCCTGCTCGCGTGTGAGGCCGATGCGCGCGGCCGAACCGGCCTCGAGGACCGGGACTACCCGCAGGCCGATTACCTGCGTGCCGCAAAGGGCGCGGCTGCGGCAATCGACGCCGCGGGTATCGCCGACAGGCATGCCGGACGGAATATCGGCGCCGCGATTCGCCGCGAACGCCTGCAAGCGCTAAAGCGCTACACGGCTACTGCTCAGGTCCCGTAGAAGTAGACGAACAGCGAGAAGAACGTCACGCTGCCGTAGAGCTCCGAGTCATCGAAGCCGATGCCGAGCTCTATGTCACTCGCGTTGCCCATCGGCGTCAGGAATCGAATCGTGTAGGAGTCCGTTCGGCCTCCATCGACCTCGCCGCGCCATGTTGCGATATCGAGCTCCCAGTAACGCACGTCATCGGCAAGACCGAGGGTTAGATTGGCGCGGTAGTCGACGAGACTGTTGATCAGACTCAGGCGACTGAACGAAATCAGGTCGATCAGCCCGGGATTGTCCTCGAGGCTTATGTCGCGGCTGTAATCGTAGTCCATGCCGCCGATCCGGAAATCCACGTTCTCGGTGATATCGATGCTGGCCCTCAGGCCGAGTCCCGTTGCGTCGAACTCGCCACGACGCGAGGGACTTGCGTCGAACGACGGGAACACGAGGTCGAAATCGCGGAATTCGTACTCGGCTTCGATCGATGCCTTGTCGTTGCGCAGGTAGGCCGAGGCACGCCAGTCGACAGAATCGAACGTGTCCGAGTCCCCCCAGTAAGCGATCGCGGCGCGCACGCCGATCGGCTTGAACCAGTGGTCGATACCGATGTCGCCGTACCACGTCTCGAGGTCCGCCCGATTGGGCAGTTCGCTCGTGTTGTTCGCGACGGAGCCGAACAGCCAGGTGTCCTGACCGACACCGACCTCACCGAAAGCGACCAGTACCCGGGCGTCTTCCGTGTCGGCTTCGATGCCGCCGCCGACGATGTAATCGCCCGCGTCCGCCATCGCTGTCGCGGAAATTGCCAGGATTGCTGCGCACCTAAACCAGTACATAGAGGATCACCGCGGCCAGCACGAGCCGGTACGCGGCAAACGGCAGCAGGCCGATGCGGCGTACGAACCGCATGAAAAAATCGATGCTGATGTAGGCAACGACGGCCGCCACGGCAGCGCCGACACCGAGTTGCAGCCAGGGCACGTCCGCCTCACCGGTCAGCATCTCCCAGGTCTTGTAGACCGTTGCAAGCAGAATAACAGGCGTCGACAGCACGAACGAAAAGCGAGCCGCGTTCTGGCGCTCGAAACCGAGCATGCGCGCGGCGGTGATCGTCACGCCCGAGCGCGATGTTCCCGGCACGAGCGCCAGTGCCTGTGCGCAACCGATGAGCAAGGCGTCGCTCAGTCGCACGTTGGTGATGTCCCTGTGGCGCTTGCCGTAGCGGTCGGCGAGCGCCATGAGGAGACCGTAGCCTGCCAGCGTAAAGACGATGATAGCCGGGCTGCGCAGGTTCGCCTCGATCCATCCGGCCAGGAGCAGACCGGCGATGGCAGCCGGCACCGTGCCGACACCGATCGCGAGCGCCATGCGTGCCTCGAGCGTATCCGTGTTCAGGCGCGCAATCTGCAAGCCGCCACGCAACAGCGCGAGTATATCGCCGCGAAAGAAGATGCACACGGCGACGAGTGACCCGAAGTGCACCGCGACGTCGAACGCGAGACCCTGGTCGGACCAGTCGAAAAATGCCGGCACGAGCACGAGGTGGCCGGAGCTCGATATGGGAAGGAACTCCGTCAGGCCCTGAACGATCGCCAGGACAACGACCTGCAACCAGGTCACGACCTGGCTCCGGGCAAAACGGGTGAAATCATAGTGTGTGTGTCCTGTCGCCCAGTTCGAATGCCGGGGGCCTTTGCAGGTCGCCTCTCAGCAAGCCGATGCACTTGATGTTCTCGCCCATCTCACCGGGCAGGGTAAGTGTCTTGATCTGCGCGGATAATGCAAGCTGCTGGTCCGCAGAACGAGAGCAGAGATCCTGCATTTCCTGTTCGAGACCACCGGCGGCAAGAAACAGCGATTGCGGCACGTAGCCGGCGATCTCGAAACCTGCGTCGACGGCTGCTTCGGCAAGCGCCGTGAATTCCACCCAGGCCGTGATGTCCTGGATACCCGGGAGCCGGAGCGGGTCGCTGTGTGCCCGATGTCGGAAATGACATCGCAACCAGCCAGTGCTGCGATCTTCCGCAAAAAACTCGCGGCGCGTTCCGCCGTAGTCGAACAGCAGGACGCAGCCCGCATCGAGGCAGCGACCGAGCCCGGAAATCCATTCGCCAATCCCCAGGGACACCTCCGACATATAGCCGTCCTTCAGCTTGTGCCCAAGCGAACCTTCAATGTGGCGTACGGCGTCACGAAGCCTGTCCGGTGCAGCGCGCGTCTCGAATTCGAAGCCGCGTCCCCCGACTTTCACGCACTGCTGCAGGATGCCTTCTTCGCGCCTGACGAATCGCTCTACGGGCATCGCATCGAGGACTTCGTTGGCGAGCACGACGCCGGTATGCGTCTCGGGCAGATCACTCAGCCACTCGACACGATCAACCAGCTCCGGGATGCGCTCGTGCAGAAACGCGCGCTGCCGTGCGCAAAGATCGGCTGACACTTCGAGGATGCGATAGCGCTCGGGCAATGCGTCGAGCGTGTGCAACTTCGCAAGAACGTCGGCGGCCAGCTTGCCGCTGCCCGCGCCGAACTCGAGAATGGAGCCCCGGTCCAACTGCGCCAGTGTATGCGCGCACTGCCTGGCGATGACCCTGCCGAACACGCCGGAGATCTCGGGCGCCGTTACGAAGTCCCCGGCGTCGCCGAACTTGGTGGCTCCGGCCGCGTAGTAACCCAGGCCGGACGCGTACAGCGCGTGTTGCATGAACTCCGCGAAGCTGATGCTGCCGCCGGATTCGCGGATGCATTCGGCGATGTAGTCGAAGACGCGCCTGCTGTGCCGGGCGCTGGCTTCGTCGGGCTCGGGAAGGTCAGTGTGCCTCGCGTATTGCATAATGGCGCCTTTATAGCGCGCTTTTTTTACGAATGCTGGAAAATACGACGATGCAAGGAAAGGTTGTACTGGTTACGGGGGCCGCGAAACGCATTGGCGCTGCCGTCGTTCGGCGACTGCACGGCGCGGGTGCCGATGTCGCGATCCACTATCGCGGGTCGGAAACAGCAGCCGCGACGCTGGCCGACGATCTGAACGCGATACGGGACGATTCGGCGACGATTCTGCAGGCCGATCTGCTCGACGGCAAAGCGCTGCCGCGTTTGGTAGCCGACGTCATCGCCTGGCGCAATCGCCTCGACTGCCTGATCAACAACGCGTCGACGTTCTATCCGACACCCATCGGTGACATCACCGAGGAAGACTGGACGGACCTGGTCGGCAGCAATCTCAAAGCGCCGCTGTTCCTGTCGCAGGCAGCAGCGCCGCACCTTGCCGAGGCAAATGGCGTCATCATCAACATCGTCGACATCCATGCGCAACGGCCGCTCAAGGACCATCTCGTGTACGGACCCGCGAAGGCGGGCCTCGCTATGCTGACACGTTCACTGGCCAAGGACCTCGCACCCGACGTGCGCGTCAACGGTGTATCGCCCGGCGCGATACTGTGGCCCGAGGACGGCATGAGCGATGCAGTAAAACAGACGATCCTGCGGCAGGTGCCGCTCGAACGCCCTGGCGACCCAGACGATATTGCGGGCTGCGTGCTCTACCTCGTGCGCGATGCGCACTATGTGACCGGGCAGATCGTTGCCGTCGACGGTGGCCGAAGTATCGGCTGGTAGCGCTTGCAGTCGATACTAGAGTGCACCGGCCCATTCCCGCTCGGGACTGCCGGTGTAGAACTCGAGCGGCTGGACAACACGCCGCACGGGTTTCTGGAAGCCGCCCGGGGCCGCGGCGGCGGCTGGGCAGCTGCGATTTTCGAGCCAGCTCAGCGCGGCGATGACGTTGGGATCGGCGTCGTCGCCGATCGGGAAATCGATGTCATCGGGTGCGTCGCAATCCTCCGGCAGGCCGTCGAAGTAGTCACCGAAACCCAGTGAATTCGTGATCTTGAACGAGACGGGTCGCAACACCTTGTCGCAGAAGTCGATCGCCACCTGGCCGACGGGCTTGCCCGCGGTACGCTCGCCGACGATGCCGACCGAGACGTGCGGATCGAGGCTGTTCGCGATCAGCTCGCTGGCTGACGCCGTATCCTCTTGCGTTGCGATGAGGACGAACTGGTTGAGGTTCAGCGAGTTCGCCAGATTTTCGAACAGTTCGGTGCGATCGTTCCGTGGTGCTTGGTCGGCATTGAACTCGGTGTTCGAAAATACCAGCCCGTCGGCGACTTGGCCGCCAAGGTAGTCACCGAGCAATTCCGCCGTCGTCACCAGCCCGCCGCGGTTGTAGCGCATGTCGATGATCACGTCGCTGACATTGGCGTTCAGGAAATCATTGAACACCTGGTTGAACTGAGGGTCGGCCGTGCTGATGAACGTCTGAAGCTCGAAGTAGCCGATGTTCTGCCCGCCCGGGCCCGGGATGATGCGCGCATTGCGGACCGGGTCGATGGTTACGATGTCTTCGGTAATGACGACCGGACCTGGCAGTCCGCTCAACGTAAACTCGACGGTTCCCGTGTCGAGCACGGCATTCAAGCCCTCGGCCGCATTGATCTCGGCAATCGTACGACCGTTCAGGCCGATGATCTGCATGCCGCGGCGCATGCCGGCTCGATACGCGGGGCTGTCAACATAGACGTTCCTCACCCGCCAGTCGGTAAAACCCGGGTCCTCGAAGCGGTGGGTAAAGCCATAGCCCTCGTACTGGCCCTCGTCGAAGAATGCTTGCTCGGTCGCAGCATCTCTGATCCCGCTGAAGCGATCGACAGGACCGTTGCCGAGGTCCGGGCTGAATGCGCGCATTGCGAATACGAGCTCTTCGGCCGTCGCATATTGTGACAGGTCGAGATTCGTCGGCAGCAGATCGTTCCAGAGGTACCATGCGCGCATGGCGTCGTAGACGAACTGCTTCTGGCCGGTGTCGCTGCAGGCGTCGGTACCGGTCTCCGGCCCGCCGCTGAGACTGCTATCGCCACCGCCACAGGCGACGACGGTCAGGGATGCAAGGAATACGAGCAAATGGCGCATGGTTACTCCGGCTTATCTGGCGCTCAACAGGATTTTATGTGACCGGGCCGGCGGCGAACGTGACGCCGCTTACAGAATTCCGTCAACGCGGGTCAGCGGATGCTGCTTTTTGTCAAATTCGGCCCAATGCTCCGCAATCGTCTTGCCCGTTTCCGGGTGCCTGAGCAGCGGAGCAACCTCGGCAAGCGGGCCGAGCACGAAACTGTATTCGAGCACGTCCGCTCGCGGCAATCGCAGCCCGTCTTCGTCGATCACAAGTTCGTCGTACAGCAACAGGTCGATATCCAGCGGCCGCGATGCAAACCGCTCGGTGCCGCGTTTTCGACCGGCTTTGCCGTGAATCGCCTCGATGCGATCGTTGATGGACTCCGGAGTGTCGTTCGACTCGAATACGGCGACGAGGTTCAGGAAGTCTGGGCCATCGAAACCGACGGCTTCGCTGCGATAGACGTTCGACACCTGCAGCTTTCCGTAGGCATAGCGAAGCTCCCGTATGCCCAGCCGGAGGTTCTCCTCCGCTGCGATGTTGCTACCCAGACTCAGATATACGCTGGCCACGCTCTATGATTACCCCGACATCACGGGCTCCTCGAATGGCGCCCGGCTTGTTGACCCTGACACGAACCCAGACAACGCCGAATTCGTCAGTGACGATACCGGCGATGCGTTCGGCCAGCGTTTCCACGAGCTGGAAGCTGGAATCTCTGACGAACTGCTGCACGCGCTTCGCGACGTTCTTGTAGTTCAGTGTGTCTTCGACGCTGTCGGTTGCAGCTGCTTTGGCGATATCGGCACTCATGTCGAGGTCGATCACCACCTTTTGGCGGATTTTCCGCTCCCAGTCCCAGATTCCGATTACGGTGTCGACTTCCAGGTCGTGTAGAAAAATCTTGTCCATCATTGTCAGATCTGCCAGTTACGCTGTATCCAGTTCGGCGGGCGGGACGAGCGAGTCGAGCGGCCAACGCGCCTGCGCCCGAATCTCGTTCGCCGAAGACGCCTGCGCTGCGCGCAATGCGCCTGCGACGGCGATCATGGCCCCGTTGTCGGTGCAAAACTCCATGCGTGGATAAACCACGTCGCCATCGAAACGCCGTGCCAGTTCCGACCGCAGCAGCCGGTTCGCACCAACGCCTCCGGCTACGACAATGCGGCGCAGCCCTTGGTTCCTCGCGGCTTGCAGGGATCGGGCGACGAGGCTGTCCACGGCGGCGCGCTGAAACGAGGCCGCCAGGTCGGCGCGGCGCGCCTCGTATTCCCCTGCCGCCTCCGCGTTTCGCACTTCGAGCATCACGGCGGTCTTCAGGCCGGAAAAACTGAAATCGAAGCCCGGCTTGTTGATCATGGGCCGTGGCAGGTCATACGCCTCGTCGTTGCCGTCTTCGGCGAGTTTCGCGAGCGCCGGACCGCCGGGATAACCCAAACCCAACAATTTCGCGGTCTTGTCGAAAGCCTCGCCGACCGCGTCGTCGAGGGTTGTGCCGAGCAGCTCGTAGTCCCCGAGGCCGCCGACCTCGACGAGCATCGTGTGTCCACCTGACACCAGCAGCGCCAGGAACGGGAATTCGGGCGACGCATCCTCGAGCATCGGGGCAAGCAGGTGGCCCTCCATGTGGTGCACCGGGACCACGGGGCACCCCCAGGCAAGGCCCAGGCCGTTGGCGACGCCGCCTCCGACCATCAGCGCGCCGACCAGCCCGGGGCCTGCGGTGTAGGCGATGAGGTCCGGACGCTCGACGCCTGCACGCGCAAGGACTTGCCGGATAAGCGGCAACAGCCTGCGGAGATGGTCGCGCGAGGCAATTTCCGGCACGACACCACCGTACACGGCATGCAGGTCGACCTGGCTGTGCAGCTCGTGCGCCATAAGCCCCCTTTCGCTGCAGTAGACGGCGACGCCGGTCTCGTCACAGCTCGATTCGATCCCCAGG
>JAAUYH010258864.1_pt1 | contig 17004 bp, 7 predicted proteins | sample 7278061 | NCBI WGS metagenome assembly JAAUYH01 (sample SAMN14350203, study PRJNA611818) | marine sediment metagenome | isolation source: surface marine sediment (0.6m) | place: French Polynesia: Moorea | collected 2018-08 | reverse complement strand
TCCGATCTGGTGATGCTCAATCAATCGATCGAAGAGCTTGGGACGACCAAACCCGAGGGAACGGGTCTGGGTCTTTGGTCCATTTATAAAATCGTCAAGGCCAGCCAGGGGAGACTATATCATGCCAACCGTCCCCAAGGCGGCGCAGTAGTCACGGTCGAACTCCCTCAAGCCTGACCACGCGCAGTATGCGGATCTCCACAACATCGTGGGGCAAAAGAATTTGCAGAGTGCAAAAAGATTTGCAGGTGGCAAAACCGAATCTTGCCTCTAGGATGACATGCATAGAGTGACTGCGCCAGAAATGCGAGCAACCGGCCCTCCGGGATGGATGTCGGCAATGCGCTACCAACGCGTCAGAATCCGTATGCATCGCGGATAGAAGCTAAGGAGAGTATCATCGTGGACTATAAGGATGACATCGACTCTGAAGTAACTGCCGTCATCGACGCTGGAGAAAATGCAGACGAGATCGACAGCGCCAATGCCGACGCCACAACCGCCATCACCTCCGAGGCGGAAGGCGATGCCATGGTGCAGCGGCTCTATCATGAGCTGCGCAGATTGGCGGCGGCTAAGCTCAAGAACTTGCCACCAGGCCAGCAGTCACTACAGCCGACTGAATTGGTTCACGAAGTCTATTTGCGCTTGGTCAAAGATCGCGATCAACGCTGGAAGGGGCGGCGCCATTTCTACCGCGCAGCCGCTATCGCCATGCGTCATGTCCTGATCGGACGCGCTCGATCCAAGCTGACCGATAAACGAGGTGGTCAATGGCGACGTACTGACATTAGTATATCGCTGGCTGATCCATCGAATCCGGTAGTGCTTTCTTATGAAGACCTACTTACCTTAGACAAGGCGTTGAACAAGCTCCAACGCGAATTTCCAAACTTAGCCGAATTAGTGCTGCTGCGCTATTTTTGCGGCCTTACAGTGGTCGAGATCGCTAAACTTCTAGGAAAAACGACCCGTACGGTAGAGCGCAATTGGAGTTTCGCTCGCGCCTGGCTCCTATCCGAAATCGACAATCGAGCCTCCTTAAATCATCCACATAATGTCGCGTAATGGACGACGGCTGCGCTTGTAGTTTATCATTACATTATCAGCCTTCGCCGCATCCCAATGCAGTTCCATAAACTATCTGTGGGAAATTCCTATGAATCCGCAGCATAATCAAAGAATTCAAGCCCTTTTCCAAGCCGCCATCGAGCTCCCCTCCAGCGACCAAGCGGCATTTTTGCGCCGACAGTGCGCCGGTGACGCTGAGCTTGAGCAACGCGTACAACAGTTGCTCTCTGCTGCGGCTAAACCGAGCTCCCCATTTGTAAAACCACTACATTTTATAGATGCCCATGGTGACGACACGTACTTGGCGCCGCCTCCCGACGCGGCCCGTCACCCAAACGATGACAGTGACGACGATGCCACAGCTGTAGGCAGTACCGCCCGCGGCTCGGCTGACCCCTTACAGTTAAATAACCATGCCGACACCGACCAGCTTACATTGAACCCTGGCACCGCCATTGCCCAGTATGAGGTCATTCGCGAGCTCGGCCGCGGCGGCATGGGTACCGTATATCTAGCCCGCGATCTCAAGCTCGGCCGTCGGGTGGCCATGAAATTTCTACAGGGCAATCAGCCCTCATTTACCAATCGCTTCATCGCCGAAGCCCAGCACACCGCCCGATGCAGCCATGAGAATATCGTCGTCATTCACGATGTTAGCGCGTACCAAAGTAATCCCTTTATGGTCTTGGAATACCTCCGCGGCCAAACCCTGCGCGCCCTCATGGCCAAGGGCCCCGTCTCCGCTACGCGCGCCGTTCAGCTCGTTATTCCCGTGGTTCGTGCGCTGGCGTGCGCGCACGAGCAGCAAATCATTCACCGCGACCTCAAACCCGGCAACATCTTCATCACCGACTCGGGCACGGTCAAAGTCCTCGACTTCGGCATTGCCAAGTACATTTTCGAGAAACGTGCCGCTTCAAAAGACGAGCTCTCAGCCACGCCCCTCGGAACTCTGCGCCAGTTGCCCAACCTCACCCGCCACGGCGCCATCATCGGCACGCTGCCGTATATGTCGCCCGAACAATGGGGTGCTGATAGCGTCGATTTCCGCACCGATATCTGGGCCGTCGGCATCATGCTCTATCAGCTCTTGGTCGGAAAACACCCACTGCATCCCCTGCGCGCTGAGCAGCTCATGGTTACCGCTATCCTCGGCCAGCCCATGCCCAGTGCCCACGATGCCCCGGGGGCCAACATTCCCCCGGCCCTGGGCGACATCATAGATCTATGTTTGCAGAAGCAAAAAACCGAGCGCATGGCGAGTGCTGAAGCACTTCTCGAAGCCCTGCAAACGCTCCTACCTTCGCACCACAGCGGCCCCCTGAGCGGCAACGAAAGTCCGTACACCGGCTTGGCGGCCTTTCAGGAAAGCGACGCCGGCCGCTTCTTCGGCCGCTCTCTGGACATCGCCACTGTGTATGCGCGTTTGCAGGATCAGCCCCTCATCGGCGTTGTAGGCCCGTCTGGCGTTGGCAAATCGTCGTTCGTGCGCGCCGGCATCATTCCCGCGCTGAAATTCTCGGGCGAGACCTGGGAGTCGTTTGTGGTCCGCCCAGGTCGGCAGCCGTTAGCCGCTCTGGCTCGCCTCATTGCCACCGTACGCGGTGATAACTCCGATGAGGCCACGTGGCATGCCGACGACCTCAACCATCAGTACGAGTTTATTCGCCGCCTGATGCATGAGCCCGGTTACCTCGGTACTTTGCTCCGCGAACGGGCCCGCAAGCATGGCCGCAGAATCATACTGTTCATCGACCAATTCGAAGAGCTCTACACCCTCACCAGCGATCTGCAGGAGCGCTTGGCATTCAGCAACGCGATTGCCGCTGTGGCCGATGATGCCACTTCACCTCTGCGGGTGATATTGTCTATTCGCTCCGATTTCCTCGACCGCGTGGCCGAAGACCGCACCTTCATGGCCGAACTTCACCGCGGCCTTTACTTCCTGGTTCAGCCCGATCGCGCTGGCCTGCGAGAGGCTATCGTCAAGCCCGCGGAAATGGCCGGGTACCGCTTCGAGGCGCCGTGGATCATCGATCATATGCTCGACCGCCTCGAAGCCGCTACCGGTGCCCTGCCGCTCTTGCAATTTGCCGCTACCAAGCTGTGGGAGCAACGCGATGCCAACCATCGACTGTTGACTGAGCGTAGTTATCGAGAACTCGGCGGCGTCGAAGGGGCCCTTGCTACCCACGCCAATGCAGTGCTGAGCAATCTCAGTCCGAGAGAGCAACCCCTGGTGCGTGCGATTTTATTGCAGCTCGTGACCCCTGAGCGCACCCGCGCCATCACGCCGATTGCCGAATTGCGCGAGCTGTGGGCCGAGTCTGATGTTGTGCAGCGCCTGGTCGATACCTTGGTCGATGCCCGCCTGCTTGTCACGACCACTGGCGACCGAGAGACTGGTGCCTTGGTGGAAATCGTCCATGAGTCGCTGCTGCACAGCTGGCCCATGCTGAGCCATTGGCTCGATGAGAACCAGGAAGATGCGCCCTATCTTGAGCAGCTCAAGGCCGCGGCCAAACAGTGGCAAGAGCGTGGCCGGCCAGCTGGCCTCTTGTGGCGAGGAGAAGCAGCAAAGGAAGCCGAGGCTTGGTCACGTCGCTATCGCGGGCTCTTGCCGCGGCTGCAGCGCGAGTATCTCGACCAGGTGATTGCGTTGAAGGCACGGACTGCGCGGCGCAGGCGCCTGCTGGTGGCTGGTACCATGGTGTTTCTGTCGCTCCTCGTCGTGGCCGCGGGCGTTGGCTTGGTGCTCATTCACGAGGCCGAACAGGCCGCACTACAAGCATTTGAGGACCTGAAGGCCGAGACCCAGGCCAAAGAGGCGGCACAGGGGCGAGTCACTGTGCTTCAGGGCGAGGTGGGCGAGAAACAGCGCCAGGTCGACATGTCGCGTGAGGAACTGGCCTTTGCCAATCAGGAGCTTGAGGCTACCAACGCGCAATTGGAAGGTTCGCTGACGCAAGCACAGCGTGCCGAAGCTATGGCGCGCAGGGCGCAAGTGGCCGCCGAGAGCGCGCGTGACAAGGCCAACGCGGAGTCGAAGAGGGCGCATCAGGCCGAGAGACGAGCACGGACAGCACAGAAAGATGCCGAGAAGTCCCGAGATGAGGCCCAGGAAGCCAAGGACGCCTTGGCGATCGAGCTTGCGGCGAAGCAACGCAAACTCCAGCAGGCACAAGAGCGTCTGCAGAAGCTGAAACGAAGAGTGGGAGAAATCCGAGATGTCAAACTCGAGGAATAAACTATTGCGAGAGCCAATTATGGCTTTGACCGTATTGATCATGCTCGCCCTTCACTCCAGCAGAGCCTGGGCGCAGTCGGACGTACCGACATCTGAGAGGGCGTTTTACCGCGCACCGGAAACAATACTGCCAGCAGTACCGGTATCAAGCCGGGTACTGCCGTGGTTTGAGGGAGTCCCTATAGAGCAACAGCGCAAAGCGGCAGACCTGCACACAAAGGGAAATACGTATATCCGGGACGCGGAAGAGTTTGCCTCCGCCATTCCCTACTATGAAAATGCATTGCAATATTGGGATCATCCTCTTTTCCACTATCATCTCGCCCTGGCGCTCAATGAAACTGATGGTGACCCGGAGGAAATCTACGAACATGCTCAGGCGTCACTGCGCTACGGTGGCGCGGCTCTCAATGCCGACGAACGCTCGCGTGTGCTCTCTTTCTCAAAGAGCGCCCGTGCAAAGCTTGTCGAAATCGAGATTGCCTGCGAGCAGGCTGGAGTTCGTGTCGAAATCGAAAAAAAACTGTTGGTGATCGGCCCCGGTGTAAGGCGAAAACTGTTCAATCCTGGGAAATATGAGGTCAGAGCAAGTAAGGAGGGGTATATTCCAGTCCAACAAACCGTGATACTCTTGCCTCATGAGCCCAAGCGGGTTGAAATCAAACTGTTCACATTAGAAGACGTTGCTAGGCTTAAACGTTATTGGGAACCCTGGAAACCGTGGACCGTCTTTGGCACCGGAGTTGCTATTGCTACCATAGGTGGAGGACTGTACTGGCGAGCAAAACACAACATCGAGACCCATGATGAAGACCTGTTACGGGATTGTCCTGTCGGCTGTATGGTACACGATGCAAACTCTCCAGAATCAATTTTAAAGCGTGGCGTGGTTCAGAAGAAAATAGGGGATGTGGCCATCGTTGCCGGTGGTGCTTCGATGATTACTGGAATCGCCTTGGCGTTAATCAATCGCCCCCGAACCTCCCAAATTGATCGAACCAAGGAATCATTCAATATTTCCATATTGACAAAAATCACCGACAATCAGGCAAATATATCTGCACTTGTATCATTCTAGACACCACGACATCGTTTCTAGATATTCAAACAAAGGCTTCGCAAATGGTTTCTAACGCAATCATGTATCGGTTTTTTATCAAGAAAATCGTCTATAGGATTGTCCAATATTCAATCTGTCTAGCATTATTCATCCCCGTGAGTTCATGTTTCGATACGAACTCGAAGCTATGTGCAAACAGTACACTTCGGTGTCCTAATAGAACGGAGTGCTCAGCAGACGGAACTATGTGTATCCCCAATAATTGTGGGAATGGACAGATTGATCCAGGCGAAGTATGTGATGATGGAAACAGTATCTCGAAAGACGGCTGCTCTGATGACTGCAAGTCGAATGAACAGTGCGGAAATGGTATAATCGACGATCATATGGGCGAAGCATGTGACGATGGTAACACAGCTTCGGGTGACGGCTGCCAGCGGAACTGTAAGCTCCCTCGATGTGGTGACGGTGTCCTCGATCAGGTTGAGGGAACTGCATTTATGGAAGAATGCGATGCTGGCGACGAACTCAACTCTGACACAGACAACGCAAGCTGTCGCACCGATTGCAGAAAACCTATATGTGGAGATGGCTTTGTCGACTCTATCAATGGCGAAGACTGTGATGACGGGAATCGGGTAAATGGTGACGGCTGTTCGCATAAATGCAAACCTGAATGGTGCGGAAATGGTAACACAGAGCCGGAGTCTGGAGAGCAATGTGATGACGGCAACAAAATCAATGGTGACGGTTGTCAAGCAGACTGTACAAGACCTCGATGTGGTGATGGCATTGAAGATCCCGGCGAAATATGTGATGATGGTAATGAGTTATCTGGTGATGGATGTTCCTATAACTGCCAATCGAGTGAAGTTTGCGGAAATCAAGTAATAGATTATGAAGTCGGAGAACAGTGCGATGACGGCAATGAAGTCAATGGTGACGGTTGTCGGTCAGATTGCCAGCATCCACGATGTGGTGACGGAGTTATCGACATTGATGAAATTTGTGACGATAATAACAATATTTCTGGTGACGGTTGCTCTGCAGACTGCAGTTCAGATGAAAGTTGTGGTAATGACACTCTTGACGTAAATGAAGAGTGTGAGGATGGAAATCAGAGAGATCACGACGGCTGCACGGCTGAGTGTCGCCGCGAATACCCCTCCTGGTATCAGAGCGACATAAAACCGACCTTACGAAGCTATCATGCCATGGCCTATGATACTGTACGAGGTCACGTCATTATGTTTGGTGGTGATGTAGAAAACCCAGGGTTCCAAGGAGTTTGGGAATGGGATGGTTCAGCATGGGCGCAAATCGCCTCTCCCGGTGCATCTCCTCCACGGAGAAGCGGCCATGCAATTGTCAGTGACAGGCAAGATGGAAATATTCTCCTATTCGGTGGAAGATCAAGCAACGATGACACTACAATATTTGGAGACACCTGGAAATGGAACGGAAACAACTGGATTGAGCATCACCAGGACACCCCCTCCCCAACTCCAAGATCTCACCATGCAATGGCACTCACTGAGGAAGGTCATATTTTACTATTTGGTGGCTTCGATGAAAATGATTTAACTTCGGACGATACATGGCTGTGGAATGGTCGCAGTTGGGTAAACAACAGAACTGACTCGCACCCTCCTCCGCGATACGGACACACAATGGTGTATGATCCCCAAGGTGAAAGAACGTTACTCTTTGGGGGAACAGACGGGACGAATAACTTCGGCGACACGTGGGAATGGAAAAGCGAAAACGGGTGGAACCTAATTAGTTCACTTGGACCTCCAGGTCGGTATGATCATTCTATGGTGTATGATGTTAGTTGCTCAGACATGATTTTATATGGTGGAAATACACTATCTTTCGATGAGGATTCCTCACCCAGAAGTGATATTTGGAAATTTAATGGCACAGCTTGGTTACCACTCAATGAGGATTCTGGCATCGCAAGACATAGGCACGCACTCGCGTACGATGAGGCTCGAAGCAAAATCGTACTATTTGGAGGCGGAAGGAATGACACGAGAGAGTTGTCTCGCTCTTCCAGCGACTGCGATTCTTCTCCATCTTGGACAGAATCACTGCTAACTTCTCGACCGCAAAGCAGGCGAGAGCATACAATAGTTTACGATGCTAATAAGGATACTATCGTTCTCTTCGGTGGCCGCAGCACTGTAAATGCAACAACACCTCTTGATGACACCTGGGAATGGTGTGGTTCTGGTTGGAAACGCTCGGGGACTTCATCAGAATTTCCGCGATATGGACATTCGATGGTATACGATAACGATAACCAAAAAATAATTGTCTTCGGGGGCTTTTCCGGTGCATCCTATCTAGATACTACGATGGTTCGAACGTCGACGGTATCGGAAGGGCAAGAGTCGTGTTCAGTGACCGATACGTGGTCAAATCTACTAATTGATGGTCCAACACCTCGTATGCGGCATGCCATGGTATATGATAGCGCGCGAGGTAACGTTGTACTTTTTGGTGGGCTTAACGAGAGTGGGCGTCTCCATGATACTTGGACTACGACTACGACTGTAGACAATGGTACTGTCAGTTATGCATGGGAACCTATAGAAGAAACCGGAATTCACCCGTCCGTTCGTTCAGGGCACGCAATGGCTTATGATAATTCTCGTGGGAAGGTTGTATTATTTGGTGGTTATAATGGAGGTGAATATCTAAATGACACATGGGAATGGGATGGTGCCAGATGGGTGGAAGTTGAAGTTGTCACGGGATTGGTACCACATCATCGAGAAGAGCATACCTTGATCTATGATCCCAATCGTCAAAAAGTAATACTATTTGGTGGACGGAACCATACACATATTTTCAATGATGTGTGGGAGTGGAATGGCCAACTCTGGGAAGAGACCTTATTCACTGGAGCTGCGCCTACTCACCGATATAAACACGCGATGGCCTACGACCCTGTTCGCAATCATGCTTTGCTTTTCGGAGGCTCTGATGACGGGAACGTGTTCCAGCGGGATACTTGGCGCTTTGAATATGTCGACAACTCTCAGGCATACAGCGATTACTTGACTAGCGACGGCAACGACGAGATTATGTCAATCAACTGCTTCGATAAAACCTGTTGAGAGAATGTGTTTTATAATTTCTAAAAAATGAGGATAAAATCATGAAATCAGGAAAGATTTTCGTTACGGTCGTTGCTTTGAGCAACTCTTCTTGCGCGCCTCTTGTTGACGAGACGGAAGCAAAAAAGGATATGACACCTCCGGTAATAGAGCTCTCTCTTTCTCCGGATGCGGAGTATTTTAATGCGACACGAATCAACGATGGCAGCGAGGTAGTAAACCCAATAGCTTCCAGTAATGCCAGAAATATGGAAGCAGCTCCATTCCATGTGGAATTATCGCTACGCAACCTTCTGTTATCGTTAATTATATCTGCCAGTGACAGTCCCAGCACCATAACAGATGGTGGGATGTCGAGTCACGGAGGTGGTATCAAAGACTTAAAAACAAGAGTCGATGTCGAGAAAGTTACGTGCATTGACAGTGGTGGGATGGAGTTTGTCGAATCCTCTCAAATTGAGTTGTCTAGGAGCGAACAATCCCGTTCTATTAGTGATGCAGGGGCAGTTGAGACGTGGTTATTGGACAGTTTGAGAATAGATATATCGAAAGTGTGGAGAGATATATGCCATGAGAAATTCTCTAACACTGGTCCGATGGAGGGTGTAAACTTTTCTGGCTTTGGTTCGATGAAGGATATTATTTTGAAATATCGAATCGAATCCAATAATCATGGCCCTGCTGCCACACCGCACTCGTCGTTAAATGGATGCGTTGAAGTCCGGAATATTATTTCCTTCGATTGCGAAGACACCGATTGTCAAGTCACAGAGTTGTCGCCTTGGCAACCTCCAACCGGTACACCAAGTGGGTGCGTTGATGTGACGTACCTCGATTCAGTGTAATCTTTGTCCGCGACTCGATTTAGGCCCCTCTAGAAAAGTACTAAAAATCTGCTGATTCGGCCAATGGCTTGCCCCGTTTCGCGGGCATCGGTCCAGGATTGTATCCGCCCAGTCCAGGATCACGCGGGCTTTCCAAAAATACCAACAACCAGGACTCAGCGATGAAAGAATTCGAAAAACTCATGCGCGGAGCCCACGGTGGCCGCAAGCGTGAGCTCTCGCGTCAGCACTACGACGAAGCTGCCAAGTTTGGTATCCAAGACCGTGCCAAGATCGAAGAGCTCTATACAAGAGCGTGCGATCTATCGACGCAAGAATTCACATCCATCCACAGTATTTTCCGTCGTCTCCTTGAAGAAGCTACCGGTCCCAGACCGGTAGATCCATGCAAACGATTGCGCACAGAAGCAATGTATGGAAATCCTCATCGCTGGGCAGCGCCAAAGCCAGGAGTGGGCCCTACGAAACGCACTCGGACCCAAACGCTCCAAGAGGAGCTGGCCAAACGTGAACGATATCTGAAAATGCGCGAGCTCGCTGAAGAATCTCAGCGCACCGGTATACCTCTACCTAACGAGCTGAGATTTCCCCATTATCGCGAAGTGATGGGCCTCATGGCCGAGTTGCGGCAAACCGACGATGAGGACAGCGAGTCGACAGCATCCACATCTACCAGCATACCTGACGAACAAGAAAAACCAGCACAGCGTGATGTCGAAACCGATAAGGAGCCAGCGACCTCTGCGCAATCTGCATGTAGGGACAAGGGCCTGATAGAAGACTGGACCCGTGTCGCAATCAGACCCGATCTATATTCTACGCCGGAACGGAAACCACGCAGATCAAGCCAGCCCAACCGAGATAACCACAAATCTGCATCGGTAAAGCCAAAGGCCCCTGAGCAGGGCAACAAACCCATCGCTGGCCAAGATACAATCGCACCAGCCGACGCGGCACCAGCACAATGCATGGCGAGCCATTCCAACGAAATCCCCGTCATGACCGAGAAGGCCCCAGCGTCGGCATCACCTCCGGCCGCACCAGTCATGCCACCGGCTCCTATCGCACCCAAGCCAACGCCGCTCGCGCCTCCCCAAACCCAAGCTGTCCGCCGCCCCAGTCCATCAACCCAAGCGTCCGCACCGCGCGCTCCCGCACCCGCACCTCCGCCTCTCGTGCCGAATTTGCCGGCCGCTCCCAGTGCTACCCAGGTGCCGCTCGCACCAGTGGCATCGAGGCCGGCCGTCGAAGTCGATCGCAACGCTGAGACCGTGGTTCAACCCGACATACCGCTTTCGCATCAGCATACACCGACCCAGCGTCTGCCGGAAAGCCAACCACTAACACTTGAGGATGCGGCATCCAAGGCCGGGCTCGACATCGATCGCCAACGAGACATTTCAGGCGCCGTGGCTGCCGATCCGCAAGTGAGCGCTGGCCGTGCCCAAGCCGAGCAGATCGCACGTGGAGCCACACCCCCACAGGCCGCCAGAGCGACACCTCAACCGCCCACGCCCGCCGGCTCTAGCCCGGGGGCCTCAAACATGGCTCAGGTTGCTCGCGCCCGCAGCGCCGACGTCGGCGCTATCCATTCGGCCACCCGAACGACTGCGTCCGAGCCCCCGGCCTCACCTCGCTTGCCTGACGCCCCAGCAGCCGAAGCACCGTCGCCGGTCGTCACCACGGATCCGATCACATTGCCGCCCATCCAGCCCGAGGAAGTGTCCATATCTGCGCCCAATCAGGCCGTCGCACCGTCTCCTCTTCGGCAGCCGTTCCAGGCCAGCAATGAGAATCCAACGGATGCAGCGCCACAAAGTGCCTCGACCCCGGACCCGGCCAGCGGCAGCGCTCCCGATTCAGCCTCGTTGACCGAGCGCTCAGCCAGCACCAACGCCGACCGTCAGGCGCATCGCAGCGCCCTAGCTGCGCAGGTTGAGAACGGCCGTGTAGTATCCGAAGAGGAACACGCGGCTCGTGAGGCCCAACTTGCACCGCTGGCGCCCTGCGCGCAGGAGACCTTCACCGATACTGCGGAAGAACCTCGTATGCGGATCCAAACGGGAGCCACATCGAGGCGCCAGCAGGCCGAACAAGCTGCAGCGGAAGGGCTCGCCGCACAGGCGCAATCGTTCGCCGCCCAAGCGTCCAACAGGACCCAGGAGGCTGCTGCAGAACACGCGCTCGGCCGCTCCCAGTCGTCGTCCCCGGCGGCGACTCACCGTGCTGAGGTCACAGCAGCAGAGAATGTCGCACAGACAACTCTGATCACCGGGATCCACGACTTGCCACCTACCCACTTTGCGCCCCCAGACGGTACCGCCGCACGCATGGCAGAAACTCGAGGTCTGATCCCGCCCGAAGCTCCGCCAGTGCCCGCGCTTGCGCAACCCCAGCCACCGGTAGCACCGCCGCCGGCTGCCCCTGACGCCGTCGCCCAGGCTCAGGCGGACATTGCCACAACCCGCGCCACTGCGCTGGACACGCCGATACCGATGCCAAGCTTCCAGGCACCCGCAGCCCCCGACGCTGCCGGCGAGGATGCACGTCGTACGCAGGCCATCGCTGAGGTTGAGCACGCGCTTGCGGCCGAAATGCAGACACAGGTTGGTCCCGCCCTTGAGCAGGCCGCGGCGCCCGCACGCCAGGAGTTTGCAGCTCAGCTCGATCAGGCTCAGACCGAGGTCGAGAACCACATGGCCGAGGTCGAAGCACAGGTCGATCAGACCCAAGCCAACATCGAGGCCGAGACGCCCCCGTTGGCTCAGGAGCAGCTCGATGCCCAGGCCCATGCCCAGTGGGACAACTACCAGATCCAAGCCCAGCAAGCCACGGCTCAGGCTCAAGGCGAGGTCAGGACCGCAGAAACCAATGCCCAAAGGGCCCACGCCTACGCCGAGCATGGCTACCGTCAGTCGATCGCGCAGGCCGATGCCGTCCATCGCGCTAACGGCCAAGCCGCCCAGGCCATCTTTAACAACAATGTGAATCAGGCCGAAGCCGCCCGCCAAGCCAGCCAAGAAACGGCCCGGGTTCAACTTGATGCCGACCAAGCCCAGGCAGAGGCCAACGCCCGCCAGCAGCGCGCCCAGGTCGAAGCTGAGACCCAGCGCAGCATCGATGAGGCCCAATCGCAGCACCACGCCGAGATCCAGGCTGCCGAAGATCAGTACGACGGCGAGCGCCAGGCGGTCGAGCGTGCGCACCAGGCCGAAGTTGAGCGGGTGCAGGGAGAATCTGACGCCCGCTCTCAGCAGGCCCGAGACGCCCTGACGGCTGAATCTGCTCGCCTCCAGGCCCAGGGACAGGCTGAGTCAGACCGTCTACTCAGCGAGGGCGAAGCTGCCTATCAGCGCGAGATCGATGCCGGGCAGGCTGCGGCCGATGCCGAGCGTTCGCGGGGGGAGACCGAAGCCAGTCGGCGCCAGGCAGAGACGGAACGCGATCGCGGCCAAAGTATCCTGCAGCAAGGAATCGACGTTGGCGGCGGCATGGTCAGTGATCTGCTGAACTCTGCCGCAGACCTATTGCGGACGGTTCGGGACGAAGTCGTAAACATCATAGAGCGAGCTCGCCAGGCCGCACTTGAGACCCTGCGCAGCTTCCGCGAGCGAGCTCAACAGGCGCTACAGATGGCCATGGACGCCATCCAGAATGCTATCTCGGCCGCCGCTGATACCGTCCGCCAAATCATCCAAGATGCTGCTGACACCATCACCGCAGCCATCGAGGCCACGGCCCAGGCGCTGCATACGATAGTCCGGACGCTTACCGAGCGCATCAATGGCCTCATCAGTGCGTTACAGACGGCCCTTAACACTGCACTCGATGGATTCATCGCTGTCGCCAGTATGCTCAACCAAGAGTGGGGCGAAGCCCTTGCCAACGCCACCGCCGGATTCCGCACGGCCTTCAACGCCGCCGCCGATCAGCTCCAGGCTCACCTACAGGCCGACAGCGACTATCTCCACAGCTCCATCAGCGACGCTGCGCAGGTGTTGGTTGAGGCGGTCGAACGCGCTGCCCAGTCCGTGCAGGAGGCGGTTACCACCATAGAAAACGATCTACACGCCTCGGTAGAGATGTCCCGCGCGGCAGCCACAGCCGTGATCGAAGCCGCGTTCGAGGCTGCCGAGACCGCCGTAAACGCCATTTTTGACGCGGCCGAGATCGCTGTCACGGCATGGCTGGACGCCCAGATCGCTGAGATCGAGCTCATAGCAGTAATCATCGAGGAGGCTGCGGCGCTGGCTGGCGAGTTGGTCGCGAGCGCTATCGAGGTCATCACCGAGCACTATGAGCTCTTGATGTCGGTCCTACCCGACAGCGTCATCGAAGGCTTCCTTGACATATGGAACAGCGAGTGGCGCAGCGCGATTATCATTGGCTTGATTTCGCTGGCCGTAGTCGCCATTACGGTCGGTAGCGGCGGCGCTGCGGCCCCACTCGGCGCTCTCATTCTGACTGGCGCCCTGGTCGGAGGTTCCCTCGGCGGTTCCGCCTACTTTGCGGGTGAAATGGCGGCGCGTCAGGGCGCGCAGGAGCTCGATGAACGTAACGGCGATCGAGGCATTTATGTGCCCGGACAGGGATACATTGATGCCGCAAGCATGATCGATTCTGAGACTGGCCGGCTTCGTGAAGACATCCCAGACGACCAGCGCTCCCAGTATCAGTGGGCGCTATCCAACTACCACGTGAACACCGACGGAACAGTCGAGATCAAGAACGACTTGGAGATGTTCGACTACGCTCTCAGCGAAGGCTTGGAAGGCGCTGTGATTGGCGCGATCTCGGGCGCCGCGGCCGCGGCCGGTCAGACCTCCGGTGAACGTGCAGCCAATATGGTAAAAAGTTGGGGTCGTGGCAAGGTCACCCAAGTTTTGGCTTCATCCACGGTCAGTGCTCTCATCGACTTCGCATCCAGTGGTGGCACGACCGCCACTACTTGCTTCATCGAATCCGTCGAGCAAGGTATGCCGATTGGTGACGCCGCTGTGGTCGCGCTGCAAACCATGCGCAATCAGACCTTCTCGCCTCAGGCGATCGTCACCAGCCTCCTCAGCATCGGATTTGCTGGCGCACAAGCTCGCTATATTGATAGGTTCATTGAGAGTCGCATCAGCCATCGATTCTTGCAGCACGGCGCCACCGTTACCTGGGACACGGTGTCCGGTTTCTTGGCGGATGCCGGCGGCCAATTCACCGGTAGGTTAATCGTAGATCTCGGCAACGGCGTCCCCCTTGAGCAAGCCATCGCAAACGCTCAGCAAGCAGCCGGGGAGGAGTTCGAACTTGAGAACATCGCTACCCACGCCAGCCGCAGCGCCTTTGACCGGGCATCAGACGTGTACGAGAATCGACGCCGACCGGGGGGGACTGGCAGTTCATCCACGTCGGCGTCCGCCAGCCAGACAGAAGCGCCGACCACAAGCACCTCGTCTGGCGATCCTGATACGGCTTGAGTCTCAATCATACTATTGGGCGGCAGCTCGCTCCACGTGGTCGACTGCGAAGCAGTTTTCGAGGAAAGCATAGTGGCAGTGATCAGTCATGTTCTTTTCAATGTTGCCATAAGCACATTGTGAGACCATTAGAGCCTCACGCTGGGCCGCCAGTATCGTGACTACGGGCTGGCAACAGTTGCTCAAGCAATTCCCAGCCTACAAGCTCTTGTGGTGCGCGGTACCCGGCGGCCAGTAGCGCCTTGGCCCGCGCCTGCAGCTCGGAGGGCAGCCACGCAACGCATTGCGAAGAAATGTCGCAAGCAGCGCCGGGCAGTTGTCGTGCTTCGGCGCGGTCGAGTAGCTCGGTGTACCAGCGAATAGCTGGCGTCAGATGGATGCCGTGGGCAGCGAGCCGTTCATTCGCCGCGACTGCGATTTCCAGCCCGCGTTGGTCGAGGTCGCCAAAATAGTCCACGGTATCAACACCAAATTCTTCGCGCAGCCTGGGGACGTCGCCGACAGTGGCGTGAAATTCGGAGCCGTGGCCATAGGCGATGACCCCGTACATTCGAGCAATACTATTGAATCGGCGAAAACTATCATAGGTGTGCAGATTTTCGAGAATCAATGCCGTGGAACTCGCAGAGCCGGGTGTAGCCTCAAAGGTGAGCGGCGGCGCAACTTCGCGGCAGCGAAGTAATTCGAGACTGAGGCGCCCCGGTCGAAATAGCGCTCCCTTGACGAGTGCATCGAGGCGCTTTTCATCGCCAAATAGCTCGACCGAACGCTCTCGGATCGGGACAAGGGGACGCTCTGCGCCTCCTTGGGCCAAAAACGATCGGACTGCGAGGAGTTCATCCAAATTGTTTACCTGGCGGAGATCCGACACGAACGCCATAGCAGGAGGCCAAGCGATGTTGCGGTGATCGCGTGGTTGCGGCAATGATGGCGCCGTCTGATGGGCTACGAACTTCACCCACAGCGGCAGTGGCGGCTCGGTCGTCCGGTCCCATAGCTTGCCGGCCTTTGGCTGCGCCAGTTCGCCGCCATTTTCCAACTCTTGCAGTAGTGCTGCCAAACGCGGGCGGGCGTCGGCATCGCCCTCGTAGCCTGGCATGGATTGGTGAAACGCAGTCCACACATCGTCGAGCGATGCGCGTTGGCGCCCATTGACCAGCTGGCGCAGCGTTGCCATGAGTCGCTTCGAGGCAGACATCAGCCCCCTATCGTGGCAATGCGCACAGCCTCTACACGGGCCTCATGGGTCACATGAAAATCCCCGGTATTGCGGTCGCGCATGGTGTTGCGCAGCCTCACCTTGTTGGGCAGCGTCTCAAGGGCCTCAAGATCGTCTACGCCGGTGGCATAGATGAGTTGAACGCGCATCTCCCTGGCAATCGTACGCTGCAGCTCAAGTAGCGGGACGCTGGAACACGTGCCGATGGGGTTATCGAGCACGAGGATTCCGGCATCTGCAGAGCCGGTGCCACGACCTCGGCTACGCGCACGCAGTTGGACCAGGGTGCAATAGAGAAGGATGGCGACCGTGAGCTGCTGGCCACGACTAAACGTATTGACGGCCGTGATCGAAACTGGTTCGGGACGCAGCACTGCATCGGGCTTGAGGACTTTGGCTTCGAAACCCCGCGTGCCGGCGAGCTCGGCCACCGCTTGCTTGACCAGATTCAGGCCATTGGGAATTTGCGCCTTCTGTACCAAGCGATCGACGAGAGGTTCGAGCCGTGCCCGCTGCTCTTCATCAGTTTCAGGGAATTGAAATCGAATGCGCAAGTATGGCTTTCCGGCCCAGATGCCGAGCGATGCGGGCAAAGTGCTGGCCCGCTGCGCGCGTTGGAGCAGCCGTCCAGCTTCGGCGCCAACGGTCTGCAGGGCGTCGATGAGGATTTTGCGATCTTTATCAATCTCGGTGAGTCGTTCGTCGATGACGTCAAGCCGGGGCTTTAGCCTGGTAGCGAGCCGATCGCAGTCGGCGATGAGTTCGTCGGTCTCTGCATTCATGCGCTCTCGGGCCTGGGAACGCAGGTCAGAGAAACGCGGTGCAGTAGCAACGGCGCGAACAGCATCGGATTGGACGCGTAGATCGTTCTCAGCGTTTGCGAGGTGCGTACGAACCTCTTTAAACGAAGAGCGAGCATTTTCCAGCACATTATCAATCGCGGCAAAGTCGTCTGGGATGCTGACTGGCGCC
>JAAUYH010033507.1_pt1 | contig 17004 bp, 12 predicted proteins | sample 7278061 | NCBI WGS metagenome assembly JAAUYH01 (sample SAMN14350203, study PRJNA611818) | marine sediment metagenome | isolation source: surface marine sediment (0.6m) | place: French Polynesia: Moorea | collected 2018-08 | reverse complement strand
GTCGCAAGTGAAAAATGCACGATTTCGAGTCAATTTTTAAAAACTTCAAAGCCCACAACCAATACTTCTCTTTTTATCAATGCGGTATGGTATCAAGCGTCACAAGTCGGCTGAAATTTTACACGAAACACAAAAAGACAACGAAATCTTGTAGTCGATACACTGGACTCAGCCGTAGAGCGTGTTACAATTATCGAGCCGAGTTTTAAAAAAAACAGGTTCAACTGGTTGGTTGGTAGTCATTTTAAAATATCTGGGTACCGGTTGCCAAATATTTTATACTACTTCCCATGTATTCGTTATGATTATGAACTGTAATATATATAATGGAAAATGCATTTTTATAGAGAGCATGACATCAATTTGAATCTCAAAAATTGCATTCGAAATTGCTTGATTTGTAATGGTTAAGTGCGCTTTGGTCAATTTGATCGAATCCATAGATCAATTCAAAATTGCATCGACATACCGATTCGTTATTAAAGTTTTGATTTAAAACGGTTCCTAAAGCTTCTAGCGGAGATCCATAGCAGAATAGAATAGATAAATCAATAATAATCTATCTGCTTAAGTAAAGAGTTGCTTACATAGAATCCAATTTAAATATTTATAGCCTTAATTTTCCTTCGAAAAATTCGATGTCAGCGAGATTTTTCATTAAACTCGCAATTTTGATAAGAAATTTTTGCTATTTTTATTACGCAAGCACTATGCATTATAAAATATATGTAAAATATAATATCGTAGTAGCTATTCATCGTAGTTCTGACTATTGCTACATATTTCAATCCCTGAATAGTCTTTAAGATCGCAAATTTTAATGATTATCGATCAGATCGAAGGTGAAATTGTAGGTCACTTCTGCAAGTGTAGTCGTAACGTTAGAACTCTTCATTGCTGTAAGGTTACTCTAAAAAATTCAAAACATCTGTTTTTGAAAAAGGAAATAGATGTTGACGTATTGAACTTGCTATATATTTCCGCACCAATCTGATTTAAATATTCCGTAATCAGTCTATAATTTTTTAAGTAGAACGCCGTCGACAAGGGCAAATAAAGTGAACTCTGCCACAAATTAACAGATCTTGTGAGATTTGGTGATTTCTACGGCCCAGAGCCGAAAGAAATTCTAGAAGATTACTCTGACTACGCCAAGATGAATCCTACTGCGTTTCGTGTGAAGCTGAAAAATTCGTTAGATACTTGTAAAATTACCGAAAAAAGTAATTAAATTTAAAATTTTCAATTTCCTTGATAACAATTTTTAGGTACAGTTATTGAGAATTCAAGCGGCAATGTCGTGACTTCTACTTCTCTTACCTCAGGTCGTGGTATTAAGCGACAGCGCTTTGATTGTACGAGTGCTGATGCGGATAATTTGGAATTTTCTGGTGAGTTGACTACAGAAAATGTCTTAGCGGGCAACTAAACAAGAGATCACGAACTTTTTTCTTTAAAACCTATTTGTTAATAGGTGAGTGAGGGGACCGCTGTGAAGATTAGCGTGTAACAGTGGCGATATTAATGCCGATTGAAGCATTTGAGTCACCTCGAGACCACGACTGAGATTTTTTAATGATGGCCGTGCGCTTGAACTTACTATTGTTTGGCCTCGTTGTATGGCTATCTTTACTACTTACACAAGACAGAAATGAACAGCGACTCTAAGACCAACGAGCATCATCCTCGGGTGCTGTCATTTAAACTATATTTACGCCGTCTTCGGTCGAAGGCGGATCAACGAATTTCGTCTTTTTGGTTTACACGCTCCAATTCAAGTTAAGCGAGACATTGCACTGGTCCGTAGGCGATGCCGTCTATTAGGCTGGCATGAGACTGGGCAAAGAGTGCTCTTACGTGACGTTGGAAGCGCCTGACAAAGATTATGCAGCTGATAACGAAGCTGCTCATGAACTTACCTAAGCGTATTAATAGAAAAAATAGTTGATGAGAATTGTATTGCCCTTAATTGCTATAAAATTAGTAAGATTTGAATCTATTTCATTTTCGTAATTTTTGGAGCCATTCTCTGATGAGCGTAGCACTTTTCTTCGTGATTTCTGAACCTGAGAGTTTAACTATCCTCGCAGTGTTATCTTTCGTTAGAAGTGGATGTTTCCGATAATACTTTTTCAATGCGTGATACATTAACACATATTCTCCGATTTCGCGAGACGCCCAAGCGAATTCCCCAAATTTCATATGCGGTTTTTATTATCTCCCTTTTCAACTTGATGTGTTCGATTTGTGATAGATGAGTGAACTTGAACAATCTTACTGTGGTGATCCGATTTCATTTGCGCAATCTACCCGCATCACAAAAGGCTATTGAATTGAGAAAACAATGACTTGTGCGTCATTTCGAGAGTTGCCTCATTTATGGGCAATGGTTTTGGTCAAAACTACCCAAATTCTATGCATCACATTATCGTGGTCGGAACTGGTGGCCCGTTTCCAGCAATACACCATGACGATTGATCCCGTCAATAAATTGATGGGACAAATCAAGTCATTTAACTTGCACTGCATTTAGCAACATCAAACAGTTTAGGGAAGTTCGTTTTATGAACCAGGTTCCTCTCCGCCAAGTCAGCGATGAATCAAACGAGTTGCCAGAATGCAAGCACTGAAACATCGATTCCTTAAAATCCCGGGTAGGTTCGCTGTCGCGTTCTTCCTGCTTCTGCTTCTTCAAGACTTGTTTCGGCAGCCCTTCCATCTGATACCATCTCCAATCAGACCATTTTCAGGTACCGAACCTGGCGCCGTCGACTTCTGGATAACTAGACATCTAACGTGGCATGATTCCCAAAGGTACAATATCAGCGCACGTCGGTTGGTATTCAGGGAGAACGGTGACGGATTCGGCGACCGAGTCAAGGCGCTTATAGCAGTTTACGGCTATGCCGTGTTAACGAAACGTCTGCTCGTAATTCAGTGGCACAGCCCGTATCCACTCGCCACCATGATTAGTAATCGTTCACAAGAACGATTCATATTTAGTGAGGATATCGATTCCATTGGCCTACCCGCCCGACATGGACGGAATTACAAGTTTAGATATTTCGAAGACATGCCCGAATCATTAATCCACACACTCGCCAGCGATGTTCACACGGTGACTTTGAAAATCGGACCACCAACCCAAACGCCTGATATGCTTAGGCAAGCATTAGCAGGAGGTCGATTTTCGCATGAATCAATCCCTAGGTACACACCAGATATATGGAGACTTGCGACACGACAAATTTTAGAACGCAGCGAAGGAATAGAAGAGGAAGCAAAGAAAATTCGTCGCCGCTTCGCCATTTGTGGCCACGAAGCGCAGTGCTCCGGGAATCAGACGCGCTACATAGGGGTACATGCTCGATTAGGCCATGGTGTTGGCGAAGGCCGTTGGAGATTCAACCGCTTTCGAGGTCGCCATCGAGACGTTTCGACTTGCTTGGCCAGGGCAGTGCAAAACGACGTTGCTACACACCGTACTTCGGTATTCGTGGCGACGGATACGCCCGCGTTCAGGGATGTGTTTGTCGAGGTCATGAAAACAGCAATGCCGCGCACGCGAGTGGTGTACCTCAACAATGAGCCGGTGCACTTCAACAAAATCAAACGTGAGGAAACATTTCGAGGCCAGTTCGTAGAAATGGCAATTTTGGGCGATGCCACACGCATCATCGCGTTGAGATCTGGATATTCTAGGTCGGCCTTCTGGATGGGTCAGGCCAAACACTACACACAGTTGGAAGCCGAGAAATGTATCGAAGGAATTCCAGTTGCGATGAACCTGCACGATGGATTCCTTGACCTAGAGCGCCGCTGACGAGGAACTTCGAGATAGCTAGTTCCCGACGTTATTTTCCTGTTTCCCTCCCTCCATTGCAGTTTTCAAAGTTGAGCCGGAGGACGTCTAAGTCCGTAATATACTGCACTGCCTCTTTGCCAGCACGAAACCTCTTACAATCCCAACGATATGCAGTGCAAAAATTACGCGAACAATTCATACCAGCCTGGTCGACACCACAGATGTACGCGTTTTCGCCGCCGTATCATTCCAACTCGGTCCAGCCCACACCACGCCGCGTTCCACCGGAATCCACATGTGCTCGTTCGCGATTTCAGGTGGAAAGCTCGCATTGCCTGCATCGGTAAAAACAGAACCTTTGACATTGGAATGTGAGTGTAGGAAAGCAAATAAATGTTACGGTTATTGCGTGTTCACGAGCAAATGAAACTTGTAGCCGTAGCCGATTGAGTTTTTCGACTTGGAGCTAGGAAACGGCGAGACGCATACCCATCCTTTCCATAGCGACAAGTGCAGGGTGCGCCAGAAGGGCGGCAGTAGCAACGTGCGAATTGTTAACGGTAAAAGAGAAACAGTGGATTGCATATAGTGCTGTGTATTCAAAATTGCGACCTCCCCAATTTCATCGAGTGGCGCTCATGCCAGGAACTGCGTCGCAGGGAATCGGACGAGGTTGTCGTTGAAGTAATGCTGGAAACGGGGAAGCGCGACCGTGTCACGTTGAAGTTTGCGTAGGGAGAAGAATCGATCTGCGCAGCGGCATACCGCACCGTTCGTTCGTCGCGTGGAGAAATCCGACTGTTCAACGACGTTTCCGCGACCAGGGGGTCGACTACCACCACACCCACCTCCGATTGCTCCGACCACCACCGCTGCCGGGGGTGAGATTAATGCGATTTGATTTCAGGGCCCGGCGCTTGCGCAATTCGCGACAAGACCGCTGCTAGCGGCCATAATTCCGGGGGGCGGTCACCCACATTAATTCACACATGAGTCGCCGTCGAGCGCACGGCCGCCATGCAAACGAGTGAAACGAAAGCGGCGCCCACATGGTCGTGGTCGAGCTTCTACGCGGGCGCCGCGGCGGGCGCGATATCGGCGACGGTGGTGAGCCCCATCGAGGTGGTGCGCGCGCAGATGCAGCGGCGGCACGCGCGGGGGGCGAGGCGGCTGACGATACCGGAGATAATGGGGCGCATCTACACACGGCAGGGCTTCCCGGGGTTCTACCGCGGGCTGCCGCTCTCGCTTATGGGAATCCTACCTGGCCGCGGAAGTTACTTCTTCGCGTACCACACCGCGCGCAACTACCTCACCGAGCAGTTCGGCGCGCACCCCTACGTGTACATGGTGGCGGGCGCGTTCGGCAGCGCGTTCTCGAACACGCTGACCAACCCGCTGTGGCTCATCAAGTCGCGCATGCAGATCCAGGCGGGCGACGTGGCGGTGTGCTCGCGCACGTACCTGGGGTACGGCGACGCGGCGGTGAAGATCTTCCGCGAGGAGGGCATCGGCGGGTTCTACAAGGGCCTGGGGGCCAGCTACTGGGGCGCCACAGAAGCCGCGCTCCACTTCATGCTGTACGAGGAAATGAAGAGGCGCTTCGGCGGCGCGGACGCGGAAGGCCACGCCACCGCGATCCAGGGCGCGGTCTACGGCGGGTCGGCCAAGCTCGTCGCGTCGGTCACCACGTACCCGCACGAAGTGGTGCGCCTGAGGATGCGAGAGAAGCCCCACATCGTGGGCGAGCCCCCCGAGTACACCGGCATGATCCAGGCGCTGGCGAAAATAGGCCGTGAGGAAGGCCGTGTCGGGCTGTACGGCGGTCTGTTGCCGCATTTGGCGCGCACCATCCCCAACTCCATAATTTTGTTCGCCTGCTTCGAAGTGTTCCGAAATCGACTCGATGAACTACTTGAAGAAAAAAATGCCGACGCGTAGATTCAATGCACTGTACGATAAATTTATTTCATCCATGTCGATAAACAAACCGATTTTTCGATTATAATGCTGCTGCAACTGCCTGTGCGTCAAGTGATTGGAGCAGACTTCATTCATTTACCGATTTCTCTATTATAATTAAATCTTACGTTAGTTCGTTAGGTCAGAGCTAGAACTAGTTCTCTTGTAACACTCCTCGGCTACACATGAACGCGCTGCCAGGTACGGACGTGATAAATCTCAAAAAAGTTGGGCAGTTGGTTGGGGCCACCACCACGAGGCAGGCCAAACCAAGTGGGAAATGTCTCCCGGTCCAGTTGCAGGTGCATGGGGCGATGAAAGAAGTCGTTGGGTTCGGTTCGGATCGGCTTGTCGTCAAAGTACCACGTGATAGACTCCTTGGTCCAGTCGAGTGCGAACTTGTGCGGTCGTAGGGACAAATTCTCGCCTGCCATGTAGGACTGCGGCTCGAACCGACTCGGCCGTCCGATGTTATTGCCGAAGCGGTGCACGTGGTGATTCGTGTTGATCCTGACGCTCTGATCAATCACTTCGTTGTTCCACTTGTGGCGTCGCTGCTTGCTCGTTGAGTATTCGAACACATCGATTTCCGTCCACCAGCTGCCCGGCTTCTGCGCATACGGCTCGTTGTGCCCTAGCCAGAACGCGCTGGAGATGTCCGAGTCGGCGAGTTTGCAGTAGATTTCGAAGTAGCCGTACAGCTGGCGGTGTGTAGAGCGCACGAAGCTCGTGCTGAAATCCTTGTACAACAAACCGGGTTGGTGAGGCGGCTTCTTCATGTTTTTTCTACGCTGCGCTTCATTCGCTCGAAACAGGGCGCCGCGAAGATTCATGTCGTTCACAAAGCGAGGTTGATCTTCCCTGGCTTGCAGCAATAGACACTTGCGTCGCGGATCCACCGTCACATTCCCAGGGCGGAAGAACGAAGGCTGGCGCCCTAGCCACTTATGATTGTACGGCTCCCAGATTGAATTTAGTGATTCACCCCAGAACCTGCGATACAAAGGTTAGAAACTGTGGGAAATTAATATCATTTGAATTGACTTACTCATCACACATAGACCAAACAGGATCCCATCGCAGATTGTTGCCAGCGGGGATCGGCGGTGAGTTTGTATCCGCCATCGATCAAAAGCTTTTTAACTCCGAGCTTGTTCTACTCGAGTCAGTGAAGTACTTTAACTACCTTACCCACGACGGCGGTGAGAGAATCGACGATGGACTTGTGATGAATTCAAATAGCAACATTGTGTCCAATTCATTTTCAATGTTCTTGACTAGATATGGGCCCGGAACAAGTATCGATGATGCTGGACTCGAAATGACAGAAAGCCCTGCGATAATATTTACCTTCTATTAATTTGACATCTCATTTTTTGTTACTAGATACGTAAATTAAATCAGAGAACTGTGCAGGCTGTGTAGCGGTAATATCATATCGAGTACTCGAGTACTACCTCCCCCTCAAAAATGGTATGGATAGGACTGTTTTCAAAAATGCGAGATCTTGAACTTATTAATCCAACGTAACAAAAGAGACCATTAAGCTTTACAATCGAGTCTCTATCTCTTCACTCATCTGTACTTTTGTTCTGATAACGATCGAACTGATTCAGGAGAAGTATGCAGCACTAGTGCGACTTGATGACTTAATGGCAAATTGTTCTTGTAGTGATGCTTATGTTCATTCAATTGTAGTACTGGGGTTGTTTTAATTAGAAATATTAAAGAATACATAGTAATAATTGCTGATAGTTCAAGTTTTCGAGAATAATCACAGCATTTAATTATTCAACAACAAAGGAAGAAATTGATTTCTTGAAAGAAGGTCACCGAAGAAACTTTATTTCTAAACTGTTTTGGCAAGAGATATCCATTAAATCAGAAGTAATAGATGTAGCACGCTTACTTTTTATGGAATTAGATCTACTCTTATTTCAATGCTAGAAACAGATTCCTCACTACAACCCTAGGTAAACTAACGAAAAAGGTTGTAGAATTTCTGATTTATGCTCTGTTCAATTCAGATATTCTACTTCATTTTTCTATGCGGTTTATCCCGGTAGTTGTTAGAGGAGCATTCTTCAAGCAGCTCTTACTTACAAGTTAAAAAATACCCCTTTCGATTTCATGTAAAGATTGTTTGAGTATTTCATCATTTTTTTCGCAGCTAGCTTTTCGAAAAGACTCAGAATTTCTAACTAAACCCAGTTTCAAAGAAATCCATGACGAAGTAAAGTTAAAAACCTAGCGCACTACGTGAAAATCAAGGTCAAATTCGAAGCAATCCAGAGAATCTTCATTGTAGAACTCTTTTTTGATATGACAACGAAAGATTTGAAGTCTTTAAATACGGTATGATTTTACTTGAATTTTACAATTATTATATTTATTGAAAATCAGAAGAGTAGAACGAATTTAAAGTTTCATTGAAACGTCACTTTTCTATTCACTATCAGTTCATTGTAAAAAGTAATTTTCTAAGTATCTACAGTCATCTGCTAGAGAAGATTTTTTCGTGATGCTAAAACGATCCATTTTTATTCTATTTGCAGTTTCGATTGCATTGAAATTGTAGCTGGAGGTAGTGTTTTCAATTTTCGAAGTCTATCTATTTTGGAATTTCGATTTGTACCCGAGCAAATAACTAATAGCCACCATTACATGCCAAGCATATGGTACTGAATTCTTGATCTATTACTGTAAAAAATAAAATGAAATAAGATAGAATTTTCTATCATTCAATACGCTGAAATATGTCGAAAATGGTATGTAGAAGCGAAAGAGCCCTTTGTGTATATTTTTCAAACTGAAAACCTCCTGATTCAAAATGTGTTCGAAAATTTCTGTTGAGTAATAATCAAATCAATGATTTGGTACTGACAAATGGTTGGAATCTCAAATTCGATTGTCTTGCATTGAAACACAAGCAGTAATTATAGTGAAAAGGAAGAATACTTTTGCAAGCAGTGTCTCTGCTTAGAATGAATGTATATTCCCAAGAACCTTAGACATGGATAATTAAAAATAATACCATGAAGAGCTGAAAATATCGGTAAATAGTTCTTTGTAAAAACGATCATAATTAACTCAGTCCTTCAATCATTATGTTTGGATCTTAGGGTTGGCTTCTGTCACCCAAACTAGGTCTAAACTTTCAGTGTCCTCATGATGATTGGAATATTTAGATACTAAATTAATACGCGGTTCATAGAGAATGAATATATATAGATATGCTTTGGCTGCAACATAGAAGAACCTAATCAAGAATAGGAAATCAAGTATCAGAAAGTGCTTTCTGTAATAGTTCAGTGGGAATTCAAATTAAGTTCATGATGTATGCAACAAAACATGTGAATAGTAGTAAAATAGCTTCCCTGGATTATAAATAGTTTAATGGATTTTTAGGTTGAGCTATTTTGTATGGCACCTAACAATATGTTGACTAGAAAACCAGATGAAACAATTGACTTTTCACTAAAACCCTATTCTTTTGAAAATTATTCAGTTTTCTCGCGATCTTTCCGAATCAATACTTCGTAGTACCACTCTCCGAAAGTTTGAACCTTTCAAGCCGATTAGCCGAAGAAACGGATAGTTTTTAAGGATAGGAATCCTGTAGTGAGTTCAATTTTTCTTGTGGAGTCGAAAATAACCATCTGGATTTTTCGAGTCTACTGGCTTTTGATGAAGCATAGCTTTGACTAGGCCCCAAATAGTTTGGATTGATTTTCGCTGACCAATCAATTCTGTTGATTTCAGCATGTTTCATATAGATAGCATCATATTAGCACGGTGTCGAGTGCAATCATTTTTCAAATAGAAAAAGCAGTAAATTTGCTTTCAGCAATTAGATTTACTGGTCTTGCTTCAAAACTCCTTGGATTCTCGCAAGTTTCTGCGTCAAAAGTACCCTAAATATAGCCTGATTAATATCTATAATTAAAAGCGGGTGCGAAAAATTGGGAAAGGTATCTACGTTTCGATTTTCTCCATACTCGAGTACACTTTTTGGTATTCGGAGGGCAATGTTCGACTCATATGAGAAAGAAGCCTTACACCATTTCCTTTTATTTTATTGTGCATACGTCCTAGCTTATGATGGACGAGCTTTTAAATGTCTCGGTTTCAAAGAAGGCTCAGGTACAGAAACATAGCTTTTAACTCCCGATTTGCGGACATAGCGCCTTGAACTGTATGCAGATATTTTGATGCCAGTGAAAGGTTGGAACAGATTTTGGATAACATAGAGCTACTGAAAACAATTAGAAAGAATTTATTCTTGTAACAAACGTAAGTTTGGAGAATCTGATTGTAACTGGTTACATTATTTTTCAGTTTTTAGAGGATATACAATCGCGCTTATAGTGACTGATAACATGTTCAGGGATCTAGCAGTGTCACATTGTCGCCTTTCTGCGCGAACAAGACTTCAAATAGTTTGGCACAGCATAAGATGGAGCGGCTTAGCCTTCTTTCTCCCCTAAATCTTACCATTCCGTTCTAAATATTTTCGAAAATTTAGTGATATCAAGATAGATAAGTACGTTTTCGCTTGTTTTTAATCGATTGATATCTTGCTAGATCTTTGTAAATATCTTCTTGCTAGGGTACTGTACATAACAAAACTCATATACCTGAGTCAATAAATCCATCTGTGGATAAATTTGGAACATGGAGACAGAAATTTGGGAACGGTATGTGTGTGAATGGATATTCCTCCAAATTTGGTCCTACAAAAAATTCATCATGCAGAAATTGAATTCAAGGAGGTACGATCTGGATACTTTGAAATTTTGTTTCACTTTCGCTCTGCTAGGATGAGATAAAAATTAATTTTTCTGAAATATTTTCAGATTATTTCAGTGCCTTGTATCCTTCCCAGTGATTTCAGTTTTCACCGTACGGACACTATACATACAGTGACTCTTCAACATACACATGTAAGATTAATATATTCTTAGAAATATTTTGGCTCGAAATGATGAAATTATTTACTTTGCGGCAGCTAGAATGCAAATAATGTATTTTTATTCATGCCCTTCGTATTCATACTTATTGCTTCTATTCAAGCGTAGAGAATAAAACTCAAATTTATGCAATAAGTTGATGTGTGATTACGAAGGCTATTACGAATGAAAGAATGATAGGAATTCCAAAATTCAATGTGTTCTATATCATTTTTGAATATGACTAGAAGTATCAGAAAGTCATGCGAAATGCAAAAGTGAAAAGATGAGGTTCAAAATGGATAGGTTACAGATATTTTGTTCTTTTGAACCGAAGAAACATTTCAGAGACCTAGTAACAACTAACAAGGAATGTCGAATCAGTTGTTTCTTTTTCTGCTTCAATTCTTGAACATATCTGATGTCTAGTCGATCAGGGACTTGAAGTACTACGTTTTGAATCAGGATAACGATACTCAATGGGATGTTTCCTAGAACAAAAGATTTGTATAAGATGAAGAAGTACTTAGGACTAGTAGTCGACTTCCTTATTCTCGTATTTCTTAGATTTGTATCAGCTCTGCTTTGTGTAACAAACATGTTCTACACTTGTGCTGTGCTGGTCGTGTTGGCAGCACAACTTCTATGTCTCTTTAGTATTCTAGTTACGTCTACATTATACTGGAATGTTATCGAAACTACGAGAACGAAGCTATTATGGAAGTTGACTAATTTTCCTTCGCTATTATTACAAACCCTAGATTTTTATTGGTTAGAATTATTTCTGTACTTTTCTGTGTTACAGCACCATATTATTTAGTGCGCTGTACCGCGCCGGTACTTTACAGTTTAATTAAAATAAAAGCCGAAGTCGAGTAGCGACTTGAGGCATCCAACCTCGACTTGAAAACAAGCTAGCTACACTCAACATCAACCTCAACCGTTTCACTTGTTATGTTAGAACAAGTAAGCTATTTTAGATCTATGGTCTATGAATGCGGAATTCTGTTCGGACTTTTCATACGAGCAATACTAGTTCCTCGATATGGTGTATTTTTTGTCTAATTTACTACTGTCATATGTATAGCGCATTATTTTTCATCGAGTTGATTTGAGTACGGATTTGAATAAAATCAAAGTCAGATACCGGCAAATGCAGTTGTGAAATAAAGTCTGGATGATAGCTTTCCGAATCACGTCCAATTTAGTTGACGTTTCCTAGAATGTCATAAGTGATTTTAATCAATTTGGCCCTTTTTAGTAGGTAAATTGATTTATGCAAAGGCAAGGAGGATCTAGTTTTTGACTAATGAGAATTTGACGAGGTGCGATAAACGACGGAACACTTGATTTTTTTCTAATTCACTCGGGTCATGAACAGATTGATTCTCGATGGATTGCCTCGGCAGACAATTAAATACAATCAAATTGCTTTTTTCAATTGATTTGGTTCTTTTCAGTTACTATTAAACTCGGACGAAAATCGAGCGGGTGTTGGAAAATATTAATAGAAATCCAGTGCTACCTAGCTCACTGATCATGCAGGACGAGTACAGGCCCTCGAATTAAGAAATGAATATTTGGCATAACGACACTGATTCCCAACGGTCAGCCTTGTTCATGATCGAGAGGCCCATTCCCACTGACAATGGCCCATGCCACGTAATCTGAGGCGAAAGCCGTTGAACAGTACGGATATTCTTGGGAAGCTGATTCCTAGCACGGGTCGAACGAGAGGAATAACTGGAAATTGAGCGCAAGCAAAGTAGGCCGTTATTGTGTGGTACTGTACTATAAACATAATGCGCACGTGCTTCAGTGTTGTTACAGTATGCGTGTTGACCTCAGAGGTTAACCCTAACAGGTGGGTCTCGTTAGAGTTGTACAGCTGGAATGTGGGACTCGTACAGTATTCCCTTTTGATCTATTGTTTGTTACCGGAAACCTAGGACAACGGAATAGAGCAGCCGGACGCAATCGACATTTTGCATGTAGAATTCCTTTTCAACTTCATGAACATCAGTTTCATCTGGGGTTTTCCTTCCTATGCGCTCGGAGAAGAAGCTTGCACATCGATAGTGCGAAGAAAAGAGCAGAAAAACTACTCAAAGAGAAGAAAATTTACAGATCGCACTGGAAATTCATGGCAGTTAAATATCTACACAGCTCTGAGTGCGGACCAGAGAGGAAAGAACCGCGAAATGGATTGATTCAGAATTTAAAGAGCTGATTCAAGAGCGCGGAATACTGTACTGCTAGGGCACTCGTACATGAACCCTAGCAATGACGCCGTCCATGAGCTAGCGAATCTTTCGACGGACATTTGTAGGTGTCGTGTGATCCGCAATTTTATATCCGATCATGCTCCGATCCCACCGCAATGTGCTTCGAAGGTGTTTCAGGCAAACACCGGAGTGCGATATCCTTCCACAATGTTTCCCGGGAAGCGAGCTGTGAGAATTCGATTGAATCCTCTAAATATAGTGAGTCCTCGCATATATCCTGGCACACCGAACACTGACGTGATAACGAACAAGAGTCTTTTGTCAAAATCATGGAGGGTAATGGTGGGATCGAAAAGGGAGGATGTTCGCATTGCAAGGAAGCGATGCCGTGCTCTCAATGAGAGCAATGTAATCGATAGGCGTGTCACGGAACCGCGCTCGCTTACAACAATTTGAATTTTCAATGAAACTTCTGTACGGTACACCAATCCACCATCTGAGGCCACTATTCATTGCACAAATCCTCTAAGACTTTACCGCAGTACTTCGATAAGTGCTAGTGATATTCAAAATCCAGTCTGTTTCACGCTTTACGCAGACATTTGTTGATGCTCATGATCACATTAAATTTCCGGCGGTCACTCCCACAGAATTGAATGCACGTTTCAGGGCCTTCCGCGCACAACATTTCTGCAGTCCTTACCGGTAAACCGAGTGGGAGTGACACAACGAAATTGAAACGCGGTATGATGCGAAGTCCCAACGGCAGCAGCTTCCTACATAAACCGGCAGACAATATCAGCTTTTGAAAGTGGGCAGTTTTCAAAGGCCGACGTCGGCCCATGCCACGTTCGAAGACATGCATATGGACGGACATTAGGGACAAGTGCGATAAGCTGAGAGTCGATCCGAACAACAGATGTTGCGGATTTCCGGAAATGAAAGGCAGCGGAACGGAAATTTGGCACAAGCTAATTTCAGGTGGCACCCACGAAGAGGACGCTCTACTAAAACACGCACGTGCTGCAGAGTTCTTACAGCACGCGTGCTGACCCCACACGCGCACATTACCCTACTTGGTTGGAGCTGTACAGCTGGAAGCAATGCATCCGATTTGATCTCATTGTTGTTCATCGTCGCATGCGCGTGGGATCGGCATTCGAAACCCGATGCTGACCACGATTTTTGTCGTACTTGCGCTGGAGTGATCCAAGTAGTGACGTGCACTGACATCGCGTCGAGTACGGAAACCGGCTGTTATGCAGATCGGTTTGGGTATCAACGAAATTAGGCAGGGGGAGTCAACGGCGAGGAGCAAGAGCACAGAAGAAATGCAGGGCAGTTGCGCACATGTGGAATTCCGAGTCCGGACTAGAGTGGGACGGATTGTGGATAGAAGAATTTCAAAATCGAAAACGCGCCAGGGCCAGGGCATGCGTATATGGAATCCGGATCCTTGTACACTCGATGAGCGAATTTCATAGATCCGACACATATGTCTGTGTAGTAAAGAAAACAAAACGAGAAGTTACATGCTCAATCGATCTAGTCGGCATAGAAGTGAGTCAGTGAATGATTGATAGATTTATAAATATTATCCATAAAAATTATCGTTAAGTTGCTTAAGCTCTAAACATAGAAGCCGAATGCATCGGTTGGATGGGGCGATGACGTGATGGTGAAAAGATTATAGTAGGTGTATAGCCAATGAAACGCGGCCCACCATACGATCGGGGAGCGTGCATGGACACAACGACAAGGAAGCGTGGGTAACAAAGCGAAATGTAAACGATACGCGTGTCGGTGAGGTGTCGACACTCGCTTGTAGACGATTCGAGTAAGCAGGCATGCGACTATGCACACGCGCCTCACATTGCTAGTGCACAATCCCAGGGCAAAATCGCATACAGCAGTCGAGCAAAGAAACAAATGAGTGCGCTGTGCTTGTTGTTTCGAAACCGGTTCTGATATGCTAAACCATGCGAGTGCGCCTGAAGAGCCGCGCAAGCGTCGGAAAGTGTAGCTACGAAGACGTAAGGAAATGTAATCGAGGCGACTGAAATCAACAAAGCAATCGTAAAAGCGTGGCCCATCCTCACTACTTCGACTCGATACTGTGGCACCCTCGACTACACTGTCCTGTCCTGTCCTATCCGTTTGCCCTTACACCTTCTGGACAGAATCGGTGTCCCATCGCCAGTTATACTTTTTCTGTTACCAAACGATCGATCTGTTTCACTGTACTGGACGGTACTGTGTGTTCGGTTTCGTGTCAACCGTCCCGTCTACGGATATTCGCAGCAGTGCGTGAACGAGTCAGACATCCACGAATTTCAGAATTTCTTTTCTTTCTCAGAGTGAGATCCAAATCTATTGAATTTGTCCCGCATGCAATATTCATACAGTGCAATGCCAACATTTTAGAAAGGAACAGTCGAACAAGAAAAGCAGTACAGCACTTTTAGTTTTAACACGGAGTCAGAGGCGCTAAATGCGATTTCTGAACGGTAAACTGAAACCGAAAAATAGAAATCACAGTGCAAATGGTGAGGAAGTTTCAACGGTTATAACATGGGCAGGCACATAATTCGATGGTTCGGCTCAACTCGCCCCGGGCCGCGACGGCCATCGCCACGTTGACTCGAGGAAGTTCCAAGCAAAAGAAATGCGTTTACAGGCTTTGAAAAGTTAAACGAGCACCGGTTGAAGGCCCGAGAACACTTTCTAGTAATTGGGTAAGCGTTGTAGTATGACAAATTACAAGTTACGTAACCGACCACGTTTGATAGCACGTACCCAGTTCGTAGTGCACTGTACAGCACAACAAGCGCTCCACTCGCTGGTACATATACCCCCACTCTCTCCACATTTCTTCTACCCTTACTTAAATCGTCCTCAACCTCACTCCCCAATCTCATCCTGCCTCTGCACTGGATCGTTCCCCTATTTCTCACGCAAGGCACCGCATTTCTCGAGTCGCACACACCACTGCATCCAACCGGAGAACATCTGCACACTCGCGTTTCTCACTCTTTTTGCATCTTACCGCCGATTTGCATCATTCCCTTTTATCGCAACTACACCTTCTCTTCACCAACAAAAATCACTAAGCAACCCAGCACACTTCGAATATCAACGTGCCAAAACCACCTAACTCACCATGATTAGCGACACCACCAACTACCACGCAACCACGACAAGCAGCAACAACACGCAACGCGCCAACGGCACGAGCTATGGGATCAGCAAGCACACGCGACCAAAAAGCAAGTCCCTCCAACCGTGCGTGTGCGCATATCCGGGATGCGGCAAAACGTTTTCCAAGCGTTCCAACCTAAAAGCACATCTTCGCGTGCACACGGGTGCGCTTCCATATCCATGCGAGTTTGATGGCTGCGACAAGCGATTCCGATGGAAGTCATCACTGAAGCCGCACGTGAAGATCCATCTGAAAGGCGGCGATCTACCCCGAAAAGACTGCAGTGCATTCGTGTACGGGCTTATCACGTCGCTATCTAAAGATCTTCCCACCCCTGCGCCGCCACCACCACCGGCGGTGGACTCGCCACTTGCTATCAATGACACGACCACAGCGAATCTGTTCGACTTTCCCCCGTCGCAACAGTCTAATGTCGACGCGATTGACGGCGCGCTGTACAACCCTGCGCCGCGTCAATTGTTCGATCAGACGCATCAACACTTGCTAAACCCCACATCGGTGTACTCGGTACACCCGCTTCCACTATCAATTTCACCCTGCTCGAGCGACACCGATATTTTGTCTCTATGCACTCAAATGCCGCCGCACCCGATGTCGCACACCGCAGCCACACATCATAACAACAGCACGATGAGTCAAGTGACGCAACCAGCACTGACCACCGCGCTGCAGTGGAAAACCGAGCCTTCTACGGTGACGCCCGCCAACACGACGACTACGACGAATCTGTTCGACCCGCTGCCGGTGCCGTTCGACGATCTGGACCTGCTGCAGTGAGAACGAAGTTTGCAATCAATGTACTAACCGAGGTAGAATATTCAATTGTCATGTAACTACATTTTC
>JAAUYH010166921.1_pt1 | contig 17006 bp, 21 predicted proteins | sample 7278061 | NCBI WGS metagenome assembly JAAUYH01 (sample SAMN14350203, study PRJNA611818) | marine sediment metagenome | isolation source: surface marine sediment (0.6m) | place: French Polynesia: Moorea | collected 2018-08 | reverse complement strand
TGATAAACCCGGTTGATCACAGGATAAATCAAAACTTAGGATTTTGAGGTTTAGATTTTGAGGTTTAGATTTTGTTAATAAACCTGGTTGATCAGGGGATAAATCAAAACTTAGGGTTTTGAGATTTAGATTTTGTTGATAAACCCGGTTGATCACGCTATGAATGAAAAGTTAGGATTTTGAAGTTTAGATTTTGTTGATAAACCCGGTTGATCACAGGATAAATCAAAACTCAGGATTTTGAGGTTTAGATTTTGAGGTTTAGATTTTGTTGATAAACCTGGTTGATCAGGGGATAAATGAAAAGTTAGGATTTTGAGGTTTAGATTTTGTTGATAAACCCGGTTGATCACAGGATAAATCAAAACTTAGGATTTTGAGGTTTAGATTTTGTTGATAAATCTGGTTGATCAGGGGATAAATCAAAACTTAGAATTTTGAGGTTTAGATTTTGTTGATAAACCTGCTTGATCATGATAGCTGTTTTTTTGCAAAAATCAACAAATCCTTGGTAACTGATCTCCCACCAACATATCAACAATCCTTTCCGTACCAAAAATACTTTTTAACAATACCACCCCTCCAGGAGAATCGACTACCTCACCAACAATACAAGCATCTTTACCTGCTGGATGGGACTGCATAACTGCTAAAACCTCCTCCCCATATTCCCTCCCCACTGCTACCACCAATTTACCTTCATTTGCCAAATATAAGGGGTCTAAACCCAAAATTTCACAGACTCCCTTAACCTCTTCCCGAATTGGAATAGCTTTTTCATCCAGACGAATTCCCACATTAGAACTCATAGCAAATTCATTTAAAACTGTTGCTAAACCACCCCTTGTTGCATCCCGCATTGCATGAACTTCTGGACAAATATCGAGGATAGTTTCTACTAAATCATGCAACGGTTGACAGTCAGTTTCAATATTAGTTTCTAAAGCTAATTCACCCCTAGCAATTAAAATTGCCGTACCATGATTACCCACTTCACCATTAATAATTATTACATCACCTGGTTTAATATTATGGGCAGAACAATTAACACCAGTGCGAATTACCCCAATTCCAGCAGTATTAATAAATAATTTATCAGCTGCACCGCGATGTACAACTTTCGTGTCACCCGTAACAATTTGGATTCCTGCTTTGTTAGCAGCCACTTTCATACTTTGGGCAATTTGGCGTAAAGTTTCTATAGGTAATCCCTCTTCTAATATTACACTACAGGTAAGATATAAAGGCTTTGCACCGCTAACAGCTAAATCATTAATAGTGCCATTTATAGCTAATTCTCCAATATTTCCCCCAGGAAAAAATAAAGGGTCTACGACATAAGAATCAGTGGTAAAAGCAAGTCTATCTCCTTGTTGCATAAGACTCGCTAAATTAAAGCTTGCTTGGTCTTCTAATTGGGAGAGAATAGGATTATCAAAATTACTGACAAAAATATCATCAATTAAATCACCCATGGCTTTACCACCACTACCATGGGCAAGGGTAATATGACTATCCCGTACTTTTCCACGACGACGGCGAATTTTTTCAATTTTTTGAAATAGGGGATTTTGTGATGAGTTGGTAAAAGGAGGTTGCATATTCAATATTAATTGTTTTGTTAATGGGTTACATTAAATATAAAATCTCACCTCCTCCTCCGAACACCCCTCTGTTTAAGTCATATCTTGCACCATTTTCAACAAGCAAAGAGAAAGGGAGGCAGTGCGTTGCTTTCTGACTCTGATACAAGATGTGTGTTAACAAGACGAGGGGATGGAAGTGAGGTTAGATATTACATTTAATGGTGCTTACCTGACTTGCAAAATAGGGAATAGGAAACAGGGAACTCTTAACAGGTTAAGAGGTATTTATGGGTAATGCTAAGCTGCGCTAATATGCGTCCTAGTATAGGCAGTTCATGACGGGGAATTACCTATTTATCAATAAATTTACACGCCTTTTTCGACATGTCTACCCTTATGTTTATCTATATGTAATTGACCACCTACAGCCCAATTTTCTCGTTCAAATTCATCAATATGAACCGTCACCCATTCTGGTTTTGTACCCATTGTAGAAACTAGGGCATCAGTAATGGCTTTTGCTAGTTCTCGCTTCTTTTCAACGGAGTGACCTTTGGCAATTTGGACGGTGACAAATGGCATAGAATTTCCTCGATGATTGGTTTGAAAATCTCACCTAAAAATACAGAAATTTATACTTTTGTTTTAGAGTTTTGAGATAAGCTTTGTGTGCTGAGTTTAGAGAGACGACCATATTTATAATAAGCTGCACAAGCACCTTCAGAAGATACCATACAACTACCAATTGGGGTTTCTGGTGTGCAAGCTGTTCCAAATACTTTGCATTGCCAAGGTTTTAATACTCCTTTGAGGATTTCTCCACATTGACAAGCTTTATGGTCGGGGACTTTTTGATTAGGAATTGTAAATTTTACTTCAGCATCAAATTGGAAATATTCGGGACGAATTTTTAAACCTGAATAAGGAATATCTCCTAAACCACGCCATGCAAATGTTTCTCTTTCTATAAAAACTTTATTCATGGCGTTTAAAGCTACAATATTTCCTTCTGGTTTTACCAAGCGGTTATATTGATTTTCTACTTCGCAGCGATTGTCTACAAACTGCCGTAAAAGCATCCAAATTGATTGCAGAATATCTAAAGGTTCAAAGCCAGAAACTACTATAGGCTTGTGATATTCTTGGAAAATAAATTGATAGGGTTTAGTGCCAATTACCATGCTGACATGACCAGGACCAACAAATCCATCTAGCTGCAAGTCAGGATTATTTAGTAATGCTTTTAATGCGGGAATGACGAGGACATGATTAGAAAACATACTAAAGTTTTTGATGTTTTCTGCTGCGGCTTGGAGAATAGTAAAAGCGGTACTGGGGGCAGTAGTTTCAAAGCCAATACCAAAAAAAACAACCTCTTTTGTCGGGTTTTTTTTAGCAATTTTGAGGCTATCTAAAGGAGAATAAACCATGCGAATATCTGCCCCTTGGGCTTTTGCTTGTAGTAGGCTGGTTGTGGAACCAGGAACCCGCATAGCATCACCAAAGGTGGCAAAAATGACGTTAGGATTTTGGGCAATAGAAATAGCATCATCAATCCTTCCTTTTGGCATTACACATACCGGACAACCAGGACCATGAATTAATTCTATTGAGGGTGGTAAAATTTCTTCAATCCCATATTTAAAAATAGAATGAGTATGTCCACCACATACTTCCATAATTTTCAGAGGCTTACCGATAATATGGCAAAGCTTTTCCATTTGCCAAAGTAAAGCTTCTCCTTTGTAACTGTCACGAAATTCATCAACGTATTTCATATTTATTCTTTAATAATCAACCATTAATTCTGCCATTTCCTGTAAGAGGTTTAACGTTTCTGCCGCTTCTTTTTCGTTAATTCGATTCATAGCAAAGCCGACATGAACTAATACCCAATCTCCGATACATGATTCCGGTGGATGTTCTTCATCTACAATGCAAGCAATATTAACTTCGCGTTTGACACCAGCAACATTGACAATGGCTAATTTGTTGTTTGTGTCACTTATTTCTACAATTTGACCTGGGATTCCTAAACACATTTTTGATTTCCTATAGGAGTAATAAACCGCACCAGACACAAAAAAGGCAGAGAATAAAACTTGAGATTAATCAAATTATGATTGGATACTTTTGGCGGCTGCAATTACAGCTTGTCCTAGGGATAAACCTCCATCATTGGCAGGTATTAAGTGATGAGTTAAGACTTGTACATCCATTTGTTTAAGTTGCATTTTGACTTGCTGTAAAAGAATCCTATTTTGAAATACACCCCCTGTAAGTACGATATGATTTATGACATTTTGTTTGCGTAGACGGGTTACCATCTCAACAATCACATTCGCCAAACCTTTGTGAAATTTAGCCGCTATAACTGCTTGGGGAATTCGATTTTGTAAGTCCTTAAGCAAGGCTTGCCACATTGGGCGCGGGTCTATACAATAAATATTATCGTCAATGATAATCCCAAAGGCATAACTGCTAATTTCTTTATAATTATTTAAGCTATCAGCATCAATTAAAGCCTCCATTTCAATTGCTGCTTGTCCTTCATAGCTACATTCTTCTCGGCAAATACCGATAGCAGCCGCAACCGCATCAAATAAGCGTCCTGTGGATGAAGCTAAAGGCGAATTAATATTTTTTTCTACTATCTGGGAGAGAAGATTTAGAGGCTTTTCGGCAAGAAATTGTAATATTTCCAAATCAGCATATTTTTGTGTTAACTCCTGCCAATCAAAAGCAGAAATTAATTGGGCATAAGTATTACGCCAAGGTTGATAAATTGCTTGTTCTCCCCCAATCATTGCTACTGGTTTTAAGGTAGCTAGTCGCCTAAATTGGCGGTAATCTGCTAATAAAAATTCTCCTCCCCAGACTGTACCATTTTCGCCATAACCCAAGCCATCTAAGGCAATACCCAATACAGGTGGTGAATCCAGAGGAATTTGATTTTCTGCCATACAAGCAGCTATATGGGCATGATGATGCTGAATTGGACAAACTTTGATTTGATTAGCACTTGCTACTTCTTTCCCAAACTTTGTTGATAGATATTCCGGGTGTTTATCAATTGCTATTACTTCTGGTTGATGTTCAAATAAATTGAGATATAAATTCAAAGTATCTTGATAGGCACTAAAAGCAGCAGCGTTTTCTAAATCTCCTAAATGCTGAGATAAAATTGCTTGTCCTTGAGTTAATAAACAAAAAGTATTTTTCAACTCCCCACCCATTGCTAAAATTGGAGGAAGATTCTCAAATCCCGGTGGTAAATTTATCGGTGCTGGTGCATATCCTCTAGCGCGACGAATGATTTGTATTTTATCCTCAATAACCCGCACCACTGAATCATCTATCCGGTTAACAATATCCCGATTATGTAAAAGAAAATAATCGGCAATTTTCCCTAATTTATCTCCTGCTTCTTCGTTATCAATACATTGTGGTTCATCAGAAATATTGCCACTAGTTAATACTATTGGACGGTTCATCCGCTTTAAAATTAAGTGATGTAGGGGAGTATAAGCTAGCATAAAACCGAGAGTATTTTGCCCTGGTGCAACCAAGGAAGAAAGGGGACGATTGGAAGATGGGGACTGCTTTTTGTGCAATAAAACAATCGGTGCTGCCGGACTTTCTAATAATTCCTTTTCTTTAGAATTAACACTACAATATTGTTCAATTATTTCTATATCTCGCGCCATTAAAGCAAAGGGTTTATGATATCTTTGTTTACGCTGACGCAATTTTTGCACCGCAGTCTCATTTGTAGCATCACAACCTAAGTGAATTCCCCCCAGCCCCTTAATAGCGACAATCTCACCTTTTTGCAACAATGTACACACCGCGTCTACATCATCCAACATAGAAAACATCGAGGCTGTAATCGCTTTACCATCAGCCCTTTCTAACCAGGCTTTAGGACCGCAGATATGACAAGCTACAGGTTGGGCATGAAAGCGGCGATTTTCTATATCCTTGTATTCCTTTGCACATTCATCACACATGGGGAAAACAGCCATACTGGTGTTGCATCTGTCATAAGGAATCCCACGAATAATACTCAGACGAGGACCGCAATGGGTACAATTTGTCAAGGGATAGCGATAATAACGACTATAGGGGTCAAAAATTTCTTGTTTGCATTGGCGACAAGTAGCAGCATCGGGAGAAATTTCTGTTTTTACCTGACTACTAACACTGTGAGAAATCACAAAATCATTGAATATTAATTCACCTTGATAACGTTGGCGTATTACTTCATTAATTCTCGCCAAAGGTGGACATTCCTGCTGTAATTTATGTACAAATTCTTCTATGGATTTTTCACTACCAAATACACGAATTAAAACACCTCCACCATCATTACAAACATCACCTTTCAATCCACAAGCTTTTGCTAAACGATAAACTGTCGGACGAAAACCCACACCCTGAACTCTACCACGAACTCTAATTTCTTCTGTAATCATATTTATTATTTTCTTTGTGTTTATCCTAGCTGTAGGGTGTGTTATGACTTTAGTCTAACGCACCATTCATTTATAGCGGTTTTCAAAATGAGGACGGGCAGGGATGCCTATCCCACAAAAATTTATTTTATAACTGTAAAAACCGCTATATTTATACACCTGTAGACTCTGTTATTAATTTAGTCTAATCCACCATTCATTTATAGCGGTTTTCAAAATGAGGACGGGCAGGGATGCCCATCCCACAAAAATGTATTTTATAACTGTAAAAACCGCTATATTTATACACCTGTAGACTCTGTTATGAATTTAGTCTAAGAGGATGTTTGGAAAGTCTAAAAGATTACTAAAAACCTCACTTCTTATCTCTCTCCTAGGAGGAGATAGACTTTGAAACCCCTATTTTTCTGTTCCCCTTCCCTAGTAGGGAAGGGGTTAGGGGTTAGGTTTCTAGGGTTTTGATGTTAAACATAATACTTTTCAAACATCCTCCAACCCACCATTCATTTATAGCGGTTTTCAAAATGAGGACGGGCATCCCTGCCCGTCCCACAAAAATGTATTTTATAACTGTAAAAACCGCTATATTTATAAACCTGTACGCTGTGTTATCAATTTAGTCTAATCCACCATTCATTTATAGAGGTTTTCAAAATGAGGACGGGCAGGGATGCCCATCCCACAAAAATGTATTTTATAACTGTAAAAACCGCTATATTTATAAACCTGTAGACTCTGTTATGAATTTAGTCTAACCCACCATTCATTTATAGCAGTTTTCAAAATGAGGACGGGCATCCCTGCCCGTCCCACAAAACTGTATTTGAGAAGTGTAAAATAATGTAGAGACGTGAAATTTCACGCCTCTATAAATTTAGTCATGGAATGACCAATTACCAATTAACAATTACCGTTCCAAACAGATATGATAATCGTTTAGATGGACATGATATCACTTCATTTTGAAGTCTTTTAAGAGATATGGCATGATAGTGCCTACTGTGAGACTAGATATTGCTATTGGTAGCCATAATGGTAATTTAATGAATACTAGGAATACCAAGATTGAGAAAGCAATGCTACTACCAATCATCGCCCGCAAGATAAAATCCATTGGTTCCCGCAGTAGCTTTCCTTTGAAAAATAGTTTAGCAGTAAACCACCCTATTTCTAACATTATTCCTCCTTTAATAATTAGCAGTTATCAGTTAACAATTATGGGATAAATTTCAGTAACAATAGTCCAAATACCATTGCTGGAATTACCCCCGCAGGACCACATAATCCACCCATCATGGCAGAAAAACTATAACCTATGTCTTTACCGGCTAATATCATTCCACCAATAGCACCACCAATCATAGATAAGACAGTTGCTATTAACAACCACACCAAACCTGTTATTATATTAATCTCCCCACCTAAGAAATTAGTCAGCAAATCTGTCATGATTTTTCTTCCTCCTATTTTCCTGCAAATCTGACCATCTTTTGAGTTAAAAGTTAAAAGGCAAAAGGCAAAATTAAGATTTCGCACACACTGGAATACACCTGTCCCAAAAACCAGTTTTATAGCAAATCTCTCAGTTTCAAAACCTTTATTTTCCCTTGATAAACCTAGCTTTTTTAGTATTGTTGAAAATAGTCCAACATATGAGAGATGTTACTTTGTCTCAATGGATATAAATTACCCTTAATATCGCCTCGCCAGGTCATTTCTCTTTTTACTTTTTACTTTTTAGTTTGTACTGATAAAGACTGCAAAGCATTCCCCAAATTGTTCTGTAACATTGCATATTCTCTGGGATGTTCAATCAAGTTAATATGTTGGAGGGCTGACTCAAAGGATTTTACAGCTAACTCTTGTTGCAAATGTTCCCGATCACCAATTGCAGGCATGGAAAGGTAAGCAATGGCAATGTTATTGTGTAAAATTGCATATTCCTGGGGATAATCTTGCCAGGTAAATACACCCAAAGCTGCCTGGTAAGCCTCGATACAGTCTGCTATCCTTGCCAAATTAAATGCCACTAGGGACTGCAATACCAACCCCAAATTCATTTGTGCTTCTGCTACTTCCTCTTTGACACCCAACTGTTGCAAAATTGGTATTGCCTCTTCATAACCCGCTTTTGCTTGCAGCAGGAGTTCGGTTCCCACATCTGGAATTGCCCGTAATGTCCCTGCCATTCCCACTTTAGCGCGGGCTTGCAATAAGGGATAGTTCTCCCCACACATTTCATAGGCATGGTAATATAAGGACACTGCATGACGCAAATCTTTGACTGTTTTTGGCTGCTTGCGAAACCTAACTGCTGTCTTGATTAGCATCTGGATTTTTTCTTGTGTAGTTACTGACTCCGATGCAATTGCTGTCATCGCTGGCTTCACTGCTGCATTTTTAGTGGTAGGGAACATCAGTCTTTTCCTCAGATTGGGTTGGATAATTGCCTTGTTAAATGCACACCAGATCCCATAAACGCCTTTAATTAGCGTCCCATCTAGGGCTATATAAACTGTTTGGATGCCACAGTTAAATTAGTCAGTTTCCCTCAGCAAAAAACCTCTATATATTGATTCTGTTGCACCTTACACAGTTAACCTATGAACCATTAACATAAGCAGTTCATTAGTTAGGGTAGCGTCCTGATTTTATGTGCTTGTATGCACCCCTTCCATTAACCCGTCTTTGACACTCCTCTACCACATTTGCTTGAACCCACGGGATAATGGAACAGTTGATGTATGATATCAATGAAATTCAATTGGTAGTTCCGTTGGGGTCTACCCAACAGGCACAATCTGTGCCCACATCTCTATTGAAATTCCCTGATCATACCCTAATTTTAACAGTCTTTTTATATTTTACTACGAATGATTGGTTGTTTTTGAGAAACACCAAAAGCACCGATTACCATTTCCAAGGCAACTGTTGGTTATCAGTATTCCCATGAACACTTTCTCACCCAAATTAGTCAACCACTTCTCAATATAAAACAATTTATCCCTAAAAATCCATAGTTTAAACCTAACTATTTACAATTTCTTTAAAAAACTCTGATAACATCAAAGCTTTTGTCATAAATTCTCTGTGAACATCAAATATAGCGCTTTTCACGCTTGTGGAATACAGTCAGAACCTCACCCCGGAACTAAAGCCACCCCTCTCCTTATTAAGGAGAGGGGAAGGGGAGCCACTGCGTTGCGCGGGTACTCTACGTAGACGCGGAGCGGCTTCTCGTAGAGTGAAGCCTTCATCTACCCCGCGTTGTAGCAAGTGGCGTCGTGAGGTAAAAATTGTCTACCACCCGTAGGCAGGTGAACCTGCGCGTCTACACTCAATTTGAAACCGCTATATCTATAGATTTAAACATAAGTTTTATTACCTATATTTCACTATCAGTCATTTATTTTTTTGCCTAAAGATAAAACAGATACTAAACATTTATATAGATATGTAATCTTAAATATAGAACTATATGTAATGTAATAATTTTGATGTCAAACGCAATGTTATGCAATAACTTTTTAAAGAATGATAAATGTAGTCAAAAATGCAATAATTTGTTTTTTTTAATTCCCTAGAAAAATAAATAAAACATTGCATATCATAAAAGAACAGATATTGACAAAAAGGTGGTACTTTGTAGCAGAACTTGCCAAATTGTCAACAGATGAATGTCACCTTTGTGGACTCCAATAGTGGTGGAAAGTGGGGAGTTCCACCTCTACAAAAGTGTGATTTGTACATGAACAAAAATACAATTAGATAACTGATGACTAACGTTTTGTGGCTGCAAGGTGGTGCTTGTTCCGGCGACACCATGTCATTTCTCAACGCTGAAGAACCCACAGCCTGTGACTTAATTGCCGATTTTGGCATTAACCTCCTTTGGCATCCATCCCTGGGCATGGAAATGGGGGATAATTTACAAACTATGTTGTGGGAGTGTGTGTTAGGGAAAACTCCCGTAGATATCTTGGTGTTTGAAGGGACGGTAGTTAATGCCCCCAACGGTACAGGGGAATGGAATCGCTTTGCCGATCGCCCCATGAAAGACTGGTTAAGCGACCTCTCCCAAGTGGCTAAATTCATCGTCGCTATTGGAGATTGTGCTTCCTGGGGAGGCATTCCCGCTATGGAACCCAATCCCAGCCAATCCCAGGGTTTACAATTCCTCAAACGTCAACAAGGAGGCTTTTTAGGCAAGAATTTCCGTACCAAGGGGGGATTACCCGTAATTAACATTCCCGGATGTCCAGCACATCCCGATTGGATAGCCCAAATTTTAGTAGCGATCGCCACTGGACGTATCGAAGACATTGCCCTAGACGAGTTACATCGTCCCCAAACCTTCTTTAACACCTTTACCCAAACAGGTTGTACCCGCAACGACCACTTTGCCTATAAAGCATCTACCCATGAATTTGGTGATCGTAAAGGATGTCTATACTACGACTTGGGTTGTCGTGGACCTATGACCCATTCTTCCTGTAACCGTACTTTATGGAATGGTGTTTCTTCCAAAACCCGTGCTGGTATGCCTTGTCTTGGTTGCACCGAACCGGAATTTCCTTTCTACGACCTGAAACCAGGAACTGTCTTTAAGACTCAAACCGTGTTAGGGGTTCCCAAAGACTTACCCATAGGGGCAAATAAGAAAGACTATGCCTTAATGACAGTAGTAGCAAAAGACACTGCCCCCGATTGGACAAACGAAGAATTTTTCACAGTTTAGGTAATAGGTAATAGGTCATAGGTAATAGGCAGAAAACCGATGACCAATTACCAATTACCGATTACCAATTACCAATAGGAAATCAAAATGGGAATCAAAACATTAGATATTTCTCCTGTGGGGAGAGTTGAAGGTGACTTAGATGTACGAGTAGACGTAGAAGATGGATATGTAGTCAACGCTTGGACTCAAGCGGAACTCTTCCGGGGATTTGAAGTTATTCTCCGGGGAAAAGACCCAAAAGCCGGGTTAATTGTCACACCTCGTATCTGCGGAATTTGCGGAGGTTCTCACCTCACCTGTGCATCTTGGGCATTAGATACCGCTTGGGGAACAGAAGTTCCCCGCAACGCCATTTTAGCCAGAAACTTGGGTCAATTAGTAGAAAGCATCCAAAGCATACCCCGCTACTTCTACGGTCTATTTGCTATCGACCTCACCCACCCTAATTACAGTAATAGTCCTTTCTACGAAGAGGCTGTCCGTAGGTTTGCTGCCTATACTGGTAAACATTATGAAATCGGCGTGACTATTTCTGCCAAACCCGTAGAAATTTATGCCCTGTTGGGTGGACAATGGCCCCACAGCAGTTATATGGAAATAAATTGGGGAATTGCTTATATAGTAGAGATTTGCCAGGATAGATGAAATTATTCCCTGGTTTTTCCTTAAATTAGGCAGTTCTGATTTGCCATATGGCAGCAAATCCATTTATTTTTCTCTGCTAAAAGTTATTTGATTTTCTCAAACATTACCTAATTTTTCCCTAAACCGAGATTGGCGATCGCATTTTAAGGAAGTACAAGGCAAGTAGTTAAGTATAATTATTTTCTTGCTATTTAAATATAAAGCCGTGTTTTCCTCAATATAAATACGCAAAAATAAATTTTCAAGTTTTAATAGTTACATATTAATTTGAGTATATAAGTCTTGATTTTGCCGTTGCAACGACTTGTTAGGTGGCGATTGTGTTCCGTTGCAACCATTCTACAAATGCCTCATGCTCTAATTTGCCCGATGCGATCGCTAACACCACATGCTCTTGTTCATCCACAGAGGCGTTAATTTCCACCCCATTCAGGACAAGAAAAGTCTCTGTTGCCGCATGACCTGTACGTTTGTTTCCGTCCACAAATGGATGGTTCATGATGATCGAAAACCCTAATGCGGCTGCTTTCTCAAGCAAACTTGGGTACAGTTCTTCTTTGCCAAACGTCATTCGGGGCTGGGCGATCGCGCTCCTCCAGCAAGCCTATATCCCGGATACCTGATCCTCCACCAGATTGCTCAATAATTCTGCGATGCAACTCTAACACCTCAATTAGCGTCAAATAAAGCATCAGGCTAAACGCTTATACAATTGGGCATTCTTGTTCAACACATAATCGGCTGCATCAACAAACTCACTTTTTTGTGAATTTAGCCAATCCTCCAAACTTGACTTCAAGAGGACTTCAAGGGGGATTCCATGGGCTTTTCCTAAATCCTGTAGCTTTTGGAATTGGCTGTCTGAAAGCTCAATGGTGATAGAAGCCATAGCCATTATTTTCCTAGAGTTTCTAAGTTAAAGTTTAACATTCACAACTCATACCAAGCTCAAGCTTTGCTTTCCAGGTTTGGAGTTTAGCATAAACTTCTTCTTGTCCTGGCTTTGGAGGCAACTTAGCAATTTGAGCTAAACGCTCCCTATTTTTCTCTTGCCAATACTCACGCATCTCTTGGGTTGCTTGCAAAACAGCTTGATATTCTGCTTCTACCGCAGTACGGTTAGTATCAATGTAGGATAGTGCCACCTGAAGCTGTTCCTCTGTCAAAGGGAGCCAATTTAGAATTAGCTTGGGTGTCCAACCAGCCGCAAGATGATCCATGACATCGTAAAGGGTGATACGTGTACCCGCGATTGTTAATCCACGTTCAGTACGAATAATTGAGGTTTGTCCATTCGATGCTGAAGTCATAGCTGTTTCACCAAAAAATAGAACCTGACCTTATGTTATTCCAGAATCATTCTATCGATGAATCCATTTCTGCAAATGTGACAAACTGAATCGAGACAATATCAAGCAAACCCTGACTTGCGATCGCAGTTAAGGAAGTCCAAGACAAGTAGTTAAGTATAATTATTCTCTTGAGATTGAGGTATAAAGCGGGATTTTTCTCAATATAAATACTTAAATAATAATATCTGAGTTGAAATAATTACAGGTTAGCTTGAATATAGAAGTATTGATTTCTTTGTTTGGAAATTGAGCGATCGCTTTTCTCAAAGATGTTTTACGTTCCCATTAGACCTCATCTCAACGAATCGGCAACTTACGAATACGTACAGAATCGTCGTCAATGGTAATGGCTGAACCCTCTATCAGATCCTGCTCTAAATTGGGTAGAACTTCTAGAAGTCTTTGTGTTACCACATCAGGCTTTGCAGAAGATAGCCGCAATGTGATCAAGCTTGGCTGATCGTAATTGCTCAGAGCTACTAACATAGAAAAGTCCAAATCTTGTGTTAAAACAATCCGACCTTCTACTCTCGCAAATTCTAAAATCTCTACATCCGCAGCAGTTGCAGTCAAAAAATCGGTACTACGCACTATATCGTAGCCCTGTAACTTTAGGGCTGTGACGGTTAGAGGAGAAATATGAACATCAGCAATCAAACGTAAGTTACTCATGCTGAAGTGATATCAATAATGCGATCCGATACTACCCAAGCAGCGTAGTTGAGAGCCTGTCGAATATCTTCATCCTCCAATTCTGGATAAGCCTCTAGAACTTCTTGGATGGATAAGTTACTAGCCAACAGTTTTAGGACAAATCCCACAGTGATACGCATTCCGCGAATTGTTGGCTTTCCAAGACACACATTTGGGTTAACGGTAATACGATCTAACTTATTGCTCACTGTTGGACTCCTAGAGATATTGCATAGATCCTTATTTTGGGGCGGCAGTGATACCACCTAGCACAGATTTAATAAATTCTTCACCTGTGTGTATATTAGCGATAACAATTAAGGAAGTCCAAGACAAGTAGTTAAGTATAATTATTTTCTTGGTATTGAAGTAGAAAGCCGGATTTTTCTCAATATAAATACGTTAATAGTAATATCTGAGTTTAAATAATTACAAATTAGGTTAGGTATAGAAGTATTGATATCTTTAGTTTGCAAATTGAGTGATCGTTTTTCTCAAAGATGTTTAACGACCAGCGTCACCGGCTGCAGATAGCTGTTGCATACAACAATCCGCTGCACCACGGTTGTTAGATGGATTTTCAGAACCACTGGAGTAAACTAATTTCTTTGGCGTAATGCCTTTTCAAAGCGATCTGCCAGCATTACAGTCATGAGTGGTTCTGCTATTCCACCAAGGAATGGTATTGAACGGATCATAGCTAATGACATAAGGGTCGGATCAATTCTTTCAAGAGAGCGACTAATTGGGCAAAAATCTGGCGTTAGGTTACGCGATAGCGTAACCCAACCTACCGATCAATGATCGGACTACGACGCCGATATAGTTCGGATTGCTTAGTCTACATGGCTAGGGTTTTAGCACAGATCTCTATTGTAGTTAAGGGAATCTACGGGGAGCAGACCTCTAAGAGCTGCTCAGATGATACCTTGTCAGATCTGTTTAACTGTCTGCATAACGACTGAGATCAGAATGATCGAGCTGCTTTATTTGCGTTCCCTATATTGGAGAGCTCCACGAATATTCTCAATTGCTGTCAATCTAAGTTGGGTTCGAGTATCGTAAGGTTCATCTGTACCTCTCCGACAGTCTGCTTGGAGAACTTTACCATTGTCTAAAAGTCTGCAGTTAATACAACTTATTGTATAGCTACCTTCAGGTAGGTCGCTAGCAGAACAATTATTTACATTACCTAATTTTTGTTTTGATTCGGTCTGACTAACTGCATCAAGGTTAACATTAATATCTTGGGCAATAGCATGTGAACTAAAGCTGAAGAGAATGGCTAGGCAACAGAGACTTGCAAGTGCAAACGCTGTCATTTTTGAACGCAAACAGAGCATAGTTTTATCGTCTCCTTGAGAACTAAATTTTGAATAGAAGCCTGCAACTTCATCTAACTATTTATAATACTTTTAACACATCTCGCCGTCAATGAAAATGTTGCCGTATCAACGGAAAATCAAGCATTTTATGCAGTTTTTTTTCTCTGCAAACAGGTATTAAAACAAGATTTAGATTTGAAAGTTGATGCGGTTCGCGCAAATAAATCTAAATATTTACCAACAGTTTTAACAACAGATGAAGTTTTCGCAATTATTCACCAAGAAAATAAAAAAGATTCCGGTTCGTTTAATTTAGACATTCTTCGAGAATTTCAATTTTTCAACTTCCAACCTTAATCTTTTATTTTCCATCTGTAGCGCGAATATTTCATTTTTCTGCAATTCAATTAGTCCTTTTATCTACCGTAGGGGGAGAAATCTTACTTGTCCTTCCCACTCTCCATCAAGGCTACACTCAGCAATTAAAATAACTTCCTCTATGGCTAACCCTACTAAGACACGACGACTAAGCTCAAACAATCCAGGCATAGATAATCCTGCTTCAATACGTTGATATGCAAAAGTTATCATCGTAGCAACATCATAAGTCAGAATTATTCGTCCTTCTTTAGCTGCCCATGCTAACACAGTTGGGTCATCTGCTCCTGACAAATCTACATCTTGAACACGCACAATATCAATATTTAGGTTTTGACGAAGAATACCTCACACTATTTGATTATTAAAATTTTCATCAGCCAGAAACCGAATCATTTTGGATACTTGGATTGATTACGTCTAGCAAGCAGGCGATCGCGTATTCTCATTGGATTAAACCGTTGTTCAGCTTCCTGTCGAATTATATCTGCTTGACGTTGGCGTTCTGCAAGATAGGTATGAACCTCATCCCGGTGTCTAAGGTAGTAACTGATCACCAAGTAAATATCCGGTAGTTGTAGTGATGGATACTGCTCTCCTATTTCCTCTGGTGTGCATCCCTCTAGAAAAGCAGTCACGAGAATGTCTAGAGTAACACGAGTATTAGCAACTCGTACAACACCGTAAGTATCAACCTTGATGGGAGCAGGTTCAAGAGCAATTGCTAGAGTCATAAACTTTATTTAGGTTTTTGCTTTATATCATTATAAATTCTTCACCTGTGTGTATATTAGCGATCGCAGTTAAGGCAGTCCAAGGCAAAAAGTAGTGAGAAGTTGTAGTGGGGAACGCACCCCTACGAGATCGGCTGCGCGTCTGCTGCAAGAGCCTGTTAGACATGGTAGAAGCACCTTCAACCTCTGAACCGCTAAAAGCATAACTCAGAATTAGAAAGGGTGAAACCTGTCAACTGCGATCAACACACAACTTTTTTTCAATGGTTTCAAACGCCAATTCATCCCGCACTTATGCAACGCCTATAGCCCCAACTCTTTTTCTGCATTAAAGTATTTAAAGTGTGACCCATCCTCGAGTGCAATATTTGTTTCGCCTGTTATGACATACCTCAGAGACTTATAGAAATCCAAGGATGCCAAAGAGATATCTAAAACCACTCTATCGAAACCTTGGGATTTCAAGAGTCTCTCTAATTCTTCCATAACTTTCTTACCATATCCTTGTCTTTGCTTCTCTGGGAGAACAAAAACACCAAAGATTTTATTGCCCAAAGAGGCCCCAGTTGCAACAATACAGTCACCTTCAGTAACTACAACAACATTGCCAGATTTCATCCGATTAGAAATTTCTTCTATTGAATGAAAATCTTTAGAAAAGTTTATTCCCTTTGAGTCGTAAAATTCCGCATAGGAAACATCTATTGTCTTATGGATCAATTGCTGAACTTTATTTACTTCATTTATTAAAGCTCTTCTAAGTTCGGAATCTGAAGAAATATACACAGACTATATAATGGTAAAGTTGAGCAGTATAAAACAATTTTATAACGAAACCCGACGCTTTCGACTTCACATCTGCTCCACCACCTTGTTAGGCAAAAAAAGCTTGTGATTGTTGGGTTTCGTACCTAATAACCTAGCCTATGAGGTGACTTGTTGGCACTTGTGCTCAGATTCGGGACTTCCCTGACTTTATCCAAATTGATAATTCCCATTTCTAGCATCCTTGTTGGTGATGGATAATAAAATGGACCAGCACAATACATTGCTCTATTTGGATCGGAATACTCGGAT
>JAAUYH010020180.1_pt1 | contig 17007 bp, 18 predicted proteins | sample 7278061 | NCBI WGS metagenome assembly JAAUYH01 (sample SAMN14350203, study PRJNA611818) | marine sediment metagenome | isolation source: surface marine sediment (0.6m) | place: French Polynesia: Moorea | collected 2018-08 | reverse complement strand
GCGTCGCGTGCGGCGATCAAATCGGTGCCGCCGTCGATTCGCGAGGCGGCGCTGGGGCTCGGTGCGTCGAGCACCCAGGTTGTAACTCACCATGTCCTGCCGCTGGCGCTTCCAGGGATGTTGACGGGCACGATTATCGGCATGAGCCGGGCGCTCGGCGAATCCGCGCCGCTGCTGATGATCGGCATGGTGGCATTTATTGTAGATATTCCGGGCGGATTTACCGACCCGGCGACGGCGCTGCCTGTCCAGATCTATCTCTGGGCGGACAGCCCGGAACGGGCGTTTGCCGAGCGGACGTCGGCCGCGATCATCGTGCTGCTGGGATTCCTGCTGCTGATGAACCTGACGGCCGTCATCATCCGCAAGCGCATGGAACGAAAATGGTAGTCCGCGGGATTGAGCAAATCGGTGACCTGTATGAGAATGGCTGGCATGACTGAAGTTACAAGCGGCGAGCAACCGCCGACACTCGACGGAAACGACGAGGTGGTTGTCAAGGATACGTTTGCGCGCGATAACCTGGCGCCGGTTGCTCCTCCCGTCGCGCAAGAGACCGAGCTTGGTCACGACACTGTCGGCGAGGTGCGCTGCGAGAACCCGTACATTGTTACCGAAAACGTCGACGTCTATTACGGTGACAATCATGCGATTCGCGACGTTACCCTCGAGATCGGAACCGGCCAGGTCATCGCGCTGATCGGGCCGTCGGGGTGCGGGAAGTCGACCTACCTGCGATGCCTCAATCGCATGAATGACACGATCGAAAGCGCGCGGGTGACCGGTGAGATTACGCTCGACGGTAGAAATATATACAGCAAGGAATTCGACCCCGTCGCACTACGCGCTCGTGTGGGAATGGTGTTCCAGAAACCCAATCCGTTCCCAAAGACCATTTACGACAACGTCGCCTACGGTCCGCGCATTCACGGCCTGGCGGCGGACCGGGCCGAGCTGGAAGAAATCGTGCACACGAGTCTCGAACGTGCCGGATTGCTCAAAGAGGTAAAAGACCGACTCGAAGAGCCGGGCACCGGCCTGTCAGGCGGTCAGCAGCAGCGCCTCTGCATCGCCCGCACAATTGCCGTGAACCCCGAGGTGATACTCATGGACGAGCCCTGTTCGGCGCTCGATCCGATCGCGACGGCGAAGATCGAGGACCTGATCGACGAACTGTCCGAGGACTATGCGATCGTCATAGTAACGCACTCGATGCAGCAGGCTGCCCGTGTGTCGCAACGCGTCGCGTACTTCCACCTGGGACTGCTCGTAGAAGTAGACGAGACCGACAAGATCTTCACGAATCCTCAGCACAAGCTCACCGAGGACTACATTACTGGCCGTATAGGTTAGCCGACACTGGGCTAGCCGTTGCTCGGGAACGTGAACTGCGTGCTTTCGCGCACGCCGCCCGACGGCCAGCGCTGCGTAATCGTCTTGCGTCGCGTGTAGAAACGCACGCTGTCGGGTCCGTACGCAAACAGGTCACCGAACAACGAGCGTTTCCAGCCGCCAAAGCTGTGGCACGCGACGGGTACGGGCAGTGGTACGTTGACGCCGACCATGCCGACCCGGATGTTATCGGTGAAATAGCGGGCAGCTTCGCCGTCGCGCGTGAAGATGCAGGTGCCATTGCCGTACTCGTGATCATCCACGAGCTGCATCGCTTCCTGCTGGGAATCGGCGCGCACGACACACAACACCGGCCCGAAGATCTCTTCCTGGTAGATACGCATGCCGGCAGTGACCTTGTCGAACAGGCAGCCGCCCAGGAAGAAACCGTTCTCCCGCCCGGAAACGACGAGGTCGCGCCCGTCAACGACGAGCTCGGCACCCTCGTCGACGCCGAGGTCCACGTAGCCGCGAACCTTTTCAAAGTGTTGGCGGGTAACGAGCGGCCCCATGTCGTTGCGTGTATCCGCCCCATCGCCGACCTTGAGTTCGAGCAGGCGCGACCTGAGTTTGTCGACGACCTCGTCGGCCGTCTCGTCACCGACGCAGACCGCGACGGAGATTGCCATGCAGCGTTCGCCGCAGGAGCCGTAGGCAGCCCCCATCAGGGCGCTGACGGCGTTGTCGATATCCGCGTCCGGCATGATGACGGCGTGGTTCTTGGCGCCGCCCAGCGCCTGAACGCGTTTGCCGTTCGCGGTGCCCGTCGTGTAGATGTACTCCGCGATCGGCGTGCTCCCCACGAAGCTGACGGCTTGCACGCGCCTGTCATTCAATAACGCGTCGACGGCTTCCTTGTCCCCGTTGACGACATTGAATACGCCATCCGGCAGGCCCGCTTCCTTTAGCAGCCCGGCGACCAGCAGTGGTGCAGACGGATCTTTCTCCGACGGCTTGAGTACGAACGTATTGCCGCAGGCAATCGCCATCGGGAACATCCACATCGGCACCATCGCCGGGAAGTTGAACGGCGTTATGCCGGCGACGACGCCCAGCGGTTGAAACTCGGACCAGCTGTCGATGGCAGGACCGACGTTCTTCATGTATTCGCCTTTCAGAAGCTCTGCGATCCCGCAGGCGTAATCGACGACCTCGATACCCCGCCGGAACTCGCCCATGGCGTCGTCGAGTACCTTTCCATGCTCATTCGTGATTGCGGCGACGACCTCGTCCGCGCGCGCCTCTAGGAGTGCCTTGAAATCGAACATGATGCGCGCACGTTTTGCGGGCGGCGTGTCCCGCCAGGCCGGGAATGCGGCTTGCGCGGCAGCAACGGCCGTCTCGACCGTCGCCATTGACGCCATTGCGACGCGCTTCGTTTCCTCGCCTGTTGCCGGGTTGAATACCGGATGCGGGCGGTTGTCATCGGCGACGGATGCCCCGTTGATGAAATGGCCCAGGATCATGCTCACTCCACCCAGTCGATCAGTCGGCGGACGCTGTCGAACGCGCGCTCCCAGTCGTCCTGTTTCGAGTTGAGGAAGGGAGACAGCTGGATGATATCCATGCCGTTGCGAAGCATCAGGTCTTCCTCCCAGTACGCTTTCTTGTGGATCTCGAGGCCGCGGGCCCCGGGTGCACCGTCGCGCGACGCAAGCTCGATGGCCCCCATCAGGCCGATGTTGCGAACGTCCACGACTTTCTCGTGGTCCGCGAACGAGTGCACGATGTCCTCGAACGGCTTCGCGAGGGCGGTAGCCTGCTCGAACGTGCCTTCCTCGTCGTACAGGTCCATCGCCGCGAGGCCGGCGGCCGCGGCAACCGGGTGACCCGAGTACGTGTAGCCGTGAAACAGCTCGATCATGTGGTCCGGGCCCTGCATGAACGCGTCGTAAACGTGATCACGGACAAACACGCCGCCCATCGGGATCACGCCGTTGGTCAGGCCTTTCGCCGTCGTAATGATGTCGGGCATCACGCCGAAATAGTCCGCCGCGAACGCCTTGCCGAGCCGGCCGAACGCGGTAATGACCTCATCGAAGATCAATAAAATGCCGTGCCTGTCGCAAATTTCCCGGAGGCGCTCGAGGTAGTGGACCGGTGGCACCAGCACGCCCGCTGATCCCGCAACCGGTTCCACGATGACCGCGGCAATATTGCTGCCGTCATGCAGCGTTGCGAGACGCTCGAGGTCGTCCGCGAGATGGGCTCCCCACTCGGGCTGGCCGCGGCTGAACGCCATGTGCTCGAGGTCCAGCGTCGCTCGAAGGTGGTCGACGCCAGGCAACAGGCAGGGACTGAACACCTTGCGGTTCGGCGTCATGCCGCCGACCGACATGCCACCGAAGTTGACGCCGTGGTAGCCGCGTTCGCGGCCGATCAGCCGCGTGCGATGGCCTTCGCCGCGGGCGCGGTGATAGCCGAGCGCGATCTTCAGGGCGGAGTCGACCGATTCCGATCCTGAATTGGTGAAGAACACGTGATTGAATCCCTCCGGCGCCATTGCCGTCACGCGCTCGGCGAGCGCGAACGACTTGTCGTGACCCACCTGGAACGCGATCGAGTAGTCCAGCGTTGCAACCTGGCGCTGCACGGCCTCGACGATTTTCGGATGGCAATGGCCGGCGCCGCAGGTCCAGAGCCCCGAAAACAGGTCATAGATCCGGCGGCCGTCCGAGGTCTCGTAGAAGTGACCTTTCGCACCCGTAACGACACGCGGCTTCTTGGCGAAATCCCGGTTCGCGGTGAAAGGCATCCAGTAGGCAGGTGAATAGTTGGCAGCGGCACTCATGGCGAATTGCTCCGGTAGTGGGCAGGGTCACATTCCAGTGTACGTCCGCAATCGAATGTTAAACAACGAGTTAGGTGGTGTTTCGTAACTCGTTGATTTCGCTTCACCAGGCCGTCAAAATGTTTAGCATAGAAAACACTTGCTGGGGATTGAACATGGAAGAGGAAACGGGCCTCAGACTGCGTGAGATTCGCACCCGGCTCGGCCTTTCGCAGCGTCAGCTTGCGCGCCAGGCCGGGGTCGCGAATGCGACGATTTCCCAGATCGAGGCGGGCAAGCTGAACCCGACTGTCAGCATGTTGAAAAAGGTGCTGGGCGGCATTCCACTCAGTCTCGGGGAGTTTTTCGGTGACGAGTTCGAGCCGACCGAGCGCGTGTTTTTTCGCGCTGACGAGCTCACCGGGATCGCCGAGGGTGGCGTGTCTTACCTTCAGGTGGGCGCCAACCTGCGCAACCGCAACATCCAGTTCCTCAAGGAGTGCTACCAGCCCGGCGCCGGCACCGGGCGGCACGACATTACCCACGAGGGCGAGGAGTGCGGCATCATCCTGAAAGGACGGCTGCAGGTCACCGTCGGCGACGAGACGCGCGTTTTGCGTGCCGGCGATGCCTACTATTTCAAAAGCTCGCTGCCGCACCATTTCCACAATCCCGGTAATGCACCGTGCGAGCTGATATCGGCGTGCTGCCCGCCGAGTTTCTGATAAAGTAGCGCCCCCTGCAGGAAGTCTCTCCGGGTCCTAAATGAGCAAGTTCGGTACCGAGTTTTGTGAAAACTTTGCTGTCGCGCGTTTCGCCGACGGCGCCTGGCAGGCGGCAGAGATCAGGCCGCTTGCGCCCATCGAATTACATCCAGCGGCGCACGTGCTGCACTACGCGAGCACCTGCTTCGAAGGCTTCAAGGCGTATCGCTGGGATGATGGCAAGGCACATGTGTTCCGTTTGACCGATCATGTCGCGCGCATGCAAAAAAGCGCGGCATCGCTTCACCTTCCGATCCCCGACTCGGACCTGCTTGCCGGCATGGTGGTCGACCTGGTCGCGAATCAGATTGACGATATCCCCGCACCGCCCAGCTCGCTGTACATACGGCCGACACTGATAGGCACGTTGCCCAACGTCGGAGCGGCAGCTTCGCCGTCGGACGAAGCGCTGCTCTATGTCCTGGTATCACCGGTAGGTGACTATTTCACCGGAGGTGCGCGTCCGCTCAAACTGCTCGTGGAAGACCAGCGCGCGCGGTCGACGGAGCAGTTGGGGAGCACGAAGACAGGTGGTAACTACGCGGCGGCGCTCGGGCCGACGCTGGACGCGAAAGCAGAATTCGGCGTCGACCAGGTGCTGTTCTGCCCCGACGGCGACGTGCAGGAAACAGGGGCAGCCAATTTCCTATTGCTCAGCGACGATGAGGTAATCACCAAGCCACTGACGAGCGAGTTCCTGCACGGCATGACTCGTGACTCGATCCTGAAACTCGCTGCGAACAATGGCTACAAGGTCAGCGAACGCAACTTCACCGTGCGGGAGTTGCTGGAGTGGATACCCGATTACGAAGCGGCGCTATCGGGCACGGCGGCGTGCCTGTCACCGGTTGGCGAGATGGTTTACCGGGGCGAGCATCTGCAGGTCCGCGATGGCGAACCCGGTCCGAACACCGAAAAGCTGCGCAAGGCGCTGCAGGATATCCAGTACGGGCTGGCAGATGACACTTTCGGCTGGCTGACGCCGGTTAACTAGGTCGGCCTGACTAGATCGTCTTCGAGAACCGGTTATCGTTCTGCTGCTGGTCGATATAGCGGTCGAAGACCATGGCAATGCTGCGTAGCAGCAGCCGGCCCTTCGCCGTAATCCTCACGCCGTTGCCGTCGAGGTCGATGAGTTCATCATCTGCGAGCGGTTCGAGGCGCTCGATTTCCCGCGCGAAGTAAGTGCGAAAGTCCACCTGCTGCTCTGCACCGAGGCGGTCGAAATCGAGACTGTCGTAGCACATCAGTGACTGGATCACGGCCGCGCGTCTGAGGTCGTCGTCGTCGACGAGAATGCCCTTGCGAATCGGCAGCCGGTTCTGCTCCAGGATTCCTTCGTACTCCATCGTGGTCAGCGAATTCTGGGCGAACATATTGCCGATGCTGCCGATACCGCTGACGCCGAGTGCAACGAGATCACATTGGCGGTGCGTCGAGTAACCCTGGAAATTGCGCTGCAGGGTCCCGTCGTAGCGGGCGCGAACGAGCTCGTCGTCGGGCAACGCAAAGTGATCCATCCCGATGTAGATGTAACCTTCCGCACACAGGCGTTCTATTGTCGTCCGCAGGATCTCGAGTTTCGTGTCCGGCGACGGGATATCCTCTTCGCGGATCATGCGCTGACCCTTGAACCGCTGCGGCAGGTGCGCGTAGTTGTAAACGGCGAGGCGGTCGGGTCGAAGCTCGATTACGCGGCTCAAAGTGCGGTCGAACGATTCCACGGTCTGCAGGGGCAGGCCGTAGATCAGGTCATAGGAGATCGAGCCGAATCCGGTGGCACGGGCGGCAGCGGTCAGCGTTTCGACGTCTTCGGCGCTCTGCAGCCGGTTGACGGCCTTTTGCACGTCGGATTCGAAATCCTGCACGCCGAGGCTCAATCGGTTGAATCCCAGCTCGGCGAGGAGCCGGATGCCGTCCTCGTCGACCGTGCGCGGGTCGACCTCGATTGAAAACTCGCGCTCGTCGCTCGAGTCCAGCGTGAACGATTCGCCGATTCTCGCCATAAGGTCTCGCAGCTGGCTTTCGTCGAGATACGTCGGTGTCCCGCCACCGAAGTGCAGTTGCTCGACCGTTCGCGCGCGGTCGAAGAGCGCCGACTGCAGTTCGATCTCTCGATACAGGTTTCTCATGTACGCGTCGACCCGCACTGCGTTTCGCGTCACGATCTTGTTGCAGCCGCAGTAGTAGCAGAGCGAGTGACAGAACGGGATGTGAACGTACAGCGACAGCGGTACGTCGGTCGAATTGCTGGCCTCCGCTTGCCTGCGATAGTCGTCGACGGTCAGCGCTTCCGAGAATTGCAGGGCCGTCGGGTACGACGTGTAACGCGGGCCGCGGCCACCGTAGCGGACCACGAGCTCGGGGTCGAAGACGACGTCTGGACTGGTTGCTGTCATCGTTGTCTCAGGCTGTGGGTGAGATAAAGCGCCGACGCGAATAGTAGCATCGCGACCGCCTGGTGCGCTGCGGCGAGCGCCAGCGGTACCCGCAGCAACAGCGTTGACACGCCCAGGGTTACCTGCAAAAAGGCGACGCCGAGCAGCACGTGCGTTGCGGCGAGCGAACGGGCCGAAAAGCGGGCCCTGACGCGCAGCAGCCAGAAGACCAGCACGCTCGCGAGCGTCGTCAGCGCCAGGACGCGGTGATCGAATTGCACGGTTGTCAGGTTGTCGAACGCGTTGCGCCACCACGGATCAAGCGCGAGCAGTCCCGCGGGCAACCATTGCCCGCCCATCGTCGGAAAAGTGTTGTAGACGAGGCCGGCATCCAGGCCAGCGACGAATCCGCCGGATACGATCGTGACGCAGATCAGAGCCGTAAGTGCAGCGGTCCTGCCGAACCACGGGTGCCTGTCGCGAATGTCGCCCGGGTACAGGTGCGACAACGCGACCCAGAGCATGTAACCGAATACGAGGAATGCCAGTGACAGGTGCGCAGTAAGCCGGTACTGGCTGACGTGCGGCACGTCGACGAGCCCGCTCTTGACCATGTACCAGCCCATGAGTCCCTGCAAACCGCCGAGAATGAACATCAACCAGTACTTGCCCGACCGGCGCATTGCGATGTCTCCGCGAACGAGGAACACCATGAATGGCACGAAGAACGCGATGCCGATCGTGCGGCCGAGCAGCCGGTGCAGGTACTCGAGCCAGAATATGCCCTTGAATGCTTCGACATCCATGTGCGCATTGATCTTCCGGAACTCGGGTGTTTGCTGGTAGAGCTCGAACCTGGCCTGCCAGTCGGCATCGTTCAACGGGGGCAAAACGCCCATGATCGGTTTCCAGTCCGTCATCGACAGGCCGGAACCGGTCAGTCGGGTGACGCCGCCGAGGACAACCATCGCAAAAACCAGCAAGCAGCAGACAAGGAGCCAGGTCGCGATGCGTCGATCAGCGGGGGTCGGTGTTGTGTTCATCGTGTCGGGTTCAACCAGCCTGGGGGCGGCGCATGGTAGCAGTTATCGGCGAATACGCCGTGGTGAAAAAGCGACAGTCGCGCCGGTTTGCGCAACTGTTCGGAATTTTGACGGTTTGGACGAAATAGCGCGACCGGCCATCGGGCGCTTTAGACCCGGCAAAAGCCGCAAAAAATCCCGTCTCGACGCGAAATATTCGAACGGGTCGTCAATAAACTGTAACGATTTTCGGGCATTGTCGCCCAATTGCGAGTACCATCGTCGCAATCCGGGCCTGATGGACCGGGTGTCGGACCCGCGGCATCGCGGGCGTTTTTGTTCAGAGGTAATCATGTCAGCCGAGAGAATTTCAGGAACCGTCAAGTGGTTTAATGACGACAAGGGCTTTGGCTTCATCGAGCGTGAAGGTGGTCAGGACGTCTTCGTCCATCACACCGCGATCCAGATGGAAGGATTCAAGACCCTTAAAGAAGGACAGAAGGTCACGATGGAAGTGACCCAGGGCCAGAAAGGCCCGCAGGCGGAAAACGTCGTCGCCGAGTAGGATCCGTGCCCGCATCTCTTGCGGACGTTTCAATTCAGTCAACCCAGCACAGCAGTCGGCGGCGCAATGCCGCGGCTTGCTGCGCGCGTTACAGCCCGAGCAAGCCGTCACGCACGAGCTTGATCCCGACCATGAAAAGCAGCAGGTAGGCAACGGCGAAGAAGAACCGGTCGCTGACGCGCCGGTGCAGCCAGACGCCTGCTGCGACACCGATGGGGGCCAGCGGGGCGAGTATCAGCGAGTAGACGAAATTGTCTGCCGAGAGCTGGCCCAGCCATCCGTAAGGCACCAGCTTGACGTAGTTGACGACGGCAAAGAAAACCGCCGTCGTAGCGATGAAGTCTGTCCTGTCCAAGGGGCGGCGAAGCAGGTACATCGTTATTGGCGGGCCACCCGCGTGCGCAATGAAGCTCGTGAATCCGGCGGTACTGCCTCCGAGCCAGCCGGCCGCTCGAGACACGTGTCCGCCATGTGTCGCAAGCCATTTCCTGAACCAGTGATGCAGCGTGAACAGCATCGCCACGATGCCGATGATCAACTTGACGACCTGAGGGCTCATGTAGCCGAACAGGGCCGTGCCGATCGCGATGCCTATGAGGGACGCCGGCAACAGAATGCGCAATTCCGGCCAGACCCAGCGGCCGCGGTAGGCCCAGAGGGTCAACAGGTCCATCAGGCACAGGATTGGCAACAGTATTGCGGCCGCCTGCACCGGCGACATGACGAGTGCCATCAACGGCACGGCGGCCGCCCCCAGGCCCCCGCCGAAGCCACCCTTTGCGATCCCGAACAATAAGACAGCCGGAACGGCGACGGCGTAGAAGGTCGGGTCGGAAATCAACTGGGCTCCCGGGTGCGGACTCGCGTATTATTCTGGAAACAACAACAAGACGAAACTGTGAAACTGAGAATCAGGGACAACTCGGTGAGGCTGCGCCTGACCCGCGGCGAGGTCGACACGATCAAGAGCGAAGGCCTCGTGCAGGCCCGCACGGGTTTTCCCGGTGGCCGTGAATTTCGCTACCAGCTCGAGAGCAGCCCGGCGAGTGTGGCACCAGCTGCGTTCCTGTCGGACAACGTTTTGACCGTGCGGCTGCCGGAGACTGTCGTGCTGGCGTGGGCCACCACCGAGCAGGTGTCGATTCGTGGCGAGCAGCAGCTCCAGGATGGCGACATCCTGAGTATCCTCGTGGAGAAGGACTTTGCGTGCCTCGCACCGCGCGAGGGCGAGGACGAATCAGACATGTACCCGCATCCCGAAGCGGGCAGGGAGACACGCTGATGGCTCGTTACGCCGGTTTCGAAAGCGCGACGATCGGCTTTCTCGAAGAGCTTGCCGCAAATAACAATCGCGACTGGTTCGGTGAAAACAAGCCGCGGTACGAAGAACAGGTTCTCGACGTTGCATTGCGTTTCATTCAATCGATGCAGGACCCACTGGCCGAAATCGCGCCACGTTTCGTGGCATTGCCGACACGCGTCGGCGGCTCGCTGATGCGCGTCTACCGCGATACGCGATTCTCGAAGAACAAGACGCCGTACAAGACCAACGTCGGCATCCAGTTTCGGCACGAGCAGGCGAAGGACGTGCATTCGCCGGGATATTATGTGCACGTCGATCCCGACCAGGTGTTCGTCGGCGTGGGCATGTGGAGGCCGGATTCGGAGCCGCTGCGTGGAATTCGCGAGCGCATCGCGGCCCGCCCCGCAGAATGGCGACGCATCATCGATTCGACGCGCTTCAAGCGCCATTTTTCGCTGGGAGGCGAGTCGCTGAAACGGCCGCCCCGTGGCTTCGACGCCGATCACGAATGCATCGACGACATCAAGCGCAAGAGCTTCATTGCAGTAAAGGACATGGCGGTCGGAGACTGCATCGGGCCGCAATTCCAGCGCAAGGTCGAGACGGCGTTCAAGGCGGGTGGTGATTACATGCAGTTTTTGTGCAAGGCGGTCGGTGTGCCGTTTTAGGGTGTGCTGCTTTAGAGACTATGGCCGTATTTCAGGATTCCGCGTTCGATAATCACGAAAGAGTGCTGTTCTGCCGCGATGCGGCGACGGGCCTCTACGCGATCATCGCCATTCATTCGACGGCGCTCGGCCCGGCTGCGGGCGGCTCGCGACTGTGGGGCTACGACGATGCCGACTCAGCGGTACACGATGCGCTGCGGTTGTCGCAGGGCATGAGCTACAAGAATGCGATGGCAGGGCTCAAATTCGGCGGTGGCAAGGCCGTCATCGTAAAGACACCCGACTTCGCAGGCAGTGACGCCCTGTACGAACGTTTTGGCGAGTTCGTCGACAGCCTGGGCGGCGACTACATTACGGCCGAAGATGTGGGAATGACACCGGAGATCATGCAGCTCATTGCGCGCAAGACGCGATACGTCAGCGGTTTGCCGCGGGAGGGCAACAAAGCGGGCGGCGATCCGTCGCCCAAGACCGCGTTCGGCGTGTTCCGCGGTATAGAGGCGGCCGTGCAATTCAAGCTCGCCCGCGACGACGTCAAAGGCCTCAGGGTTGCGGTGCAGGGGGTCGGCCACGTGGGCTACTGCCTCTGCAAGCTGCTGCACGAGGCGGGCGCCGTTCTCGTGGTTTCGGACATGGATACGGCACGCGTGCAACGCGTTTGCGACGAATTCGGGGCCAGGGCGAGTGGGCTCGACGGCATCCTGTTCGAAGATGTCGATGTGATCGCACCGTGCGCCCTGGGCGCCATCCTCAACGCGCAGTCGATACCGAGGCTGCGTGCGAGCATTGTCGCCGGCGGCGCCAACAATCAGCTCGAAACCGAGGAAGATGGCAAACGGCTGGCCGATTCGGGCATCCTTTATGCACCGGACTACGTCATCAACGGTGGCGGCATCATCAACGTCGCGTGCGAATACTATGGCGACGTCGATGACCAGGGTGTCATGGACCTGGTCGCGAAAATCGGGCCGCGGCTGACGCGCGTGTTCGAAGAGGCGGCCAGGAGCGGCAAGCCCACCAACGAGGTCGCGGACGCGCATGCGCGTCGCATCATAGCCGACGCAGCTGGCTGAGAAGTTCTTCCGGGTCGGGCCGGTCCACTATCCGTTTCGACAATTTCGTGTACTGGATGATACCCGCCGCATCGACAATGATCGCTGCCGGCCAGAGCGTGTCGGAACCGTATTCCTGTTCGTAGTCACCCGGCACGCCGTCCTCCAGCAGCAGTCCGAGCTGTTTCGCGGCGGCGAGGTCTTCGTCGAGCCAGAAATCGAATTCGACGTCGAAGAACTCCGCCACCCGACGCGTAGTCTCGAGGGGCTTCGGTGTCACAAGGATGAGCTTTGCGCCGAGATCGACGATGTCGCGGTAGTGCGTTGTGAGCTTCCTGACCTGCCTGTCGCAAAACGGGCACCAGTTGCCGCGCACGAACAGCAGCGCTGCAGGTGTGCCCTCGAGCGCAGAAGACCGGACTCGCTCGCCGCGTTCGTCAACGGCCTCGAACTCCGGCAAAGGCTGGCCGGGTTTCAGAGTGCCCGGTACCGGCCGACCGCCAAAGATCATGATCTTCAGCCAGTAAAACGGTCCTTTCACGAATCTTCCCCTTCGATGGTCAATACGATTTTGCCCATGTGGCGGCTCGACTCCATCAGCGCGTGCGCCTCGGCAGCGCGTTGCAGGACAAACGTCTCGAAGATGATCGGCCTGACCGTGCCCTCGCGCAACAGCGGCAGAACTTCCCGTTCGAGGTCGTCAGCGATCGCCGCCTTTTCCTGCACCGTTTGAGGGCGGAGCGTAGAGCCCGTCACCGTCAACCGCTTCGTCACAATCGCCCTGAGATCGAGCTCCGCCCTCGCGCCCTTAAGGAACGCGATGATCACGAGGCGGCCATCGCGCGCGAGGCTGTCGAGGTTCTTCTGGGTGTACGGCCCTGCCACCATGTCGAGGATGACGTCGACACCGTTGCCGCCGCTCAGTTCCGCGATTCTCGCCTGCCAGTCTTCGGACGCATAATTGATGGCGTGGTCGGCACCGAGGTCCTCGCAGAAGCGGCACTTCGTATCGCTGCCGGCGGTTACGATCACGCCCGAGCCGCGAGCATTGGCAAGCTGGATCGCGGTCGTGCCGATGCCGCTCGAGCCGCCGTGCACGAGCAGCGTCTCGCCGGCCTGCAAGCGACCGCGGGCGAACACGTTGTACCAGACCGTGAAGAACGTCTCCGGAATTGCCGCCGCCTCGACGTGTGACAGGTTGGCGGGTTTTGCGATGCAGTGGCCGGCGTCGGCGACGGCGTATTCGGCGTAGCCGCCGCCGTGTGTCAGCGCCATCACCTCGTCCCCTGTCTTCCAGCGCCGGACCTCGTTACCCATTGTGACGATCTCGCCGGAGACCTCGAGGCCGGGCAACGGGCTCGCGTCGGGCGGCACCGGGTAACGGCCGAGGCGCTGCAGGCAGTCCGGGCGGTTCACCCCGGCCGCGGCAACCCGGATCAGAACCTGCTCATCGCCTGGTGCCGGTTCCGGTAACTCGCGCTCTTGCAGTACCTCGGGGCCGCCGGGTTCGGTGATGACAATCGCACGCATGGACTCTGTTCCTGAATTATGGATACTGGATTCGCACGGCAGAACGGGATCAATCGTGTCAGACAATATCGAGGGAGTCGAGATATACCGCGGCACGGTGCTGCCGGAGTGGATCGACATCAACAAGCACATGAACGTCGCCTATTACGTGCTGGCGTTCGACAAGGGCGTCGACAGCGCGTGGGATATTTTCGGAATCACGGCAGACCATATCCGTGATAACGACAGCTCGACGTTTGCCGCGGAATGTCACGTCATGTACCTGCGCGAAGTAGGGCTCGACGACCCGTTCCTGATCACGACACAGGTGCTCGCCTACGATACGAAGCGCCTGCACACGTTCTTGCGCATGTATCATGCGACGGAGCACTTCCTGGCCGCTACGTCAGAGTGGATGAGCCTGCACGTCGACCTCAAAAGACGAAAAGTCGCGCCCTGGCCCGAACATGTTCTCGAAGGCATCGCGCATTTCGCGGAACGCCAGGGCGACTGGCCGTGGCCCGCTGAAGCGTGTGGGCACATACGCGTGCCGAACCCCGATTTCATTGCAACCGGAGCAGAACAATGAGTGGCAGCTACCTGCTGGCGATCGACCAGGGAACGAGCAGCAGCCGCAGCGTCGTCTACGATCACGCAGCGAGTGTCGTCGCCAGCGCGCAGCAGGAATTTCCGCAGATATATCCGAGGCCCGGTTGGGTAGAACACGACCCGGAGGAAATCTGGTCGTCGGTCACAGCCGTGGTGCAGCAAGCGCTCGGCCAAGCGGGGGCGACAGCCGCCGACGTGACGGCGATCGGCATCACGAACCAGCGCGAGACGACGCTGGTCTGGGACCGGCGGACGGGCGAGTGCGTCTACAACGCGATCGTGTGGCAGGATCGCCGCACGGCGGACTATTGCGAGCGCCTGAAACACGAGGGCGCCGAGGAACCGGTTGCGGCAAAGACCGGCTTGCGGCTCGATCCGTATTTCTCGGCGAGCAAGATCGCCTGGATACTCGACAACGTCGACGGCGTGCGCGCGCGCGCCGAGCGCGGCGAGCTGGCATTCGGCACGGTCGATTGCTTCCTGCTGTGGCGGCTGACGGACGGCAGGGTGCACGCAACCGATGCCACCAACGCTTCGCGGACGCTGATTTTCAACATTCACTCGCAGCAATGGGACGAGGATCTGTTAAGGCTCTTCAACATCCCGTCCTCACTGTTGCCGGACGTTCGTGACTGTGCCGGCGATTTCGGGGAGACCGACGCTGGCGTGACGGGCGCTAACGTTCCCGTCTGCGGTATCGCCGGCGACCAGCAGTCGGCCCTCATCGGCCAGGCCGGCTTCGACTATGGCATGACCAAGAGCACCTATGGGACAGGCTGCTTCGTCGTCGCAAACACAGGAGAGCAGGCGCTCCACTCCGAGAACCACCTGCTGACGACGATCGGCATGCGCATCGACGGCAACGTGACCTACGCGCTGGAGGGCAGCGTGTTCGTCGCGGGGTCCGCGATCCAGTGGCTCCGAGATGAGCTCGGTATCATCGACAGCGCCCCGGATTCGGAGCAAGTCGCCGCGCGTACGGGCGTCGTCGACGACGTCCACGTCGTGCCCGCGTTCGCGGGGCTCGGCGCTCCGTACTGGGATCCTCACGCACGGGGCGCGATCGTCGGGTTGACCCGCGGCAGCGGCCGAGACTCGATCGTGACGGCAACCCTGCAGTCAATCGCATTCCAGACGGCAGACCTGATGCGGGCTATGGCGGACGACGGCATTTCGCCGAGCGTCATTCGTGTCGACGGCGGTATGGTCGCAAACGAATGGTTCCTGCAGTTTCTGGCCGACATCCTCAATGTCCGGATCGAACGCCCCGTCAACGTGGAGTCGACCGTGCTTGGTGCTGCCTACCTCGCTGCCTACCAGGGCGGTATCGTGGATTCGTTCGACAGCCTGGGCTCCCTCTGGTCTTGCGATGCCGCGTTTGAGCCGCAGATGAGCGGCGATCAGCGCGAGGCGCTACTGGCAGGCTGGGCAAGGGCCGTCGGTCGCGTCCGCGGCGCCGCGAGATAGACCTTACAGCGAGATTGCGGCAAGATTACAAGCCTGTCTCGCCTGTCACCGGACCGTCATCGGCAGTTCATGCGGCTGTCGCAAAAGGCGACGAAAATTCGATTCGGAAGCGTCACTTGGGAGAATCCCGTGGTTGACTACCTGGACGAACTCGAAATCGGCATCTGCCTGCGCATCAACGGCCTCAGCCGCCGGGGATTCGTGCGTCGTTTCTTCAGCGTCGTATCGAAACTCGGGGACTACCCGGCGTGGGTGGCCGTCGGTATCGTCGTGGCGATCATGCAGGGCGCCGACGCCATGCCATTTGTCGTGCAGGCGTCCGTGACGGCCGCGGCAGGTATTGCCGCGTACAAGCTGCTGAAGAAAAAACTCGTAAGAGAGCGACCCTACATCGCGAACGGCTCGATCGTTCTCGGCGAGGCGCCGCTCGACCGTTACAGCTTCCCGTCGGGCCACACCTTGCACGCTGTCAGTCTGACAGTCCTGTACGGCAGCTATGAACCGATGCTGTTGTGGCTGTTGGTGCCTTACGCCCTGCTGGTTGCTGCATCCCGCATAATCCTCGGGCTGCATTATCCGAGCGACGTTATCGCGGGCGCGGCGCTCGGCGCGACGCTGGCCGCGATAAGCCTCGGGGTATTCGGTTAACGACTACAGCAGGAATCGCTGCCAGGCGACGGTTACCCACACCGCAGCGACGAGCACCAGGCTGACAAATACGGCCGCGGAGCCAAGATCCTTGGCACGCCCCGACAGTTCGTGATGCTCTCCGCCAAATCGATCCACGACGGCTTCGATAGCCGAATTCAGCAGCTCGACGATCAGCACGAGCAGGCAACAGCCGATCAGCATGAGGCGCTCGAACCCGGTACGGCCCAGCCACAGCGCGAGCGGTATCAGCACCAGGGTCAGGCCGAATTCCTGGCGGAAGGCGGCTTCGTGCCTCCAGGCGTGGACGAAGCCCTGCGCCGAGTACCTCGTTGCCATCAGTACCCGGCGAATGCCGGTATTGCCGGTTTTTCCCATGCAGGCCGCGAGCGGTCTCAGTGTCTCAGGAGAGTCCCCGACGATACCTCTCGACTTGTAATGCAGCAAGTACAGCTCGCCGCTTCGTCATAAGTTCCGGAGAGAATCGCTGGCGCGTCCGTGACGGTCGGCTCAAAGATTCCTGAGAGTCGCATGACAACGGATTGTGCTTGACTGACGATGCGCGAAACTAAAGAATTGCGCACTCCGTTTTCAGCATCGCAACATCGTTTTCGGAGTGACGCAGTCCTTGCTCAGGGCCCGCCAGAAAATTGGCAAGTACACGATCCAGGCCCGCATAGCATCCGGCCCGCTCGCGGACGTCTACCAGGCCTGGGACACGATCCAGAAAATGCGGGTCGCGCTGAAAATCCCCAGGCACACCGATATAGCCGGCGAGCAGGAGTTTCTTCACGAGGTGCGGGTTGCGACTCGTCTGAAACATCCGAACATCCTGTCGGTCCTGAACGCGAGTTATATTG
>JAAUYH010081095.1_pt1 | contig 17011 bp, 13 predicted proteins | sample 7278061 | NCBI WGS metagenome assembly JAAUYH01 (sample SAMN14350203, study PRJNA611818) | marine sediment metagenome | isolation source: surface marine sediment (0.6m) | place: French Polynesia: Moorea | collected 2018-08 | reverse complement strand
GTGAGCGTGCCGAAGGTCGAGGATTTGTAGACGAAGCTTTCGACCGAGCCTTCCACCGCCATCGACAGCCGCGCGTTGTTCAGAAATCGATACTTGCCGCGCAAGGCAGCGGTCTGAAATTCCAGCCGCGGCGCGGGATCGCCGGCGATCGTGCTGCTGAGCGTGTCCGAGAAATCCTGCCAGATGAAGCCCAGCTCGAAATCGCGCGAGGGCGCGTAGTCGATGCCCGCGAAATAGAGCTGGTTCCCTGTCCCCGCCGCCGAATTCGGATCGTTCTGCTGAGTCCCGATCCAGGCCGACACCGCCTGGCGGGGCATCATGTTCGCGGTTTCGACGTAGCCTATCCGGCCCGGCTGGCGATCGAGCGGACTGACCGAGAGGTCGTCGCCGGAGGATCGGGTGACCTCGATCGGGGTCGGCTCGTTAAAGGAAAACAACAGCGGATTGGCCTGGTTCTGCGCCGCCGACAGTGCCAGCAAGCATGTCGCAACGCCGGCCACGCGCCGTTTGCGCAAGGCAAAGCCTTTGAGTTCAGGGCGATACATGTCTCGTGCCTCAATCGCTTTTTGCGGTCATCTCTACGGGGCGTCTGACGCGCCCTCTGTGGATAACTTTGCGGCGACGATAGGCAATCCGAAGTGTAAAACAAGGTTTTTTTCCATGATGCCCGTGCGTTAGCAAAGAATCGTCATTCATATGCCACTTCGGCGACGCTGCAGACCTGCGCGGGTGGCGTCCTGTCGCGGGCATGGGACTGGCGTCCGCCCGTGAATTCTGCTTCATCCCAAGCCAGCGAATGAGGTGAGCGATGACGAAAGAACGGGTGTTGACGGATGACCAGATCGCGCAGTTTCGGCGAGAGGGATACTTGCTTGTGCCCGAACTCTACTCGCCTGAGGAAATGACCGAAATCTCCGCCTGGACTGACGCGCTGGCGACCTCGCCCGAGGAGCCGGGCAAAGACTGGAAATACTTCGAGGAAAGCAAGACGAACGGCGACCGCATCCTCTGCCGGATCGAAAATTTCGTGCCCGTTCACCAGGGCTTCGGTCAGTTGATCCAGAGCCGGAAAATGCAGCAGGCGGTGTCGGAACTCTTTGGCGAGACGGCCGTGCTTTTCAAGGACAAGATCAACTTCAAGCTGCCCGGCGGCAATGGGTTCGAGGCGCATCAGGACGTCCAGGCGGGTTGGGATAGCTATGCCAGCCTGCACATTACAGCGATGATCGCCATTGACGCCACCACCGCCGAGAACGGCAGCCTCGAGATGCAGCCCGGCATGCACAACAGGGGTCTTCTGGGCAAGATGTGGGAGCCGCTGACGGAGGCGGACCTCGGTGATACGCCTTTCGTGCCGGTCCACTGCCAGCCCGGCGACGCGGTGTTCTTCGACAGTTACGCGCCGCATAAATCGGCGCCGAACCGGACCGAAAAGTCGCGCCGCGTGCTCTACATCACCTATAATCGCCTCTCCGAGGGCGACAGCCGCGCGCAGTACTACGCCGACAAGCACAAGAACTTCCCCCCTGATGTCGAGCGCGACCCGGACCGGTCCTACGGCTACAGGGTCTGAGCGGAAAGGTCTGAGCGGATCGACGGTTTCGCGACCGCCAGCAAAACGGTAAACTCCGCCTGTCGCATTGCAGGGGGACGCATTTGATGACCGATCCGATCCGCTGGGGCATCCTCGGGGCCGCCAAATTCGCGCTGGAGCATATGGGCCCCGCGATCCACGCGGCGAAGAGCGCGGAACTTGCGGGCCTCGCCACCTCGTCGGCCGAGAAAGCCGCCCCGTTCCAGACCTTCGCGCCCCGCCTGCGGGTGTTCGACAGCTACGACGCCTTGCTCGCCGACCCGGAGATCGATGCGGTCTACGTGCCCCTGCCGAACCACCTGCATGTGGAATGGACGCTGAAAGCGCTCGACGCCGGCAAGCCGGTGCTGACCGAGAAACCGCTGGCGATGCAGGCGGACGGGTTCGACCCGGTGATCGCGAAACGTGACGCCACCGGGCTTTTGGCTGCCGAGGCCTACATGATCGTGCATCACCCCCAATGGCAGCGCGCCAAGGAGCTTTATGAGGCCGGTGCCATCGGCAAGCTCCGCCTTGTCGACGGGGTCTTCAGCTACGACAACCGCGCGGATCCCGGCAATATCCGCAACCGGCCCGAGACCGGGGGCGGGTCGCTGCCGGATATCGGCGTCTATACATTCGGCTCTGCCCGCTTCGTGACGGGGGAGGAGCCGGCGGCGGTGCGGGCGCATATCGAGCGTGAGAACGGTGTCGACGTTTTCTCGCATATCACGGCCGACTTCCCGTCCTTCCGGTATTCCTCGGTCACCTCGATGCGGCTGCATCCCCGGCAGTACATGGCCTTTCATGGCGAGGCCGGGGTGTTGACGCTGACGGCGCCGTTCAATGCGAACGTCTTCTCGCAGGCGGAACTGCGGCTCGAAATCGGGCTGACGACGACGGTGGAGCGCTGGCCGGGGGTGAACCAATATGTGCTGCAGGTGGAGAATTTCGGGCGCAGCCTGCGCGAGGGGGCGGCCTATCCGTGCCCACTGGAATTCTCGAAGGGAACGCAGAGGATGATCGACATGGTCTGGGCGGCCGAGGGAGGCGCGTGATGGAGGACGAGAAATTCGAGGGCCGGATGCACGGGCCCCAGTTCGATCCGGGGGAGAAGGACAGCGTGGGGCTGCGGTTGATCTACATGATCCTGATCTGGCTGATGATCCAGCTGGCGCAGACGGTGCTCGGGGTGGCGACGATCATTCAGTTCGTGATCCTGCTGATCAACAATCGGGAGCCGAATGAGAGGCTGGCGGAGTTTGGGGAATCCTTGGGGATCTGGATCGCGAAGGCGGCGCGGTATCAGACGGCGGCGAGTGAGGTGAAACCTTGGCCGTGGACCGAGCTGGATTGAGATGTCCTAGCTAGGACACTATGCTAAGGTGTTGTTTTTGTTTATGGTTGCGCTAACAAGTGTGAGTCCGTGGGGCGGTCCGGGAGGATGAAATGGCGACAGGTTGGGCCAAGGACGGGGCGGTGCAGGAGCAGATCGAGGCCTCGGTCGCGGAAGAACTGGAACGCATGCGCGCCAAGGCCCGGCCCTCGGGCGAGAGCCTGACGGAATGCGCGGAATGCGGCGAGGCGATTCCGGAAGCCCGCCGCAAGGCCCTGCCGGGGGTAAAGCTCTGCATCGACTGCCAGGCGGAACGCGACGGCCGCTTCGAGGCACGTCCGGGCATCAATCGGCGCGGAAGCAAGGACAGTCAACTCAGGTAGGGGAGGTCTGGACTGCCGCTCCGCGGGCGGAGCAGCAGCGGCGGACCAGGCGGGGCCCGGAAAGCGAGGACAACATGCACCCGACAAGCGGCGCCATCCTTGCCGGAGCCCTTGCCGCGTTTCCGGGCGCCGCGGCGGCGGACAACCTGGGCCGCATCACCGCGTTCCTCGACGGCGAAAGCATGACGTGGCACACGGTCACCATGCAGCAGGGCGGCAAGACCGTCGCCACGGCGAGTTTCGGGCAGGGCGCGCGGCTGGCCGAGCTCTACATCCAGGGCCATCCGGAGCCAGAGTTCTCGTCACGCGACATGTTCAGCATCGATGTCCGCTATCTGGGCACCTATATGCCCGGCGCGGAACCGATGTCGGTCGACGTGATGCACATCCCCGAAGGCATGGGCGGGCCGTTCTGGACCAGCCGGGGCGCGCCGACCCCGGCGTCGATCGAGATCGTCGACCTGGAGATCTGGGGAAATTTCGGACGGCTGACGGCGTCGTTCACGGCCGAGCTGTGCCTGCGGAAGATCATATCCTCCGCCACGGACCCGTCGACCTGCCGCGCGGTGACCGGGGTGATCGAGACGGAGTTGCTCGTCGAATAGGCCCGGCGCAGTGGCGGGCGGAGCGGGGTGGGGGGTTCGAGGTCCGTCCGGGCATCGGTCGGCGGGGGAGTGAGGATGTTCAGCTAGAGTAATCTATTGGCCGGTTTGGGCACTTCGACTTCTGGCGTAACTCAAATCTCTTACAAACATCTCGTGCATGCCCATCACGATCTCCAGTGCAGATTTCGCCTGGTTTTTCAGCAGCATCATTTCTCCAGTCCGGCGGGACAAGCTCACTTGAACGCGGAATTTGGCTGATAGGAGTTCTATTTCTTTGCTGGCAGCATCTTTTATATGTATTGCGCCGGTGGAATAAGATCTTGCCTCGCTCATGTGCTCGTTTCGCAAACCTGAACCGGCCATGCCAGAAACGCCGAATGTGCTATCAATCAGAGGTATGAGCCTATCACATGTACTTAGGATCTGATCCGCATATGCTGACGCTTCGGCTGCCGCTTCGAGGGCTGTAAGTCGCCATTCCGTGCGTCGTGCAAGGGCCGAAATCAAGAGATTGACCAGTGTCAGAAATATTGCAATCGAAGACAGCGACAATGCGAATTTATTAGCGGTATCGAGCGCGAGGAAGTTTTCTAGCATTTGCATCGTAGTTCCCGAGAGCGGCGCCTACTCTGAAGATTTAGCGGGGATTAGCTGTCATGGTAAGTGTGGCTCTGCGCGCGGGACAAGGCCGCAGGCCGCCGCGCGATCGCCGACCCGCCCCGTGGGGAGGCGATTTGGTGACGTTGGCGCTTCGTTCGGAGGTCTTTCGGATTTGGCGGGGATAAAACGCGTCGATCGGAGGGCGGGTCGCCACCCCTCGGGTCGGCGATCCCGCGGCTTGATTTCAGGTGGCAGACGATTGGGGATGTCTGGTTGTAGGCTTCGGAACAAGTCTGGGGCGTGTGGTGGTTTGGGTCGGATGGTGCGCAATGAATGCGCACCCTACCTTGGGGAGACGATTGGGTGAGGTTGGCGCCTCGTTCGAGGTCTTTCGGATTTTGTTGGACAGAGCGCGCTGGTCGGAGTCCGGGGCACCTCCCCTCGGGGCGGCGATCGCGCGGCTTTGTAGGAGGGAGGGCGGGGTGAACCCCGCCCTACGAAAGCGCGCTGAAACGGAGCCTGGCGCGGCGAAGATGGGTGCGCGCACCCATCCCACGGAGGGGTGCGTATGGGGCTCTCTGCGGTGCTATTGATTTCTGCCGGCTTTGCTGCAGACTGATCGGGAATGTTTCACCCTCCCGTCCCGCGCCGGACGGACAAGCCTTTTGCAGTTTCCTTGTCGATTTCGTCAGCGCTTGTCCGGATCGTTCCTCACGCGGGCCGGGCCCATTTTGACGGCGCTTTGATCGAGGTGACTTGAGATGAAGGACATCATTGCCACGGTGGCGGGGACGCCGCTTCCGAACTTGCTGGTGATCGCGGGGATCGTCTTTCTGCTCTTGTCCGTGGCCGGAAAGATCACGGCGCATCTCGTCGTGCCCGAGACACGCAAGAAGCAGGCGATGTATTTGGGGCTGGTGCTGCTGGCCGCCGGGTTGGCGTTGAATGTCCAGACGGCCATGACCCCGCCTGCGGCGGGTGCGAGCGAGCCGCCCTTGGCCGCGAGCGACGACGGCGTGGAAAAGAGGGCGGTCTGGGCGGGGATGTCCGAGGAGGAGCGGTCGAACTGGTCCGTGCTCGGCTGGACGGCGGAGAGCTGGGCCGGGACCGCGCCGAGACCCGCCTCCGAGCGCACGGATTTCGCCGGCTTGTCCGAGGCCGAGCGGGCGGCGGCGACGCAGCTGGGCTACACCGCGGAGACCTGGGACAAGCCGTGAGCCGCCGGGAATGAGGGCCCGCGTTCGTCGGGGGCGTCACCCGTTGGACTTCCGCCTTGTCGGGCTGCTGCTGGGAGGCAGGGAACCGGGCCCGTCCCAGGTTGCTTTACATCAAGGTTCCCGGACGGCGGGGCGGGTAGGCTTCTCGGCAAATGGAGGAGATTTGCGATGAAAGCGAAAAAGACGCTCGTTGTGCTGGTCAATGACAAGGAAGCGCGGATGCTGGAGAATGACGGCGTCGGCAAGGGGCTGCATCAGGTGGCGCATGTGGAGCGGGCCAAGGCCATGGGTGCCGAGATTGCCTATGCGGACATGCCGGGACGGTCCAAGGGCGGCTCGGGCGGCGCGCATCACGGGATGGAGCCGTCGACCTCGGAGGACCGGCAGAACCGCGAGCGGTTCGCGGCGTATATGCTGGGCGAGGCGCAGGCGCTGTGGGCGAAGGGCGGGTTCGACCGGCTGATCGTCGCGGCGCCGGCGAAGATGCTGGGCGAGTTGCGCGGCCGGATGCCGGCAGGGCTGGCGAGCGGTTTGGCGGGGGATCTGGCGAAGGACCTCTTGCACACGCCGCTGGCGGATTTGCCGGGACACTTCGAGGGGATGGCGGTGTTTTAGGCGGTTTGTGCGTCATGGCTTGGCGCGGGACACGGCCGGAGGTCGCCGCGCCATCGCCGACCCGCCCCCTGGGTCGGCGATGGCGCGGCTTGTCGCTTTGGGGTGGCGTTGGCATGGGTGCGCAATGAATGCGCACCCTACGGGTCACTCCATCTGTTCCAATTCATCTATGAAACCGGCGATCATGCCGAGGCCCTTGTCCCAGAACTTCGGATCGCTCGCGTCCAGACCGAACGGCGCGAGCAGATCCTTGTGGTGTTTGGAACCCCCCGCTTTCAGCATCTCGAAGTATTTCGCCTGAAAGCCCGGATCGCCCTCTTCGTAGACGGCGTAGAGGGCGTTCACCAGCCCGTCTCCAAAGGCGTAGGCGTAGACGTAGAAGGGCGAGTGGATGAAGTGGGGGATGTAGGCCCAGAAGGTCTCATACCCCTCCATGAAGGTGAAGGCGGGGCCGAGGCTTTCGCCCTGGACGGACATCCAGAGGGCGTTGATGTCGTCGGGGGTCAGCTCGCCTGCGCGGCGGGCGTCGTGGAGTTTGCATTCGAAGTCGTAGAAGGCGATTTGCCTCACGACGGTGTTGATCATGTCCTCGACCTTGCCTGCGAGCAGGACCTTTTTCTCGGTCTCGGAGGTCGCCTCGGCCAAGAGTTTGCGGAAGGTGAGCATTTCGCCGAAGACGGAGGCGGTTTCGGCGAGGGTTAATGGCGTGGAGGAGAGGAGCTCGCCCTGCCCGGCGGCGAGGACCTGGTGCACGCCGTGGCCAAGCTCATGCGCGAGGGTCATGACGTCACGCGGTTTGCCGAGGTAGTTCAGCATGACGTAGGGGTGCACGTCGGTGACGGTGGGGTGGGCGAAGGCGCCTGGGGCCTTACCGGGTTTGACGCCGGCGTCGATCCAGCCCTTGGTGAAGAACGGCTCGGCGAGATGCGCCATTTCCGGGTCAAAGCCGGCATAGGCGTCGAGAACGAGGGACTGGGCGTCGGTCCAATCGACGGTCTTGGTGTCTTCGATGGGCAGGGGCGCGTTGCGGTCCCAGACTTCCAGAGTGTCGAGGCCGAGCCATTTGCGTTTCAGCTCGTAATAGCGGTGCGAGAGCTTGGGGAAGGCGGCGACCACGGCGTTGCGGAGCGCCTCGACCACCTCGGGCTCGACATGGTTGGCCAGATGCCGGCCAGTCTGCGGCGTCGGCATCTTGCGCCAGCGGTCCTCGACCTCTTTCTCCTTGGCGAGCGTGTTGTGGACCCGGGCGAAGAGTTTGACGTTTTGCCCGAAGACGCGGGCAAGCTCGCGGGCGGCCTTCTCGCGCGTGGAGCGGTCCTGTTCGGAGAGGAAGTTCAGCGTGGCCTCGATGCCAAGCTCCTCGCCGTCGGGGGTGAAGGTGAGGCCTGCGATGGTTTCGTCGAAGAGCTTGTTCCAGGCGGAGGCCCCGACGACGGACTGGTCGTGAAGGAACCTCTCCAGCTCGTCCGACAGCTGGTACGGGCGCATGGCGCGCAGGCGGTCGAAGATCGGCTTGTAGCGGGCGAGATCGGCGTTGGCCTGGAACAGGGCGTCCAGGGCGGCATCCTCGATCCGGTTGATCTCGAGCGAGAAGAACACCAGCGGGGTGGAGAAGGTGGTGATCTTGTCCTGGCAGTCGGAATAGAACTTGGCGCGCTCGGGGTCGGTGGTCTGCTGGTAATAACGCAGGCCCGCGAAGGACATGATCCGGCCCTGGATCATGTCGATCTTTTCATGGCGCAACACGCAGGCGAGCATCTCGTCCGCGGAAAGGTCCGCGAGCTTGCCCTCGTAGTCGCTGGCGAAACTTGCGCATTCGGCTTCCAGCCAGTCGAGGTCGCGCTGCAGTTCGGGGGCGTCGGGGGCAGTGTAGAGATCCGTCAGGTCCCAGACCGGCAGGTCGCCGAACTCGCTGGCCTGGCTGGCATTGGCGTCGAAGACGGGGGTGGGCAAAGTGCGCATGAAGGGTCCTTTCGGCGGAGTTGCCCAGAGATATGCCGCGCGGCGGCAGGGGTTCAAGGTGAGATCGCTTGGTTTCTTGGCACGCAGGCGCGCCGCTGACGTCCGATGTCCGCTCGACGCGGCAGGGTCCCGGAAATTCAGCGCGCCCCGTCAGGAGGTCAGCGGAACGCCGTGTCCGGTGGCAGAAGTGGTGGAGCCGATCGGGATCGAACCGACGACCTCGTCATTGCGAACGACGCGCTCTCCCAACTGAGCTACGGCCCCATCGGGCGTGTATGTGAGCGTTTTCCGCCGTCCTGTCAAGCACGGGGGAGGTGGCGGTAGGCCGAGGTCTCGAACCCCACGCGGCATGCGCGCCATCCCGCTAGCAACGGGCGCCGGGACCTTCCCGGTTGACCTACCTTGGCGGACGGGAGAGGGATCGAACCCCACACCCTTGCGGGTGCCATCTGCTTTCGAGGCAGCGGCCGCGGCCCTCGCGGCGTTCCCGTCCATTGGCGGCAGGTTGAGGTCTCGATCCCCACGCGCAATTTGCGCGCCGACCCGCTTCCAACGGGCGCCGGACCCTGTCCGGTTAACCTGCCGATGGCGGATGGGGGAGGACTCGAACCCCAGCGCGCATCACGCGCCGTGCTGCTTTCAAGACAGCCTTCGGACCACCCGAATTCCCCATCCCTGGCGGCGGGCGGTGGTCTCGATCCACATTCTTCAGAGAAAGAACAGAGCGATTAGCAGTCGCCTGCGGGAACCTTCCCGCGTCACCCGCCTAAGGCGTTGATGATGATCGACTACGACTTTCCATTGGATCGCTCCTTTCGTGGCCGCGTGGATAGCGGGCAGGGATGAGTCGGTAAAGCGGTTTCTGCTGCGCACCGCTTTCGGTGTTGCCCGGTCGCCCCGCTTGGAGGCGCGGGCAAATCCGCTAAGCTGCCCGGCGAAGGAGGCGCGGATGCCGGCACAGCGACGATGGGCTCTGGTGGCGGGGCTCGCCTGCCTGGCGATGACCGTGATCGCGCTGGCGACCGCGTTCGACCCGGTCGCGGCGCTGGTCCCGGTCGATCCGGTTGACGGATACGATTGGCCCGAGGGGCTGCAGGATCAGGTCGCCGCGCTTTTCATCGGGTCCGCGGTGATCGTCCTGCTGGACATCGTGATCGCGCTGGCGCTGGTGCCTCTGTTTCCACTTCGCCAAGGTCTCGCCATCGCCATGGCCGTCGCTCGGGTGGTCTACGCGGCGGGCTATGCGTTTGCGCTGCTCCACCTGCTCAACGCGGTCTCGGCCACGCGCGATATCGTCGACGTGGGCACGCTCGCGGCGGCGCGCGCCGGGGCCGAGGGCTACCGGACGACCTGGGACCTAGCCTTCTATGCTTTCGGTGCGCATCTGGCGCTTCTGGGCGCGCTGCTCTGGTCCGGCACAATGCTGCGCCGGTTGCTTGCGGTGCTGCTGCTGATCGCCGGTGCGGGGTATGTCGTCGACAGCACCCTGGCTCTGGCGATGCCGAAGATCACCCTCCGCGTCGCCCCGGTGACGTTTCTGGGCGAGATGGCGCTGTTGCTCTGGCTTCTCGGCAAGGCGGGCCGCCCCGGACGCAACTGACGCCCGGGGCGGCCCAGTGTCCTAGGCCTCCGCTTCCGCCACGTTCTTCTTCACATCGAAGAAGCTGTCCGGCGTGCACGAGATCGAGTCGATCCCGGCCTCTACGAGCGTCTTGGCGAATTCGGGGTAATTCGACGGCGCCTGGCCGCAGAGCCCGACCTTGCAGCCCTTGGCATGGGCCCGCTCGATAATCGACTTGATCATCCAGACCACCGCCGCGTGGCGTTCGTCGAAGAGCGCCGCCAGCTTGTCGGAATCCCGGTCGATCCCAAGCGTCAGCTGCGTCAGGTCGTTGGAGCCGATCGAGAACCCGTCGAAGCGTTCGGCGAACTCCTCGGCGAGGATAACGTTCGAGGGCACCTCGCACATCACGTAGATCTCCATGCCGCCCTTGCCGTGCTCCAGGCCTTGTCCCTTCATCACCTCGAGGACCCGGTCGGCCTCTTCCGGCGTGCGGCAGAACGGGATCATCACGATGACGTTGTCAAAGCCCAGTTCTTCGCGGGTTTTCTTGATTGCCTGGCATTCAAGCTCATAGCCAGCCTGGTAACCCGGATCGTAATACCGCGAGGCGCCGCGCCAGCCGATCATCGGGTTCTCCTCATGCGGCTCGAACTGACGCCCGCCCAGCAGGTCGGCATATTCGTTGGTCTTGAAATCCGACATCCGAACGATGACCGGCTTCGGGTAGCAGAAGGCCGCGATCCGGGCGAGGCCCATGGACAGGTGATCGACGAAGTAATCGGCCTTGTTGTCGTGGTCCTTGGTGAGTTCGGCGATTTCGTCCTTCTCGGCGCCTTCGGGCAGGCTCTCGAAGTTCAACAAAGCCAGCGGATGCACCTTGATCGAGTTCATGATCACGAACTCCATCCGCGCCAGCCCGACGCCATCGGTCGGCAACCGCCACCAGCGCGCCGCCGTTGCCGGGTTGGCGAGGTTCAGCATCACCTTGGTCTTGGTCTCGGGCAGGGTATCGATGCGCAGCTCTTCCACATGCACCTCGGCGGTCCCCGCATGCACGAGGCCGTCGTCGCCCTCGGCGCAGTTCACCGTCACCTCCTGCTGGTCATGCAGGTGATGCGTGGCATCCCCACAGCCGACGATCGCCGGGACACCCAGTTCGCGCGACACGATGGCCGCATGCGAGGTCCGCCCGCCATGGTCCGTCACAATCGCCCGCGCGCGTTTCATGATCGGCACCCAGTCCGGGTCGGTCTGGCCGGTGACAAGGATCGAGTCGTCCACGAAATTGTCGATATCCTTGACGTCTTCGATCAGGCAGACATGGCCCGTCGCCACCGCTGCCCCGACCGAGATCCCCTTGACCAGAACCTCACCCGCATTCGACACGCTGTAGCTCTTCAGCGCCCCGGCATCCTTGCGGCTCTCCACCGTCTCGGGCCGCGCCTGCACGATGTAGAGCTTGCCGGTGATCCCGTCCTTGGCCCATTCCATGTCCATCGGCAGGCCGTAATGCTTCTCGATCTCGTTTGCCTGGCGCGCCAGTTCCACGACCTCGTCATCGCTCAGCACGTACCGCCCGCGCTCGGCCTTCGAGGTCGGCACGTTCTTCACCGGATCCGCCGAGCCCGCGGCGGAGTAGATCATCTTCTTTTCCTTTGCGCCGAGCTTCTTTTCGAGGATCGGCGTCAGACCCGGCTTGTCGAGGAAGGGCTTGTAGACCTGGAATTCGTCCGGCGTCACCGCGCCCTGCACCACGTTCTCACCGAGTCCCCAAGCCGCGTTGATCAGCACCACCTTGTCGAAACCCGATTCCGTGTCGATCGAGAACATCACCCCCGAGCCGCCGATGTCTGACCGCACCATCTGCTGCACGCCGATCGACAGCGCCACCTCGGTGTGATCGAAGCCCTGCACCGTGCGGTAGGAAATCGCCCGGTCGGTGAAGAGTGAGGCGTAGCACTTCCGGCAGGCCTCCAGCAAAGCTGCCTCGCCGACGACATTCAGATAGGTCTCCTGCTGGCCCGCGAACGAGGCGTCCGGCAAGTCCTCCGCCGTCGCCGATGACCGCACGGCCACCGACAGTTCGTCCTGCCCTGACCGCGCCGACAGCTCCTTGTAGGCCGCCGCGATCGAGGCCCGCAGATGTTCGGGCCATTCGCCCGCCGCGATCGCCTTGCGCACGGTCTCGCCGCAATCATGCAGCGTGATCTTGCCCGCCGCCAGCGACTCGGTCTTCTCGCGGATCAGATCGTCGAGCCCGTTGAAGGTGATGTAGCCGCGAAACGCGTCCGAGGTGGTCGCAAAGCCCATCGGCACGTCGACGCCCACCTTGCCCAGCGTCTGCACCATCTCGCCCAGCGAAGAGTTCTTGCCCCCCACCAGCGCGACATCCTCGCGCCGCAGGCTATCGAAAAAGATCACGTCCTTGGTATCGACTTTTGTATCCGGCATCGCGCGCCCTTCCTGTCCACAAAGGTTTCGTGTTGGGCGCTAACATCGGCGATTCGGATGAGGCGGGCGTTGATCTTGGTCAAGGTCCCCGGTGGGCCGACGCAAACAAGCCGGTTTGAAGCGGCTTCAAACAAGCGGTTTCGAAACCGCTTCAGAAAAGGCCCCTCGAAGGGCCTTCCCACAAGGCGTTTCGAAACGCCTTGCACCGCGCTCCTCCACCCCGGGTCTACTTCGGTTCAGAAATATCTCGGGGAGCGCGTGGGGTCGTCCTGTGTTGCGGCATTGGTTCGAGCAACAAATGGACGAGGAGGCGGAGCCCCCCGCAATGGTCGGATCGCGTGTCAGCGCGATCCGAAACTCATTCCGCCGCCTCCAGATAGTCCTCCAACGGCGGGCAGGTGCACACGAGATGCCGGTCGCCCCAGACATTGTCGATCCGGTTCACGGGCGGCCAGTACTTGTCGACCCGGAACGCGCCCTTGGGAAAACAGCCCACCTCGCGGCTATAGGGCCGGTCCCAGTCGCCCACGAGGTCCTCCACGGTATGTGGCGCGTTCTTGAGCGGGTTGTTCACCGGGTCGATCCGGCCTTCCTCGACGTCGCGGATCTCCTCGCGAATGCTGAGCATCGCATCGCAGAACCGGTCGAGCTCGGCCTTGGTCTCGCTTTCCGTCGGTTCCACCATCAGCGTGCCCGCCACCGGCCAGCTCATCGTCGGCGCGTGAAAACCGTTGTCCATCAGGCGCTTGGCGATATCGTCCACGGTGATATGCGCCGCCTCGTTGAAGGGCCGCGTGTCCAGAATGCACTCATGCGCGATGCGCCCGTTCTGGCCCTTGTAGAGGATGTCATAAGCGCCCTCGAGCCGTTTGGCGATGTAATTGGCGTTCAGGATCGCGACCTTGGTGGCATTCGTGAGCCCTTCGCCGCCCATCAGGAGAACGTAGGCCCAGCTGATCGGTAGGATCGCGGCGGAGCCATAGGGCGCGCCAGACACCGGCCCCTCGCCGCCACCGGTCTCCGGGTGGCCGGGCAGGAACGGTTCCAGATGCGCTTTCACCCCGATCGGCCCCATGCCCGGCCCGCCGCCGCCATGGGGGATGCAGAAGGTCTTGTGTAGGTTGAGGTGGCTGACGTCGGACCCGAGGTCCCCCGGATTCGCGATCCCCACCAGCGCGTTGAGATTGGCGCCGTCGGTATAGACCTGCCCGCCATGCTCGTGGGTGATGTTGCAGACCTCGCGCACGGTCTCCTCGAACACGCCGTGGGTGGAGGGGTAGGTGATCATGCAGGCGGCGAGATTGTCGCCCGCGGCTTGCGCCTTGGCGCGGAAATCGTCGAGATCGATGTCGCCGTTCTCGGCCGATTGCACCACCACCACCTCCATGCCAGCCATATGCGCCGAGGCCGGGTTGGTGCCATGGGCGCTCATCGGAATCAGGCAAATATTGCGGTGTCCCTCGCCGCGCGCCCGATGATAGGCGGCGATGGTCAGAAGCCCCGCGAACTCGCCCTGCGCCCCGGAATTGGGCTGCATCGACATCGCGTCATAGCCGGTGATGGTGCAGAGTTTCTCCGACAGATCGTCGATGAGCTCCTTGTACCCCTGCGCCTGTTTCGCCGGTGCGAAGGGGTGGATATTGGCAAACTCCGGCCAGGTGATCGGCATCATCTCGACGGCGGCATTGAGCTTCATCGTGCAGGACCCCAAGGGGATCATCGCTCGGTCGAGCGCCAGGTCTCGGTCCGCTAGGCGGCGCATGTAGCGCATCATCTCGGTCTCGGCCCGATTCATGTGGAAAACCGGGTGCGTGAGGTAGTCGGTCTTGCGGTGCAGATGCTGCGGCACCCGGTATTCCTCGGTCAGCCCCGCCTTGCGGTCGTTGATGCCGAAGGCGTGCCAGAGCCGCTCCACCGTCTCGGGCCGCGTCGTCTCGTCGAGCGTGATGCCGACCTTCGTCGTACCGACCCGCCGCAGATTGATCCGCTGCCGCGCCGCCTCGTCGATGATCGCGCCCTGAAGCGGGCCGACCTCGACCGTGATCGTGTCGAAGAACGCCTCGGGCGCGACCTTGTAGCCTTTCTCTTCCAGCCCCCGCGCCACGCGCACCGTCTTGCGATGGATCCGCTGCGCGATCGCCTTCAGCCCCTCGGGCCCATGAAACACCGCATAAAACGACGCCATCACCGCCAGCAAAGCCTGCGCGGTGCAGACATTCGAGGTCGCCTTCTCCCGCCGGATATGCTGCTCCCGTGTCTGCAGGCTCAGCCGATAGGCCTTGTTCCCGCGCGCATCGACCGAGACCCCCACGATCCGCCCCGGCATCGCCCGCTTATGCGCGTCCCGGCATGCCATATAGGCCGCGTGCGGCCCGCCATAGCCCATCGGCACGCCAAACCGCTGCGTGGACCCCACCGCGATATCCGCCCCCATCGCGCCCGGCTCCTTCAAGAGCGTCAACGCCAGAGGATCCGCGATCACGATCCCCAGCGCCTTGACCTCGTGCAGCGCCGCGATCTGGTCGCTAAAATCCCGCACCACGCCATGCGTTCCCGGATACTGGAAGATCGCGCCGAAAAGCCCCTCGGCCTCCATCTCGCCCGGATCGCCCACCACGACCTCGATCCCCAAAGGCGCCGCCCGCGTCTGCATCACCGCGATGTTCTGCGGATGACAATTCTCGTCGACGAAGAACCGTTTGGCCTTCGATTTCGACACCCGCTCGGCCATCGCCATCGCCTCGGCCGCCGCCGTCGCCTCATCAAGCAAAGACGCATTCGCCACCTCGAGCCCCGTCAGGTCACAGACCATCGTCTGGTAGTTCAAGAGCGCCTCCAAACGCCCTTGCGAAATCTCCGGCTGATAGGGCGTATAGGCCGTGTACCAGGCCGGGTTCTCGAGGATATTGCGCTGGATCGCAGGCGGCGTGACCGTGCCGTGATAGCCCTGACCGATCATCGTCGTGTAGGGCTTGTTCTTCTTGGCGACCTGCCGAAGATACCACAAAAGCTCCCGCTCCGACTTCGGCTTGCCGAAATCCAGGCCCTCCGCCTGCCGGATCGAGGCCGGCACTGTCTCGTCGATCAGCGCATCCAGGGACTCGACCCCAAGTACGGCGAACATCTCGTCCATCTCGGCGGGCGAGGGGCCGATATGGCGGCGGTTGGCGAAATCGTAGGGCAGGTAGCTGGTGGGGGTGAAGGGCATCTGGTCACTCCTGACATCTCTGGCGCAGGTCTCTCAACAGGCACCAAGAGTTTTCGAAAACTCTTGGCAAATTCCTTCGAAGGAATTTGGCCCGCAAAAAGCTCAGCCGATGAATTCCTTATAGGCGGCCTCGTCCATGTAGCTGTCGATCACCGACAGATCGGCGAGCTTCATCTTGAAGAACCAGCCGTCCCCGGTCGGGTCCTCGTTGACCTTGCCGGGTTCGTCCACGATCGCCTCGTTCACCTCGACGATCTCGCCATCCACAGGCGCGAGGATGTCGGAGGCCGCCTTTACCGACTCGATCACCGCGACCTCGTCGTCCTTGGCGACCTCGGTCCCCGGCTCGGGCAGTTCCACGAAGACCACGTCGCCCAGTTGCTCGCTGGCGTGGTCGGTGATGCCGACGACGACCAGATCGCCCTCGACGCGCAGCCATTCATGTTCTTCGGTGTATCGCATGTCTCTCTCCCTGGATCAGCGTTTGTAGGTGGCCGGGCGGAACGGCATGGGTGCTGTGGTCACGGGCATGCGCTTGCCCCGGACCTCGCCGTAAAGCGTGGTGCCGTCGGCGGCATGCGCGCTTGCGACATAGCCCATCGACAGCGGCCGCTCGATCGACGGGCCGTAGGCGCCCGAGGTCACGGAGCCGATGGCATCGCCGCCCTCGGCCCCGGCGTAAAGCTCCGTCCCCGCGCGCATCGGCGCGCGTCCCTCGGGCAAAAGCCCCACGCGCCGCCGGGCGGAGCCCTCTTCGAACTCGCGCAAAATCCGCGCCGCCCCCGGAAAGCCACCTTCGCGCTCTCCGCCCGGACGCCGGACCTTCTGCACCGCCCATTCCAGCGCGGCCTCCACCGGGCTCGTCGTCCCATCGAGGTCCGAGCCGTAAAGGCACAGCCCCGCCTCCAGCCGCAGCGAATCCCGCGCCCCCAGCCCGATCGGCTGCACCGCCTTATCCGCCAGCACCGCCTCGACGAAGCCTTGCGCCGCGCCTTCCGGCACCGACACCTCGTAGCCATCCTCGCCGGTATAGCCCGACCGTGACACCCAAAGTTCCCCGAAGGCCGAGCCCAGCACGGCCACGTCCATGAACCGCATCGCCGCCACGCCGGGTGCCATGACATCAAGCACCCGCTCGGCCTCCGGCCCCTGCAGCGCGACCAGCGCGCGATTGGTGATCTCCTTGATGTCGCAGGTCTCCGACAGATGCGCGCGCAGATGCGCGATATCGGCGGCCTTGCAGGCGGCATTCACGACCAGGAACAGGTGATCGCCCCTGTTGGCGACCATCAGGTCATCCATGATCCCGCCCGCGTCATTGGTGAACAGGGCATATCGCTGCCGCCCCTCGGCAAGTCCCAGGATGTTGACTGGCACCAGCGTCTCCAGTGCGCGCGCCGCGTCAGCCACCTCGCCGGACTTCGGTCGCAGCAACACCTGGCCCATGTGGCTCACGTCGAACAGCCCCGCCGCCGTTCGACAATGCAGATGCTCCTT
>JAAUYH010190856.1_pt1 | contig 17020 bp, 13 predicted proteins | sample 7278061 | NCBI WGS metagenome assembly JAAUYH01 (sample SAMN14350203, study PRJNA611818) | marine sediment metagenome | isolation source: surface marine sediment (0.6m) | place: French Polynesia: Moorea | collected 2018-08 | reverse complement strand
GTCTCAACTCGGGCAATTTCCTTTGGATCGGCGGGCGTATCTAAAATGTATCGCCTCCATGTAACGCTCATACTCTCCTCCGAGGGCTGCTTGCTCGCTCTATTGGTCGGAATCTAAGCGATGTCATCCCTGATGTCGGTTGTTGCGATCGCGGGATTGGCTAGTTAGCTGCTAGCAACAATTGTGCAAAATCTGGGTCCAGGGGACCGGAGATTGTTACTGACTGATTACTTATGGCTATTTATTCAATCCGTCAACCCCATTTCCCTAGAAATTTAGCAAATTGAGCTAAGTAATAATACTTGTCAATAAATTGGGCTTGGATAAAGAGTCGGCGAATGGGATAGCCAACAGACCGATTTTATTTTGACCCGTTACAATCGGTTGACATGTAGCGTATCCGCTACGCCTGGAAAGTTGAGGTGCAGATCATGTCAAGGGTTCCAATGTCGGGTGTCTCACTCATCAAACAGTTTGAAGGATGCCATCTGAAAGCGTATCCAGACCCGCTCAGCGGCGGTCGCCCCTACACCATTGGTTGGGGCAGTACCCGCAAAAAGGATGGTAGACCGTTTGAACTCGGGGAAGAAATCACCCAAGCTGAAGCAGATGAACTCTTGATATATCAGATAGAGGGGGATTTCCTCCCTTCCCTTGAGCAAATTCCAGTCTGGCGAGAACTCAATATCAACCAACGGGGGGCCATTCTGAGTTTTGCCTATAATCTAGGCGCTAGATTTTACAACAGACAAGGATTTGAAACCATTTCCCGGGTGCTCAGAGAAAAAAGATGGGACCAAATTGAGTCCGCTCTGCTTCTCTACATAAACCCCGGGAGTAATGTGGAAGCTGGACTAAGAAGAAGACGGTTGGCGGAAGCCGCCCTTTTCAACACCCCATCTGATCAACCCATTCCCGATTTGCCTCCCGTATCAGATGCATCCGCTGCACCAAGCCGCCGAATTCTATACTTAACTACCCCCTATATGCAGGGTGAAGATGTTAGCCAAGTCCAGAGAGCACTGGTCAAAGCCGGGGCGGGTATGTTGGTTGACGGCGTTTTTGGTCCCTCCACCAAACTAGCGGTCCAGAGATTCCAAACCGTAAACAACCTGACGCCGGATGGGGTAGTTGGACCCAAAACATTGGAACGGCTGAATTCGAGGATTTTGTATTTCACCCAACCCAATCTGGTGGGCGATGATGTTCGACGACTGCAACAAGCCCTTGTCAACGCTGGCGTCCGTGTTGAGGTGGATGGCGTCTTTGGCGCAGAAACAAAGCAGGCGGTGGAAACGTTTCAGTCCCTACGGGGATTGACGATTGACGGCATTGTGGGTCCTAAAACCCTGAGCCTCCTCAATGCCAGGGTTCTATATCTGACTCAACCCAATATGACAGGGGAAGATGTTCGACGGATGCAGCAAGCTCTCCTGAGAAGCGGGGTTGATGTGGTTGCGGATGGTGTTTTTGGACCCGGGACTCAGCGGGCGGTCGAACAGTTCCAAGCGATGAATGGACTTACTGCAGATGGTGTTGTCGGGCCAAAAACCTGGATTAAGCTGGGGCTCTAATGATTAAGTATCGTTGACTTGTTGCAGTCGATCGAGAGCGCGTTCTCCTCCCCACTTATTCACAATCAGATCATCGTATTCATCTGAAATTTCTAATACCGCTTTGACAGAAGCTTCCAGTTCCTTCTTATCGCAAGTGGACCCAACAATCGAGTGCTCAAATAAGATGTTTCCGGCTTCATCGACGCCAAAGGCGCCAAATCGCATTTGAGTATTTTCTTGCAGCAGAAAACGCATCAGCTCCGGAGTAATTTCAACCCCCTTTACGACATATGAACGAGTGTTGATAATCGCGTCATCCTCTTCCCAGGGATAAATGAGGACTTCCACCAGAGCAGAATTCATAAACAACCCCAGGCCAGGAATATCACTTCTAGCGCAGGGGAACTTACCGAATAAGTCCTTCATCCATATGGCGATTTTGTTGTAGCAAACCTGCTGGGCCTCTGACTGAAATTCCACCTCGATTCTCCTAGCGAATCCTATAACTCTATTGTCTCCGAAATTGGCTCCAGTGGTTAATTGTAGAAATGTGTTCCGGGGCTTTAGCGGAGTTGGGTCGGTCATCGGAGCGATCGAGGTAAATGGCTTGCATCCCCAATTCCATAGGCATGAGCACATCATTTCTGATGTGATCGCCGATAAAGAGTATTTTGCCAAGGCCTGAATCTGGAATACCGGCTAATTGACAGGCGGCTTGATAGATTTCAGGTCCGGGCTTTTTCCAGCCACAGAGGGCGCTGTCTAAAACAAAATCGAAATGGCGTCTGAGGCCAAATTGTTCCAATAGTTGCTCGGGCCAGTCAGCCAGTGGGAAATTTGACACCACTCCCATGTTCACCTTTCCTTGCCAGTAATCAAGCATTTCAGACACTCCCTGGGGAAGTCTCAAGGTTTTGGGATAGTCAACCTCAAAGGTCTCAAGCATTCTGGCCACAACGTCGTCAATGTATTGTCCGGGCAATTTGGGGGAGCGCGATCGCAAAATTTCCCCCAATCTATCGGGCAAGGCCACCTCTCGCCACTGGTTGGCCCACTGTTGCCGACGCCATTGAAAATAGTCCTGACGAAAGGCCGCCGCTTCGGGATATATTCCGGCTTCTACCGGCAGATGCTCCATTGGTCCCAACCCTGATTCATCCCCCGCCTGATCAAAGTCATCAATCAAAGTGTTGAAGCAATCGAAGAAAATCCAGTCAAAATCATTCATTCGCTTTAATCTGCCGATTGGCGCTCTTTTGGGCCTTATCCATCGCCTGCTTGAGGGACTGTTCCCCCAATAGGGCGCTGAGAAACTGATTATTAAAACTATTCGTGATCACAGACAAATGTTCGCCCCCTTGCCAGGGAGTCGCATAGTTAACCCCCGCCACAAGCGCAGCCCGCAGGGGATCTTGGTCATACCCCAAATCCGTAGCGACGGACCTGCGGGTGGGGAGAGCGAATCCCGTGCTGGTCCAATTTTTCATCCCTTCCTTGCCTGTCAGGTAAGCAATCAGTTCCCACGCTTCAGCTTTGTGCTCAGCCTGCTGATTCATCACATAGGCCACCGTGTAGACCATCGTGCCCGACTGATTCTTGATTTGGGGGAGTTCAGCAACGCCAAACTCCACCTCCGGAAAGGTGTCTTCTAGATAGGGGATAGCCCAATTGCCTGAAATCACCATGGCGGCTTTTTCCTGCCCAAACATTTCCCCAGCGAAGGAGGTTCCCACATCTGAGGGTTGGGCTGAGGTTCGATCCTGGCGGTATTGATCAACCAGTAGCTTGAGTCCTTGGCCGCCTTTATTTGTGGCAAAAGCGGCGCGCCCCTCAGCGTCAATCAACTGACCGCCAAACGCTTTGATTTTATAGACCTGGCGGGCCAATTCCGGCACGACGCCAACGCCATATTGATCAATTCGTCCATCCTGATCGAAATCAAGGGTTAATTGCTGGGCGTATTGGTTCAGTTCGACCCAGGTTTGAGGCGGGTCAGTGAGTCCAGCGGCGGCGAAGGCTCGTTTGTTATAGAACAGAGCCAGAGTGGAATAGTCCTTCGGTAACCCATAAATCTGTCCCTGCTCAGTAAATGGATTGAGCAGAGAGGGTTCAAAGTCGGCTAAGTCAAAGTCGAGAGGGATGTAGGGATTGAGCGGCTCAAGCACGTTCTTACGGATCAAAAACGGCGCCTCTGATACATCCAGGTAAAACACATCAGGGGCGGCCTCCCCAATCAGCCGCGTTTTGATGACATCCATATATTGGTCGGCAATTACTTCGTGCTTGACTTTGATATGGGGATGGAGCGCCTCAAAGTCCTGCAACACCTCTTGTAACAGCGCTTCCTCAGTCGGGCTGCCGCCCCAGCCGCTGAGCCTTATCGTCACTGCTTTTTGCGCACTTGATCCTGGCGTGAATACAAAAAATCGTAATCCCATTAGGGCGATCGCGGCGATGATCCCAATCCAGACAAAACTCATCCACCCCTTTTTCATCCTCGCCTACCCCTAAACTCAACCCGCGATTTCTCCATTTTCCCATTTCTCCTTGACTCCCATTTTTCCCATTCACCTCCTCCCATTTCCCCAGGGCTGACATCAGTTAAACGCCAGACGTTCCATAGGAGCCTTCAGCTAAAGGTAGGGAGATGTAGTTTGAAGAGCGCAAGCGGGGAAATCTGAATTCAATTTGCCAACAACTTCGATTTATAAAGAAAACATTAAAATCTGAGTCGCTTTTGGGGTTAATTTCTAACTACGGCGCTCATGCATTTTTTTGTGATAGCTCCATAGGCAGACCCAATCTGTTAAGGCGTAACACCTCCCACTTGGATTTTCTTAAGGAATGAATATCAGGTTTTGATGTTGCGAATCTTCAAATTCTCTGAAGTTGTATGTAGAGATGCAAGCTAAAATGACGAAGATTATTCGCTCGGTTCAATAAGGAGGAGCAAAGCAACGTTTCCATCTCATCCCTGGATCAACTTCGCTAGAAAAATTGGGTGATTTTTTACCACGAGAGATTAGGAATGGCGTCTGTGCAAGTTAAAACCATCCCTTTAGAAGAAAACGTTGATGCTCTACCTGATCAAGCGCTGTCTGAACCTGCAGCGTTAGAAGGGACATCTCCAGTCATCGATCAAAAGTCTTTTGGCCAAATTGCCAAGCATGACCTCCGCACCAGCTTGAGAGCCTCAACGCTGGATGGAGTCTTTGCGGCCATTTTTCATAACATCGCCGGCGGTGTTTTGCTCAGTAATTTTCTAGTGGAATTAGACGCAGGCCCGTTTGCGGTGGGCATGCTGACCTCTATTCCACTCATGGCCAATCTGCTTCAGCCCCTAGGGGCGCACTTTTCTGAGCGAACCACGAGCCGACACCAGTATTGCCTCTGGATTTATGGAATTTCCCGGTTACCCTGGCTGCTTTTGGTGGTCGGGATTGGTTTAGCGAGTTGGGGTCGGATGAGCCCCCATCTGCTAGTGACATGGACCCTAAGCATCCTAGTGGCCACCTATTTTCTAGGGGCGTTAGGCAGCGCGTCCTGGATGAGTTGGATGGCGGCCCTAGTTCCACAGCGGTTACGCGGGCGCTACTTTGGCGTTCGCAACAGCGCCGCCAGCTTAACCAATTTAATTGCCGTTCCAATGGCGGGATTGGCGGTCGCCTCCTGGCCGGGGGGATCCCTTCAAGGTTATGGGATTGTGTTAGCGTTTGGCATCTTGGCGGGATTTCTCAGCTTAGGATTTCAGTTTTTCATTGCAGATGTGAATCCCCAGGTTCAGAATGCGGCTCTGATTGAGAATGCGCGTAGAAAAGCAGAGAGCGCCAGAGTGAGGTCTTATTCCTCGGCTGAGTTAACAGAAGCGCCCGCATCTCCCTCTGAAGCAGTAGCTGCTAGTCAACCGCACTCCGTCAGAAATAAGGTTGGCATCCTGCAGCATCCCAATTTCTTGATATTCTTGCTCTACTTTGGGATGTGGACGTTTGCGGCTAACCTCAGCACGCCTTTCCTCAATTTCTATATGCTGGATACCCTGGCCATTGATGTCAGATGGGTGACTCTCTACAGCGGCCTCATGTCGGGAGCCCATCTGTTGATGATGATTCTGTGGGGTAAGTTAGCGGATCGTATTGGCAATCGGCCTATCCTATTGCTCGTCGGTTTTCTGGCAGGTCTTTTACCCATATTTTGGTTAGGGACGGACGGCAGTTTGCTGTCTATCTGGTTATGGCTGCCCCTGCTCAATATCTTAAGGGGAGGAACCTGGGCGGCGCTTGAGCTGTGCAGCAGCAACATTCAACTGGAAATTGCCCCGGCGCGGCAGCAATCGGTCTACTTTGCGATCGCGGCTGCAGCTACAGGCGTCGGTGGAGCCCTGGGCACTACCGTTGGCGGTTTTCTAGCGGAGTTCGCAAACTTTGGCGGTATTCCTGGTCTATTCGCCCTTTCTGCAGGTCTGCGAATCATTGCCCTACTTCCTTTAGTGTTTGTGCAGGAGCAGCGTAGCCAATCGATTATGCGATCGCTCTCACAGTTTCTATCCCCGGTCAAACGGCGGCTGTATCAGCCTTCAAGCTAGGGATTAGATCCCCTTAGGGAGTGGCGTGAAAATAAAGGTCCCAGTAAAAGGCAGTGGATGGGTGGATGGGTGGATGGGTGATGGGAGTTTATTTAATCCGCAGATCCCTTAATTGGCTAATTGGCTTTATTAGGGCGTGTAATTTAAGCCAGGAAAATCTGGTGAGTAGAAATACAGAATACAGGAGGCAGAAGTCAGTTAGGAGCTGTATTCTGTCTCCTGTATTCTGCTTTAGGGAAAATTTCCCACTTTAAGTTGAAAGCCCTTCATTCGAGATGTTAAAGGCCCATCTGGGAAGAATTAAGAATATCCCTGGGCCATTCATTTAACGCGAGACATGTCAGGAAGCGAGCGAGAGAAAATCCGCCATCTTCTGGATATTAAGGAGCCGAACAGCCAACAGATGGTTCCGCTTGAAGCGGCCACCTATTCCTTAGGGCGCGATCCAAGTAATTCTATTGTTCTGAATGCCAAGGCCGTTTCACGTCAACACGCCATTTTATTGCGGGTAACCGTTCCAGAGAGTAATGATTATTTGTTTCGCATTGTCGACGGCAGTCTGAAGGGAAAAAGGAGCACAAATGGTCTATTTGTAAATGGTGACAAATGCTCTTCCCATATTCTCAGGCATGGGGACATCATAGAGTTTGGCGATCAAATCAAAGCAACGTACTTCACCCTTTCAAATCTTTCAGATGCTGAATTTTCTGAAGCCTGTAAAACAGAAGATTTTGCAGGGGTATTGTCCAAATCAGTCAATCCATTTGATACATTAGTTATTCCTGATTTTTTTCCTGAAGAGTCAAGTGAAGCCGCTCTGGTGCGTCTGGCCTCTTTCCCAGAGCTTAATCCTAATCCAGTGATGGAAATTGACTTGGCTGGCTCCATTACTTATCTAAATCCAGCAGCCATTCTCAGGTTTAAAGATATTCAAGAAAATGGGTTAGAGCATCCAATCCTTAACGGATTGATCGCAATAGTCCAAACTCAAACCGAAAATCCCTTTGTTCGTGAAGTTAACATAGGGGAAACTTATTTCGAACAATCGGTTCATTATCTAGCTGAGAGTGATCTGATTAGAATCTTTATTTCTGATATAACAGAACGAAAGCGCGCCGAAATTGAGCTTCATAAACGGGATCATTTACTGCAGGCAGTTGCTGAAGCAACTAAGAATTTACTGACAGAAATGGATCATGAAAGGGCGATCAATCAAGCCCTTGCCATACTTGGAGAAGCGGCGGAAGTTGATCACGTTTATATTTTTGAAAATCATCCCCACCCCGTCACTGGGGAAATGGCCAGAAGCATCCGATTTGAATGGTCGAATAAATCTGTTGAACCGCTGATTACTCTGACTCACTGGCAAGATCAAGCCTATAGAACCCTAGGAATAAGCCGTTGGCATAGCGTCCTTTCCTCCGGTCGCTCAATCGGCGGCGCCATCCAAGACTTTCCCAACACTGAGCAGGCGATCTTCCAACAGGCCCCCATCAAGTCTATTCTGATAGCGCCAATCCTGATTGACCATGATTGTTGGGGGTGCATTGGATTTGATGATTGCCACCTGGAGCGACGGTGGTCAACCCATGAAAAAGCCGCTTTGTTCGCCATGGCGGCTAGCGTCAGTGGAGCCCTTCAGCGTCATCAAACAGAGGAGATGATTCGCTATCGCGCGCTTCACGATTTGCTGACAGGATTGCCTAACCGCATGCTGTTTAATGAGCAGCTAACCCTAGCCCTTCCCAATGCAGCTCGAAGCGGCGACAGTTTAGCGGTCATGTTTTTGGACCTGGACCGATTTAAGACTATTAACGATACTCTCGGTCATACCTTAGGCGACCAATTATTGCAGCAAGTAGCGCAAAGACTTCAAAAAACATTGAGGGCAGGCGACATCATCGCACGGTGGGGTGGGGACGAATTCACAATTTTATTGCCCCAGGTGAGTAATTTTGCCGATGTGGCTAAAACAGCCGAGAGACTCTTAAAAACTTTAGACACTGTTTTTAACTTGGGGGGCAATGAACTGTTTGTTTCCGCCAGCATTGGAATCGCCTTACTGGATGAGGAAAATAGTGATGCTGAAACTTTAATACAGCATGCGGATGTGGCGTTATATCAAGCTAAAGACCTGGGGAGAAATAACTATCAGGTCTATACCGCTGCAATGGGCTCTAAAGGGCCTGAATTGCTAACGATAGAGAAGGATTTGCGGCACGCCCTTGAACGGGATGAATTGATAGTATGCTATCAACCCCGGGTAAACATCGAAACAGGCGAAATTAATGGGATGGAGGCGCTCCTGCGTTGGCAACATCCAAACATGGGCTTGATTTCCCCCAATGTCTTCATCCCCATTGCTGAGGAAAGTGGATTAATTCTTCCCATTGGTGAATGGGTTTTGCGAACCGCTTGCATTCAGAATAAAGCCTGGCAGGAGGCTGGATTTCCCCCTGTGAGTGTGGCGGTCAATCTGTCCCCCTTGCAGTTCCGCCAACCTAGACTCGCGGAATCCATCGCCAAAGTTCTTGAAGAAACGGGATTAGCCCCCCACTATCTAGAATTGGAGATTACTGAAACAGCCGCCATCCAGGATATAGAATTCACCAGTTCAGTTCTAAAAGCCCTGAATGATATGGGCGTTCATCTGTCTATAGACGATTTTGGTACGGGGCATTCCTCTCTACAACGCCTACAGTTGTTGCCCTTGCACAATCTAAAAATTGACCAGTCCTTTGTTCGGGATTTGGTGTCGAATCACAAAGTGTCTCATATTGTCACCGCGATCGTAACTTTGGGTCAGCAATTAGGATTAAGTATTGTCGCTGAGGGAGTGGAGAATCAAGAACAACTGGACTTCTTGAAATCCATCAATTGTGACACCGCTCAGGGCTTCCTGCTCCATCGGCCGATATCGGTTGAGGCGGCGACAGAAATACTTGCCGCCGCCTCAACCAACGCATGTCTTGACAATCTTATTGGCAATCACTCTTGAGAAGGTCGGTGAAGGTCCATCGCAGGCGCCTAAATTAAATCTGGGAAAACTTTCTGAACGGCTGGGTGAACCAGCTGGTGATTAGTCACATTCAGCCCTTCAGCTAGAGCGGGGTTGAGATCTAAGGCCTTAAGACCATGCTGGGCTAACTGACACACGTAGGGCAAGGTGCTGTTATTCAGCGCCTGGGTAGCGGTCCAGGGAACGGCTCCCGGCATGTTAGGAACGCCGTAGTGGAGGACACCTGCTTCTGAGTAAGTGGGATGGGTATGAGAAGTGGGACGTACGGTCTCGATGCATCCCCCTTGATCGACAGCGACATCAATAATAACTGAGCCAGGACGCATTTGACCGACCAACCGACGAGATACTAATTGGGGCGGTCGACGTCCGGGTACGAGAACCGCCCCAATTAGTAAATCTGCTTCTGGAACAATGCGTTGAATTTCAGCGTGACTGCTATAGAGCAACTCAACCCGGGAGCCAAATAAAGTTTCTAGATAGGCTAGACGGTCTACGCTAATGTCAACAATTTGCACTTGGGCGCCAAGACCCACCGCCATTTTGGCGGCTTCCGCCCCCACGACGCCTCCGCCTAGAATAACCACGCGACCAGGACGGACGCCGGGAGCCCCCCCGAGCAGTACGCCGCGACCACCCTGCTGACGCTCCAAATAACGCGCCCCGAACTGAACAGATAATCGACCGGCAATGACGCTCATGGGGGTGAGAAGCGGACGTTGATGCTTGCTCTCAACGGTTTCATAGGCGATCGCATTGACGCCGCTTTGGATTAAATATTCAGTGAGTTCTCGACTAGCCGCCAGATGCAGGAAGGTGAAAAGAATTTGCCCCTTTTGCATTAATGGATATTCTGTCGACAGAGGCTCCTTGACCTTGACAACCATTTCGCATTGCCAAGCTTCTGCCGCAGTCCCCACTACCTTAGCGCCGGCTTTGAGGAAATCTTCGTCACTAAAACCAGCTCCCAGTCCAGCCCCGCTTTCGACAAAAATCACATGGCCATACGCCTGAAGCGCCTGCACACTATCGGGGCTAAGACCGACGCGAAATTCCTGATCCTTTGTCTCCTTAGGAACTCCAATTTCCATCTGACACCTCCCTGACAACTGATTTTGGACAAAACTCGAAGTGGGAAAGGAACCCTAGAGATAAATTGAGAATTCAGATTCCAGATTCCAGAATTGAGGCATTGCCTACTCCTATTCCCTGTCCTCTGTTCCCTGTCCCCTAAATTCTTGCCCACCCAAAACATTCCAGCTTGAGTAGATCCCCCGTTATCTCTAGCTTAATCAGAACTAAAACATAGGAAGTGTCAAATGTTGCTTTTCTGATCCCATCTACCCATCTACCTGTCCAGCATCTTTTACTGGAACTTTAGGGCTCGGCAGAAAAATAACATCCCATCCACCTACCTACCCATCTACCCATCCACTGCCTTTTTCTGGGACTTTATTTTGACGCAACTCCCTTATCTTTAAACGAAGCCCTTTAGTGCAGGACCAGATGACTTATGGGCGCTTACTTAGTGTACTAAGGGAGGAGATCCGTCATTGACGTCCAGTCGGATTCTTATAAATACTTAAAGTATGACAAGATGAGAAACTAACCAATCTTTAAAGAACCGATGACTCCAATCAAACCCACTATCCAACCGAAGTTAGAACGGCCTAAATCTGGTTTTAACGCCTATGCAGAGCGACTGAACGGCCGGGTCGCCATGATTGGCTTTATTGCTATCGTATTAATAGAGTATGTGACGGGTAAGGGCATACTTAGCTGGATCGGATTGGGTTAGGGCGAAGACGTTTTAGCTGCCCCGAATCTATCGTATTGAGTTTGAATAAAAATTGTGTGGACTCAACTTCTCAAGAGAGCCTATCGACGTCATCCTCTGATGAGCTTTGCGGCCACCGCTGGGGCAGTTGATGTGTTGTTAGGGGGACTCCATGGTAGAGTCTCTCTACTAATTTTTGGACTGGGGATGGTCAGCGCTGCGATCGCGTTCCAGTGGCGGCGCATTCAACGTCCCCAGCTTAGCGATGTTTCCCCATCCCCCAAACACTATTTGCCCGACCATACTTCTCGGCCTCAACTACCGATGTTAGGACTTTCGCGCAAAGATCCGCCGCCAAGACACCGTTAAGGGAGTTTTGTGAAAATAAAGTCCCAGTAAAAGGCAGTGGATGAGTAGATGGGTGGATGGGTAGATGGGATGTTATTTATCCGCCGATCCTTAGCAAGGCTTGTTAAATAACTAAATAAACCACATCCAACTTGAGACCTGGAGTTCTGACTTATCCCAAAATCTCCTCCCTCAGTGAGGGTTAACGGCTATCTCAAAGTCCCTCTCCCAGGCTGGGAGAGGGATTTAGGGTGTAGAGCTTGCTCTTCTCGTAGAGTGGGCGGAAGAAACTACAGGACTCAACATAGATAAAGTTTAACTGACTAGTACTAATTAACTGACTAAAGAGAACTGCGCACAGGTCATCACCGGAGAATCAGCCCGACTATTCATCGGACAGCCTAGGTTGGCGCAGCGAGCACAGTTTGCACTAGTAGGCAGCCTTAATGTCTGTGCTGTGTAGAGACTCACCCCTTGCCGAATAAACCCCTGGGCCTCCAAGCCTGAAAGCGTAGTAGAAATGAGGAGGGCTTGAGGGGTGTTCAGCTGTTCTCTAGCCTGGTTAATTTTTTCCAGGGTCTCTCGAAAGCCTTGGCCTTCAGATTTGATGATCACCGGGGTTCGATGATCTTTACTTTTGAAACAAAGGGGACGTTCTTCGGCGTAGTAATCTTTATATTGAATGGTGACAGCGCCGTCGGCGTATTGGCGAGTGCGAATGAATCGCTGAAAAGGCGCTGTTAGATATCCAGCCGCATCCAAGGTATACCACCAGCTTTTGTGCCAGGCGTCATTCGGCAGGTATAGAATCGCCTTGACTTGTTCAGGACTGAACCCAGTTTGGCTCAACAATGCAATGGCTTGGGATAGGGGAATATCTTGGGCCAGAGTATATAACTCTGAGCGATGCCGAGTTAGGTATGAGTAGTCTTGCAGTCGATGTTGCGAGCCAATTTTCGCCGAGCCTTCATCGTTAGGCTGCGTATTGGCCAATACGCAGTGGATGGCTTCAAAGCGCAGGATTCCATCAATCGCTCTATCGACGTCCAATCCAGGAACCCCGATTTCAGCTGTAACTGAGCCGATGCGATGGGGGGGAACGATAATTGGCGTGGCGTCTTCTAGCAGCGATCGCAAGACCGGTTCATCTGCAATCGCCAGCGCCAGCTGAATCTCATCATGCGAAGCATGGGAGCGTTGCTGCTCAAATTCGGTAAGCGTCAAAACGGGATTGGCCATGGCGGTATGTAAAACACGTCCCAAACCTACGCTTCTTCCCTTCTAGCAAAGTTAACGGGATTCCCCCTTAGAAATCATGAAATTTAGCGCTTGTTCAGAAAATGCAACGCTGAAACCTTACAATTCATCACGACCTTTTTCAAAATCTTAAAAAAGGTAGAGGGCGATCGCCCTCTACCCTAACTAGCCGGAGCAAAAATGAATCGCCTTTAGGGGGATACCCTCCCCCATGAATGACCTGCTGACGGACTAGACGCCACTACTTATTTGTGTCAGTTTCGGAGAACTCTGCGTCAATCACATCATCCTCTCCGCTAGGTGCTCCTGCCCCGCTATCAGCAGTTGCGCCGGAAGTGGGGTCAGCGGCTGCGGCTTGGGCGTCCCCTTGCTGATATAGATTGCTGCTAATGCTATAGAGGGACTGCTGCAATTCGCCAGTTAGAGATTTGATCTTGTCAAAATCTTCACTTGCGATCGCATCCTTAAGGTCCTTAATTTGACCTTCCACCTTCTCCTTATCAGCAGCCGGCACCTTATCCCCAAGTTCGCTAATTTGCTTCTCAGCCTGGTAGGCAAGAGAATCAGCTTGGTTCTTAAGGTCGATTTTCTCCCGACGCTCCTTATCTTCAGAAGCATGGGCCTCAGCATCCTTCACCATACGATCGACTTCGTTGTCCGATAGCGTAGAAGCGCCTGTAATGCTAATAGATTGCTCCTTGCCAGTACCCTTATCTTTAGCCGTTACATTGAGGATGCCATTGGCGTCAATATCAAAGATTACCTCGATTTGCGGCACGCCTCGAGGAGCAGGGGGAATACCATCCAAGCGGAAGGTTCCTAAACTCTTGTTGCTATTCGCCATTTCCCGCTCACCCTGGAGCACGTGAATCTCCACATTGGTTTGACCATCCACGGCGGTGGAGAATACTTCAGACTTCTTAGTCGGGATAGTGGTGTTGCGAGTAATCAGCTTGGTCATCACGCCGCCCAGGGTTTCAACCCCAAGAGACAACGGCGTCACATCCAAAAGCAGAATATCCTTCACCTCGCCAGCCAGGACACCGCCTTGAATAGCCGCTCCAACCGCAACCACTTCATCGGGGTTGACCGTTTGGTTCGGCTCTTTGCCGAGGATCCGTTTGACTAAATCCTTAACCGCAGGAATTCGAGTGGAGCCCCCCACCAAAACGACCTCATTGATGGCGCTCTTATCCAACTTGGCGTCCCGCATGGCATTCTCAACGGGGATGCGGCTGCGATCGATCAGATCAGCGCACAACTCCTCAAACTTAGCCCGCGTCAATGTGGTGTCCAGGTGCTTAGGCCCATCTTGAGTAGCGGTGATGAAGGGCAGGTTAACCTCGGCCTGAGTCACGCTAGAGAGCTCAATCTTCGCCTTCTCAGCAGCTTCGGTCAGGCGTTGTAAGGCTTGCTTATCCTTACGCAGATCGATGCCTTCAGATTTCATGAACTCTGCAGCCAGATAGTCCACGATCTTCTTGTCGAAATCATCTCCACCCAAGTGAGTGTCGCCTGAAGTCGCTAGCACCTCAAAAACGCCATCGCCCACTTCCAGAATAGAGACGTCGAAGGTGCCGCCTCCTAAGTCAAATACCAGGATAGTTTCATTGCTCTTCTTATCTAAACCGTAGGCCAAGGCAGCGGCGGTCGGCTCATTGATAATCCTCAGGACCTCGAGGCCTGCAATCCGACCAGCGTCTTTGGTGGCTTGCCGCTGAGAATCATTAAAATAGGCAGGTACGGTAATGACGGCTTGGCTGACTTGCTCACCCAGGTACTTACTCGCGTCATCCGCCAACTTACGTAAAACCTGAGCTGAAATTTCTTCAGATGCAAACTGCTTACCCGCGGTAGGGCAGTCCAGCTTAACATTGCCGTTGACGTTGAGCACCTTATAGGAGACTTCGGTCGTCTCGGTGGTCACCTCGTCATAACGACGACCAATAAATCTTTTAACTGAATAAAAAGTATTTTGAGGATTCATAACCGCCTGACGCTTGGCGATTTGCCCAACCAGACGATCGCCATTCTTGGCGTAAGCCACAACCGAGGGAGTCGTGCGGAATCCCTCAGCATTAGCAATTACTGTAGGCTTGCCGCCCTCCATCACAGCAACACAGGAGTTAGTGGTGCCCAAGTCAATGCCAACTACTTTTCCCATAAATTCTCGCTCCGGCTTAACAGCTATTTATATAGTGCTTGCCCAACGCTTTAACCTGAAGGAGGGGTTACCGAACCTGAAAGTTGGGTTTTGGGACGATTTGGAAATGGGCAATGGCTTGTCTAGATTAAGCAATTTGGCGGAAGGGTTTTACAACGAGAGACTCTAAGATTGTATTACAGGCAGTTACAGTGCATTTCACGTTGACGGTTTCGGGCGCATCGCTACTCGCACCTACCCATACAAAAAACAATTTTTCACCAGACGACATACGGTTCAGACGCGGCATCGCCTTACGCTCCTCCATTTTTTTAGGGCGCCCGCATCATTTGAGAATCTCAGAAAGCATCTGACGGTCCTTAAACAATCTATCCATTCAGAGTATTAATAACTAAGGCTTTAGCTATGCTGCTCATTCAAGCAAAAGACCTAGAAAGCAATGGAATTCACTTCAAAAATGCAAAGAATATTTGCTTTCAAGGCCACTCATTTGTGAGAGGAGTGACATTCTCCAAACGCCTTCGTCAGGCGGCTTCTGATCTTTATCAAGAAGAGTCGGCCACTGAAAACGATTATTTGATTGTTGACGAAGAAACTCATTTTACCTTTTGGCGCCAAATCAACGAGGAGGTAAAGCAAACGGCTGCGGAGCCAGGCAAGTCACCAAGCCAAAGCCCAGTTCAAGACTTTATCCAAAGTTTTGTCGCCGCCAAACGAGGCGCTTTACCCCAGCCCAGATTAACGACTAATGGGTCTGGCTCACAGAAAAAGGCAGCCAGCTTTACTGAATCAACATTGACTTCCCTCTCCCCCGCTGGGGTGAATAACGCTTCTAACCAAACAACTCCCCAACGAGTTGCAAAATCGCACCCAACCTCCTTTAAAATCGCGTCAGAGAATTCTTTTCCCCCAACTTCTCAACCTCCCTTCACAATTAAGTCTGGTCCAACCTCCTTCCAAGATGTCGACCCTCTCATGTCTGATCCCTTTAGCAGTCCCTATTTAGGTCCTCTTTTCACACCCTCCCCAGCCACCTATTAAGAAGCCCTGCAGCTTCTTAATGATCCATCTAACTCAGGTTTTTGAGTCTGCACAGAGTTTTTAAGTCTGCACAGAATGAAACTTGATCAGGTAAAGGGATAAAACGCCTTATTCTTTGCATCTCCAAGGAAAACTGGAACTTTATCTTAGATGTTTAATCATGCTGGTTGTCTTTTCTAAAGAACTGGAATCCCAAGGAATTGAACACAAAACAGCAACTAGTTTTTTCTTCCAAGGCAATTTATTCGAACGCGGGGTGGCGTTTTCTAATCGGCTTTATGAATTGGCCGTTGAGACGTGCCAAAAAGAATTAGCGGCTGGCGGTTTCTGTTTGCTAGTTGATAATGAAACCCACTTGACTATTTGGCGTCAGAAACTGCTTCCCAACCGATCTGAGCCGACAGCAGCGCCTGAAACGATACCAGAGAAGGACTCCTACCAAGCGGCGGAGTCAACTGCTGACTCGACTCTTTTCACTTATCGAGGCAATGTTTACCGAGCCCCGTCTGCTCAACCCCAACGATCCTCAAATCAAGCTCCTGCGCAGAAAAAATCGGTGCGAAAGTACCGAGGCGTAAATTACTAATTAACATGACGAATATTTACCCCTTTAAGCGCTACAGGTAGGAGCGCTTCCCTGCTCAACGCTATAAACTGATTCATAAAAGCCCAGAAAAATTAATGGCGAATAACTGGGGAACATGTTCTTTTATTCCGCCAGCTATAGGAACTGGGTGATGGAGCAGGGTGAGAGGATTCCTCGATGGCGGATAATACCTACCTTATTCTGATTACGCAGGGAGTCGAGCATTGGAATCGTTGGAGAGCAGATAATCCCAACATAACGCCAAGTCTTTGTCAGGCTTACCTGTTTGATTGCGATCTGAGCGGGGCGAATTTACGCAATGTAAATTTCAATGGAGCCTGCTTGGTTGAGGCTAATCTTAAGAATGCCAATCTTAGTCAGGCTACCCTCAAAGATGCTTACCTCAACGGCGCTGATCTCAGTGGGGCAAATTTGGAGGCGGCTGACCTGAGTTGCGCCAATTTTAGCGGGGCCGATCTAACCAATGCGAATTTATCTAAGGCCCAAGCAAATGCGACAAATTTTAAGGGGGCTAAGCTAGTTGACGCCAATCTGAAGGATTGGCGCACTAACAGCGCAACTCAATTAGACGGTGGAGATAATATCTCCATGCAACTTGCAAAGACAGCAACGGCGGCAGATGGAGCGCCACTGCTGCAGCCTCCACTGAAACGAGCCTTTGGGCTAAAG
>JAAUYH010132505.1_pt1 | contig 17021 bp, 14 predicted proteins | sample 7278061 | NCBI WGS metagenome assembly JAAUYH01 (sample SAMN14350203, study PRJNA611818) | marine sediment metagenome | isolation source: surface marine sediment (0.6m) | place: French Polynesia: Moorea | collected 2018-08 | reverse complement strand
TACACTGTGCTACTACTGGTTTGAGTCCGTGCTCTTCAAATTCTTTGGCGCAAAAAGTACGGGCAAAGAAACCACGATGATCTGGCTTCTCTTCCAATTCGATAATATATGAACCTTTGAGTTTTGTTTCAGTAAATTTCATGGTTAACCTCAAGCAGTAAATATTGGGATTGTGATGCTTTCTAGATTTTGACTGTAAGTTTAATAAAACCCTGGTCTGAGATAAAGTAAAAAGTTGTGAATTTGTGTTAGTTATTTTCTAGGTTGAGTTGTCTTGGGTTTAAAGGTGGATGGAAAATATTACCCAAAGTGCATTGATAAACACAAAATAAATAAGTAAACATTGCTTTTATAGCTATCAAAGGCCATCTTCTCAAAGCACCAAATAATACTCTCCAGTTAAAGTGAATCAATCTGCTCAGAACCATTTTTCTACTAAAACTGCTAGAAAAACCTATTTCTGGCAACTTTGCTAAAACTTCTGGAATATCGGCATACTCTAGGGTAACTAAGAGTTTGGGATTTTCCATAAAATAATGGGTACCAGCAACACATTCTAGGTAATTCTCTTTAGTAAGACAAACAGTACCTTGACTCGCACAAAAAGCTGTCCAATAGATTTGAACTGCTAGATTTTCCAGACCTGTTTCCCATTTAGCGATTGCACGTTGTGCCAATTGTGTTTTATACACTAAAGCTGTTGTCAGTCCTACTCCGCCAATACTTTCTTCCAAACGCTTCTCAAACAAGGCTATTCCATTACTGGTTATTTCATCTTTATCAACATCAAAGCAATACGGCTCAAAAACTTGACCGGTTTTGGCATCACTTTTAGAAAAATTTAAAATCACTAATGCTAAATCAGCAGACTTTTTTAAAACCTTAACTAAATAAGCAACTGTTTGATCAAATATTTTGTCATCATCGCTGATTGTCCACACATATTTACCAGTAGCATTCTGGATACATGATGCGATGTTTCTTACTGCACCAATATTTTCTTGGTTGCGCTTGGAGATGAAATTAGTCTTTTCAAAAACTGATTGCCATTTTTCAACCACTTTGGCAGTATGGTCGGTGGAACAATTATCGGATATCAAAATTTCGCATTCTGATTCAAATCCTTTAATTGCACCAGCCAGCCATGCTAGTTGTCTATCCAATAATTCCGCACGGTTAAATGTCGGAATTGCAATTGTTAATAATTTATTCATCAGGACAACCACAAAAATAACTACTCAGCACTTGAGTAATCTGTGAGCGAGATTACTCAAAGATTTTTCACAGCATCACTGTTTAATTCTTGATAAAAAACTGGTCTGAAACAAGCTACCACCGTATGCTCTGTCACAGACAACTACTATCCTCGAACCCAGACAGATAAATAATCAATGAAGTTTTTTAAGTAAGTCCATATCAGATAAAACTTCTGAGTATTTACTTCTGAGCATTTATGTTAGAACAATGATTTCGCTAGCCGAGTCAGCAAACAGTGCATTACTGTTAGTTTCAAGAATTTGTTTGTTAATGGTGAATAATCAATAACCTTATTCATAGGCTGATGATTAACTGTCAGCATTTTTTACGACAAAAAACCTTGTTTATTATTCCCTCTCGTTCAAACAATCTTGCCACACACAGCTATTCTGAATCATAAATTTCCTGATTCAGAGCATTAAACACTGTTCCTGGGACATTACTAATACTTATTTCTTATTCCAAAAGAAATTTTCATCTATTTGTTGAGTGCGAATAAGATACTCTAACTGCTTTAAGCGTGTAAAGCCACGAAATTGAAACATGTCTTCAGTCATATCAATTTGCTGAAATAGATCGTATAACTGCTGAGCGCCAAGCTGAGCGTTCCAATCGCATTTAAAACCAGGCAGCTTAGTATTAATTTTTTCAAAGGATACTCGATAGCTACGATTATCTCCACCACTATCGCCGAAGCTTAATTCACAACCTTTAAATACACTCGCAATAACTTCAGCAATTTCCTTAACTCGATAGTTATTACTTGTATCACCAACATTAAAAATTTGATTGTGGATAATATCCCTAGGTGCTTCTAAGGTGCAAACAATAGCTTTACATATATCTAAAGCGTGAACCAAAGGACGCCATGGAGTCCCATCACTAATCATTTTTATCTCTTTGGTGGTCCATGCCAAACCAGCTAAGTTATTGAGAACAATATCAAAGCGCATTCTAGGAGAAGCACCAAAAGCAGTTGCATTACGCATAAAACTTGGGGAAAAGTTATCATCCGCCATTGGCTGGATATCTTTTTCTACCAAAGTTTTACATTCCGCATAAGCTGTTTGAGGATTTACTGGAGATTCTTCTGTGACATCACCCTCAGTTGCTACCCCGTAAACACTACATGAAGACATGTATACAAATCGACGCACCCCAGCTGATTTTGCTAATTCAGCAAGACGAATAGAACCTTTATGATTAATTTCATAGGTAATGTTTGGCGCAAGTTGTCCAGTTGGATCGTTGGACAACTCTGCCATATGGACTACTGCTTCTACACCCTGTAAATCTTCCTTGGTTATATTGCGAATATCTTTATTTAAGGTCTTGGCTGTTAGTGTAGTACCGTTATACAACCAACCAGATTTATAAAAACCGGTATCTACACCAATTACTTCATGACCTTTTTCTAATAATAAAGGAGGTAATAATGACCCTAGGTAACCCTCGGTTCCAGTGACAAGAATTTTCATAGATACCAATTCCTATTAGTTAATTTGTTCAGTTCTATTTTTGCTTTTGTCAAGCTATTTACCTGGCGATTAGACTAACTTTTAGTCGACCCATATGTCAACAAATTTTAAATGTTAATAGTATTTATTGACACAATTTTTACAATCCATGTTTCTTGATAAAAGTTTCAGAAAGTGTGTTTGCATAACACTGACTACATAAGCAATAACTGGTATCAGCAAGCCGAATAGAATGATATTTTTCTCCAGGCAATATAGTTTTACAACAAGCAATTAAGCTGTTTTTGTTGTGCCAATAAACTATCTCCCAAACTTGCTATTAATGATGTAATAGATGTATAATTAAAAATTATTTTACCCACTTATCATTTAGATGTGCCTGCGCCAATTTTTGTTTGTCAGACGCAAGCAATACTTACGAGAGAATTAACTCAATACAGGCTGTAACGAAGACTGTTCTTTAATCCTTTCTACAATGGCTTTACCTATTTCTAAAGAAGAAGTTGCAGCAGGTGAAGGCGCATTGCAAACATGAATTGAATTTTGACCTTGAACAATCAAAAAATCATCCACCAATTTCCCATCTCCCATTAATGCTTGAGCTCTAACCCCTGCATGGGTTGGAATCACATCTTGTGCTTGAACTTCAGGAATTAATTTTTGCAGGCTTTGCACAAAAGCCGCTTTACTGAAAGAGCGAATAATTTCTTTGATGCCCTCATCTGCATGTTTGGCTGCTAATTTCCAGAAGCCAGGATATGCCATTACCTCAGCAAAATCACGTAAACTAAAGTCTGATTTTTTGTAACCCTCACGTTTGAGGCTAAGAACGGCGTTGGGACCGGCATGAACACTACCATCTATCATGCGGGTAAAATGTACACCCAAGAAAGGAAAATCTGGATTTGGTACTGGGTAAATTAATCCTTTGACTAGATAACGTTTTTCTGGAGTTAACTCATAGTATTCTCCGCGGAAAGGTACTATTTTAGCTTGAGGATTGACGTGACCGAGCTTAGCGACGCGATCACTATATAAACCAGCACAGTTAACTATAAAATTCGCTTCAAATGCACCATTATTAGTTTCAAGTACTTGAGAATTACCCCGAGTTAAGATTTTTTGAACTTTGGTGTTAAGACGTAAATCTCCACCACCCTCTGCGATTATTTGGGCATATTTCAAGCAGACCTGCTTGTAATTAACAATGCCAGTTGATGCTACATATATTCCACCAACACTATTAACGTGGGGTTCAAATTCTTTAACTTCTTGTGGACTAATTCTTTTGACTTCAATACTATTTTCTACACCGCGTTGGTAAAGATTTTCCAGACGGGGTAATTCCGAACTATCTGTTGCAACAATTACTTTGCCACAAACTTCATGGTCAATATTATGCTCTTGGCAAAATTCAACCATTGAACGACAACCATCTCGACTGAATTTAGCCTTGAAACTTCCAGGTTTATAATAAATACCAGAGTGAATTACGCCACTATTATTGCCAGTTTGATGGGCAGCCCATTGATTTTCTTTCTCTAAAACTAATATACTTGCTTCTGGGTAAGTTTGGCTTAATTTCATACCGATGGATAGACCGACAATCCCACCACCAATAATTGCAAAATCGTACATTAATGTTCTACTCCCCTGCTTATTTAATATTCCCAATCCCTACTCAGATAATGAATTAATTATTTGTATCGGTTACCATATTTTCCAGGGAGCTTGATTATTATTCCACAGCCCCTCAAGATATCTTTTATCTCTTAAGGTATCCATCGGATGCCAAAATTCATAATGTTTATAGGCAGACAACTGTTCCATTTCTGCCAATTTTTCTAATGGTTCTCTTTCCCAAACGCTACTATCATCAGCAATTAAGTCGATAACTGCTGGTTCTAATACAAAATACCCACCATTAATCCACGCTCCATCACCTTCCGGTTTCTCACGAAAATTGGTAATTTTTGTTTGTTCTTGACCTAAGACAATAGCACCAAAGCGTCCTGGTGGCTGAACTGCCGTTAATGTTGCTAAAGTATTTTGTTGTTTGTGAAAATTAATTGCTTCTGTGATATTTATATTGCTTACACCATCACCGTAGGTAAAACAGAAAGTTTCATTACCAAGATGTTCTCTGACCCGCCTTAAGCGTCCGCCTGTCATCGTAGTGTCGCCAGTATTTACCAAAGTAACTCGCCAAGGTTCTGCATTACCAGAGTGAACATTCATCTGGTTGTAACGCATATCAAAAGTCACGTCTGACATATACAAGAAGTAGTTCGCAAAATACTCTTTGATGACGTAACCTTTATAACCACAGCAAATAATGAAATCATTTATGCCATGGGCTGAATAGACTTTCATTATATGCCACAAAATTGGTTTGCCACCAATTTCTACCATTGGTTTTGGTCTGACACTAGTTTCTTCGCTGAGGCGAGTACCAAGACCCCCTGCTAAAATTACTACCTTCATAAAACTACCTCTAATTTTATTTGCATGTTGAGCAGGTTAGTATAAAACTGCTTATTTTTATTACAATACAAAAATAAATATTAATTTTGTTAGTAATAAATTTAACTATATTATTATCCACAGGGATAAAGAAAAGGTAAATAAAATAGTTCAGCGTGTAAAAAATAGAAAAAGTTTACTAAAAATATAATACATATGATGTTAACACTGAAGTACTTAATTAAGCTCGAAATATATAGGTATTTTTTAAGAAAAAATGTTGAAATGTATAAAATGATTTTGTATTAATATTCTTATACAATAATTGGGTAATATAAAAAATACTTAGTTATATTTTTGCCTTGGCAACAATTGATGCTGTCATGCTAATCCCTTGCTAAGAGTCAAAATCAACTCTCATACATCATTATATTTATTTTTATTGCAAGGTACTTTGAGAAACACTAAAGTTTGTTTAACTAAGGGTTAAAGCCCTATTTATACATCAAGTAATAGAAAACTTTGTTACACGTGTATTGCTATGTTTTTCGCTTAGGACATTATATTTTGCGAAGAAGGGAATGGGGAGCAGGGAAAAGGAAATTTCCTAACCTGAAATTGTAAGTATATATCTAATTTCTAAAGAAAAACAAAATCTATTAAAAATCCACTTTCCAAAATAGGGAAGCGGAAGATGTTGAAATATTATCTAAATTTATTTTTAACTTTTGCTGATATAGCTTCTCTCTGTCGCATTCAAATCAAAAAAATATTGTTACATAAATTTTATCCCGAACACCTAAAATATTTAATATTTGAACTATGAAATAAAAATTCTAATGAATAGAAAGCACCCATGAAAATGTCATGAGAATATACGAGTGGCAGTAAGATTCTCACAAACTGTTTTGACTAGCTACTTTTACCAAGTACGTTACTATTTTGGAAGAAAGTATCGCATCTATTTTCTAGAACCACACAAATACTGCTCAGTGCTTGTTGGTAATTATCCATATCTTCCTGTTCTAAGGAAATCTTCGCAGCTTTTTGTAAATCATCAACTGCCTTCTTATGGTTTTTACCCGTTTTAGCTAAACCATATTGTGCAAGTTCATAACGAACGACGCCACGTTTTAAGTAAACTTTTGCCAAACGAGAGTTAATTTGCAAGGCTTTTGAAAAATCATTAATGGCTTGTTTATACTCAGACTCAAAACTACTACTATATTGTGCAATTTGATAGCGGAGTAAACCACGCTGATAGTATGCTTCTGCTCGTTTTGGATTAATATTTATCGCGTAATTAAAGTCATTGATTGCTTTCTTAAAATCATTTTGTGAATCCCCACTATATTTTGCCATCTGGGAACGTACTATTCCCCGTCTGATAAATGCTTCAGCATCTTTACGATTTATATTTAATGCCCGATCGTAATCTGCGATCGCTAGCTTATATTCTTCATCAGGATCGGTGCTATATTCAGCCAGCATATGATGAACATTACCCCGGTTGACATAGGCTTTAATTTCTGACGGGTTAATTTCTATTGCTTTGTTATAGTCTGCTAAAGCTGCTTGATATTCTTTGAGGTTATAATGAGCATTCCCTCGATTCACATAAGCTTTAGAATGCTCGCTTTTTTTCTCTATTGCTTTACTAAACTTTTCTACGGCTTCTTGATAATTTCGAATTTTATACAGAGCATGACCCTGCTTGTAGTAGTCATCAAAAGTATAATTATTAGCTGCAGCTTGAGTTTGTTTTAAAACTTGTTGCGTGTAAGCACTCTGAGAAATAAATGGACGATTAGTAAGTTTTATCATCCAATCTAGATAACCTAAAAGACCAAAGCCAACCAAACAAAACATCATTGGATATAGGCGAGGCTTTTTGATTGGTTGATAATAAGGAATATTTTGAGCACTTCCCCTTTGAGGAAAGTTTGTTGCTTTCCAAGGAATGGTATTCTGTGGTAACCTCTGAGGCTGAGATGAAGGTCTTTTAGACTTAATTCTAGGTTTTAGATGCTCCTTAGCCGCAATTGCTTCTGGTGATGGAAATGGATCGCGTCCTCCCAAGCGTGAAGTTCTCTCACACCAAGGACATTTATGTAAATGATTGCTATGTATATGTTGAGGATTACTAGAACAAGTAACTAAAGCTTCTTCTGCTTCTGCAAGTGCTAATAACCAATGTTGAGCGCTAGGACGTAACTTGGGATCGTAATGACCATCTTCAAAACAACGAACAAATAGTTGCTGTAAAGTCGGATGGAGAATTTCCCAGTTTGGTGCAATTGGGGTAGCTACATACGGGACTTTCCGTCCTTGACTATAAGTAAAATGACCTTCAGCAATACGGACTTCATAAGCCGGAGGTTCTCCAGTACCTTGATATATACCGGAGAATGGGTGTGTTCCTTCCATTAATAACTGAAAGATTAACACTCCCAACCCAAATAAATCATGAGTTTCGCTACGTTCGTGCTGACTAAAGTTCTTATTCTGTAGTTCTGGTGGAGTAAACTCCGGTTTACCTACTTTACAGCGATAAACAGTTTTGTGGCTGGGGTCTGAAACTTGGAATGAGTCGGTATCAACCACTGTAACCAAAGCAGCATCACTCACAAGTATATTTGACTCATTAACGTCGCCAATACAATAACCACTTGCATGTAATGACGCGAATGCTGCTGCCATATTACGAGCAGTACGGAGCAGATACTGATAATTAAATAAAGGACAATGTTGTCGTCGGGTTCTGGGGTTATAAAAATCGATAATTGGGCGCATTCCTCTCAGACGTGGCATCAAAAAGCCAACAATCCGATCATTCCCATGGCTTGAATATAATGCCTCGGTAGGCCAAGCAATAGAAATATGCCCCAAACTTGCCGTGGGGTTGTCTGGGGGGTGGGCAATCATTACTTCAAGCTTGTGCCCATGCTCTTCGGTTGGTTTATGATAAATTTTTGCCACCGAACTGCTATCTGTGGGTACAGCATAAACACAAGCTTCCCCACCACGTCCTAAACTGACTGTGAGATTAATCGAAATATTCTTATTGTCAGGAAGACGACGTAGTACCTGCATGATATGATTTGGTTTAAACAGAAGATAAAAAATAGATTATTCTCATAGTTCAAAAACTACCTAGTCTCTCAATGCACCTATGATTAAAGTTAAATCATCATCGGTACGCTGGGTTATTTTATCCGAGCGTAAAAATTTGACTAGTTGTTCTTGAGCGACAGACTTATCTTGAGCATTGGCGACAAACTCAAATAATGGCATAAAAAAAGGTTTATGAGGTGCACCGACAGCCATGTTCATGGCTAACATTTCCAACCCATCTGTAATCATGCCAACATTTACTATCGGTTGACGCCAGATCTTCAACTGTGCAGTTTTTAACGCAGCTGGAGAGGTCAAAAATGTGGTTTCATTTATATATTCACCGTTATCAGGGATGGTAAGCGCTAGTAAATTACCCCCTTCATCTTTTGCTACTGCTACACCATCACCCACCTGCGCCACAGCAACAAGTTCGGGCGTAGCAATCATAATAATCAAAGTAGTCGCCAAATCCATTGGCTGCTTCTCGCAAGCTACTGCTTCTTCCTCCACAGCTTTTGCTGCTGAAAGCATTGCTTCTGCCAAAACCGATCGCACTAGCGCATCATCAATCAGTGTTTCTTGAGTAATCTCCTTGTTTGAGATACTCTCGACTGCAGTTTCTACAGCAATCATTGCTCCAACTTTACCTTGGACTGCAGAACCAGCACCATCTGCCGCTGCTGCTACCAAGATATTATCTGGCAACAATTGCCAATGATGAGCATCTTGACACAACTGCTTGTTCTTTACGTGACTAGTACCACATACCGATGCAGCAACTACCCGCCAATTAAGTATTTGCTCCGAAATTTCCATAAACAGTTTTCTAACAGTTGTGGGTGCATTCGGTCGTCGCGAACTTGATGTTATACCGAGTTCCAACCAATAGGTGGTAGTGCTACTTGCTCGTCTACCTTTGATTGGGATACCGTCGACATACTAGCTGAAAGCCACACAAACATCTCTACAAAATTTAAGCCCTCTAGTTTCAAAGGTGTACGTACAGAGATTTGGTTCAAACGCGTCATGTTAGCATTTTCAACACCTACAGTGAAAAATGCCACGCGTTTATTTGCTTCATCCGCTTGCAAGCGACGCGACGCCTGCTCTACGATATCATCCATCTCACCTTGGGGTTCCCCATCTGTGATCATAAAAACCCAAGGGCGATAGTAGGCAATACCATTAGAACGATATTGAGCTTTTCGTTCTTGAATTATATCCAAGGATTTATTAATCCCTGACCCCATAGTTGTAAGTCCTTGAGCGGTAAGTATGGGTGGGTTGAATTGATCGGCAGTCACAAAGTCTTGGACGACATTTACATTACTATCAAAAGTTATGATAGCTACTTCGACCCTTCTGGACGCCAAAGAACTTTTAGTCAACTCATCTTTGAAACTGAGCAGACCTTGATTCAGAGCTTCGATAGGCATTCCCTGCATCGAACCAGATGTATCTAGTAACAAGACACAAGGACAACGTGGCTCTGGATTTTCAGCAAATTCAACTACTTCATCAAGTTTTAATGTGTCGAGCATAACTTTGTGCTGCTATATTAAACTCCAAAGCTTAATTTCCTTCAGATAAAAGTATATAATTTCAAAGCCCCAATCTGATGAAATCTTTTTGGTGCTTGTCCCTTATTAACTTACTTTTCATTAAAAAAAAATAATACTACAGGAATACCTCACACTTTAAAGAAATCTTAATGAAAATATGTTTGTATAAAAGTGAATAGTACAGATAAATTTACTTTCTCTGATAGTGTATTCACGGTAATTTATACACAAATATAGAATACAATAGCCTCACAACTTAGTTCATACATGTATTTAAAGATTCTGTGTAGAAAAGACTGATTTTGCATGAACTAATTAACTGGAATTCATATAGCCAGATTGAGTACTACAGAAATATAATTTTAAGTATTTACATTTAAAAAAAATTGAAAATTAACAAAGTTAGTAGTGGGAACGAGCCGTTAAAAAGATAATCGGATATAACTTTTATTGTGGGTGCGTTTGTGGATAGTGTGTTTATTTGTGATGTTTGGAAACGCAAAGTCCTGTTTCGTAGCTATGTATATTTTTTGGCTTTTTTTGTAGTTATAATCATAACCTTTAAGTAGATGAAAAATTTAGGTACATTTACGAAACTGCGTCCGCCGAGCTTGCTAAGACACCTAACGAATGCCTCTGAAAATGTTTGTTTGCAAGCATTCAGTCAATCAGTTACTTGGACGATTTATATCGAAAACGGGAAAATTATCTACGCAACTCATTCTGTAGAACCTTTTGATAGGTTGGAACGTCATCTGCGTCGTTTGAGTTATCAAGTTCCCACCTTAGATAATGAATTAAGAGCACAAGTTCGGCTGAAGTTCGAATCAGAGACCCACATTCCACCTTTAATTCATCCAGAATATGAAGCCATTTCTTGGTTGGTAAGCGAAAAATATCTACAACCGAAACAAGCAGCTTTAATCATTCAAGAACTTGTTAAAGAAGTTATAGAGTCATTTCTTTTAATCAAAGAAGGTAAATATGAACTGACTCTTTTTGATGGTATAGTTCCAGTTTTAAGTAAGCTGAGTATAGATAAGTTGCTTGTCTATTCACACGAGAGATTACAGCATTGGCGGTCCTTTGCTCCCCAAATTACATCTCCCTTTCAACGCCCCTATTTATTTATGAAGGCTGATGGCAATCATGGAAATTTACCAGGAATTCAACAGAAATTAGCTAACTGGATGAAAGGGTTTAGCTTGCGACATCTTGCAGTAATTATGAACCAAGATGAAGTACAGTTAACCCACAGTTTGTATCCCTACATTCTTAATGGTTCAATTTTATTACACGAACCAGATCCTCCTTTTGATAATTTACCAAAAACTTTTGATGAAAGATTAAAAGCACAAATTTATCATCATCAATTGAATAAGTATCAAGTTGTCAATATAAAGGAATTACAAAATAAAGTAACTCCCATTAATAATGTAATTTTACCTATTACTAATTTAGTTACCAATGAAGAAGAAGTTCAACCTTCTCCTTCAAAAGAAGAAAATATTAAATATTCTACTACAGTAACTAAACCAAGCAATAGTTCTCGAAAAGGCAAGCACGCAAAAAATACTGGTAAAAAGAATTATACTATCGTTTCGGTAGATGACAGTCCCACATTTCTCAAAGAAATTAGTCGTTTCTTGGAAGATGAAAATTTCTCTGTGATTACGATTAATGACCCAGTTAAAGCTGTGATGTTGATCATTCGCTACAAACCAGACTTGATTCTTTTAGATTTGCACATGGAAGGAATTGATGGGTATGAACTATGCCGAATTATTCGTAATAATTCCATGTTTAAGAAAACTCCCATTATTATGGTTACTGGTAGTAAGGGAATTGTTGACAAAGTCAAAGCAAGACTTGTAGGTGCATCTGGATATCTAACCAAGCCCTTCACTCGAGCCGATTTATTAAAAATGGTATTCATGCATTTGACTTGATGATTTTTGGGCTTGATTATTTCATGATTAATGCTTAATTTTAATGATAAGTTGAGAAATATATATTACTAAAGATGAATACTAATAAGTATTTATTCTTGGGTGAACATGTAAGTTCATCAACATTATTGATGTCCAAAAATTATCCATTTTAATGATTTGTTGGGGGTACTTGTATGGCTACAGTTTTAGTTGTCGATGATACTCCATCGCAGTTGGAGTTGATGAATGTTTATTTACAAGATGGTGGTTATCATGTTATTACTGCTAGCGATGCAAAAGATGCATTGTTCAAAGCAGAAAATTATCAACCGGATATTATCCTAACTGATGTTGTAATGCCCGGAATGAGCGGCTTTGAATTTTGTCGCCAATTAAAAAGAAACCCAGTCACCCAAAATTTACCAATCGTCATTTGCAGTTCCAAAAACAAACAAATAGATAAAATTTGGGGAATGAGACAGGGCGCAGATATCTACTTAACTAAACCCTTCAGCAAACAAGAATTAATTCAGGCATTAAAATCGGTTTTAGATTCTCCAATGCCAATAGTTAGTCATACGCGAACAACTGTCTCCTAAAAATAGCAAGGAACAAATGACCAGTGACAAATAACCAATGAGTAGTGAATTCTGCATACAATTAGAGGAATCATTAAAATTTTTAGAACGAGCCAGCAAATTTTATGCGTATTTCTCTCAATTGGCTGCGGGAACTGGTAGAGTTAAAGCTTGACCCAGAAGAATTAGCTGAAACTCTGACAATGGCAGGGTTTGAAGTCGAAGATATTGAAGATCGTCGGACTTGGGCTGATGGTGTAGTAGTAGGAAAAGTTATAGAACGAGAACCCCATCCAAACGCAGACAAGTTGAGTGTTTGTCAAGTTGATGTTGGTGTTGGTGAAAGTTTAAATATTGTTTGCGGTGCTCCCAACGTATGCTCAGATATATACGTACCAGTTGCAACTGTGGGTTGTTACTTACCCAATATAGATTTAAAAATTAAACCTGCTAAATTACGCGGGGTTAAGTCTTACGGGATGATTTGTTCCTTGAAGGAACTTGGTTTACCTGCAGATATAGACGGAATTCATATTTTTACTGGGGAAGATTTGCAATTAGGTAGTGATGTTCGTCCCCTCTTGGGTTTAGATGATGTTGTCTTGGATGTAACTACTACAGCAAATCGAGCTGATGCTTTAAGTATGGTTGGTGTGGCTAGGGAAGTTGCTGCATTGACTGGCGGAAAACTCAGTTTACCCCTACCTGGAAAAGTTGCTTTTTCTCAAGATATAAGCACTTTGGACGTTAATGTTGAGGATAAAAAAGCTTGTCCGGCATATTTTGGTACGATCATTGAAAATGTCAAAATATCATCATCTCCTGATTGGTTGCAACAGTGTTTGCGTTCTGCTGGAGTGCGACCGATTAATAATGTGGTGGATATCACTAATTATGTAATGTTGGAATGGGGACAGCCGTTACATGCTTTCGATCGAGAACGCTTGCAGGTTGTAGCTGGTGGAAAGCAAAATATTACTATTGGCGTACGTTTTGCTAATGCAGGGGAAGAAATCAAAACTTTAGATGGTCAAACGCGTAAACTTTCTACCCAAAACTTATTAATTACTGCCGGCGATCAACCTGTTGTGATCGCGGGTGTTATGGGTGGAGAGGAAACAGAAGTTCATGAAGGTACGCAAAATTTAGTTTTAGAAGCTGCATTATTTGATAATGTTCCGATTCGTCGTTCCTCCCGCAGTGTTGGTTTGCGCAGCGAGTCTTCTGGTCGTTACGAACGGGGAGTAAATCGTGCAGAATTGGAAATCGCTTGCAATCGAGCTTTATTGTTATTGCAAGAGTTAACTGGTGGAAATATTGTTTACCAAGCTGTTTCTGACAGTCGCCCAGATCCTTCTAGTTGGTCTCGTTCCATTGAATTACGTTTGGAACGGGTAAATCAAATTTTAGGACCAACCAACTCCCAAGAGGAAAATACAGAAGTAACTAGCGAAGATGTAGAAAGAATTCTTACCACATTGGGTTGCAAATTAACTTTAGAAGATGAAGGACGATGGATGGTTTCCGTTCCTTCCTATCGTTATCGAGATTTGGAGCGAGAAATCGATTTAATTGAAGAGATTGCTCGTCTATATGGTTACGATAACTTCTGCGATACCCTACCAGAGGAATCAGAAGCTGGTTATTTACCATTAGACCAAGAATTAAAACGCTGCTTGCGCGCAGCATTCCGTGCTGAAGGATTGACGGAATTAATGCACTATTCTTTGGTCAAGCCAGGGGAATCAAGACAAATAGTACTAGCCAATCCCCTGCTTTCAGAATATTCGGCATTGCGAACCGATTTAATTTTTGGGTTAGTTAATGCTTATAAGTACAATCTAGAACAAGGAAACGGCGATCTCAACGGTTTTGAAATTGGGAGCTTGTTCTACGAAACAGAAGATGGCTTAAAAGAAGAAGAAGCAATCGCTGGAATAATGGGTGGCGATACTACTTCCAGTAGATGGACTAGAAGCGATCGCAGAGAACCCATGACTTGGTACGAAGCTAAAGGAGTTTTAGAAAGCGTCTTTGACAAAATGGGTTTGCAGGTTGAATATCAACCTGATTGTAGCGATGGTCGTTTTCATCCAGGTCGTACAGCTTCCCTGTGGTTGGGTGGTAACAAGCTGGGTATTTTTGGACAACTGCATCCCCAATTTAGACAAGAACGCAGCTTACCAGATGAGGTCTATGTTTTTCAGATGGATCTAGAAGTACTCTTGGATGCTCTTGAATCCGATGAAATTCTGATTCCACAATTTCAGAATTATTCCAACTATCCTGCTTCCGATCGCGATTTAGCTTTCTATGCACCTGTGAATATCAGAGTTGCTGAAATCGAAAAAGCAGTTACTAAAGCAGGTAAAGGTTTACTTAGTTCCGTAGAATTATTTGACGAATATCGTGGGGAAAATGTCCCCACAGGACAACGCAGTCTAGCATTTCGCTTGATTTATCGCGCAGAGAATCGAACTTTAACTGATACAGAAGTTGAACCAGTACATCAAAAAGTTCGCGATACTTTAGTTGAGAAGTTTGGTGTCGAACTGAGAAGTTAACAGTTATCAGTTATCAGTTATCAGTTATAAGCTTTTGTCGCACCTTTTTCGACTGAAATTTATTTACACCTCGTCTAGGGAACCATTACTAGCTTATAGTTCCAGAAGAAGTAGAGTTTTTTGGATAACAACCAACGATAGCTGATAATTGATAACTGATAACTGATAACTGATAACTGAAAAAAGCCATGGCTAAATACATCATGTGGGGAAGCTACTGCGAAAATGTTCTGGAAAAACGTGCTCCCTATCGTCAAGCACATTTAGATGGACTTGCAAAACAAAAAGCAGAAGGAGTATTAATTACCCTTGGTCCCACAAAGGATACGACTCAAGTTTTTGGAATTTATGAAGCCGAAAATGAAGGGACTGTGCGTCAATTAGTGGAAAACGATCCGTATTGGAAAAACGGTATTTGGACTGAGTACACTGTCAAAGAATGGATTCAGGCTTTTTGAAGCATTACTGGCTGTATCCTCCGGATGTTCGCTCTATCTTCAGGACACAGCTTGAAAATTACAATGGATATTTTCAAAGGGCACATTAAAAGGGTACCTTCAAATTTTACCAAGAAATTTTGCCAAGATTAAATAACAATAAGCCCACAGCAAAACCCTGCATTTTAACTGTTGATCACAAGTCAAATGCAGGGTATAAACCCATATTCCTTGCAAATCCTTAATAAATATCTACGAATTGAGTATTGTTCAGATTTCAATATGAGTGGAAGGTATTTGATTGCCAAGTGGATAGATTCTCTAATCTTTTAATGCCTTTTTAAAATTCTTCCGATAAGATTTATTTGCCACAAATAAAATAGGCCAAAGCAATGATAAAAAAAGGCGATTTGTCTCAGGAGAAAAATTTGTATTTCTAAATCCTTTCCAGAATTTTCTCGCACCAACAAAATAACCAATGATTAATAATATAGCAATAATTTGGCTCATAAAATCAACTCCCTGAATAGTTAAATCTTTTAATACCGAATTGACTTAACTGTATTGAACATTTAAGAAAAAAGCCAGGCAAATAACATTTTCTCAGTATTTGGGATATTTATTGGCAAAATGAAAGGATATTTTATAGTTTTACTTTTACTTTCAGTGATGTGCTGGTCATAGTGATATTTACTAAGACAGTGAAATATATGGGAAAGCATGAAACAGAGACAATTAGTTAATTATTCGCCAAAAAATATTTAGTCCTTGAATCCTGTTCTTTTAACCTATTGATCGGAAAATTTATTCCAAAATAATATCAAATTTCCAGCTAAGGCTCGGTACATTATTCATCAATATCTCGATTCCTGATTATTTTTTTCACACTCTTGATTCATTAATCGTATCCGAAACTATTCTGAAAAAGAAACTTAAATCTCAAAGATTTATAAGCCACGATTGCTTTATCGAGTTGGTTTTTTATCAAGAAACAAGTTACGGTAGCGGACATGTCCAGCAAATTTTTTGAGTAATGAATGTTGTTTAAGTGTTTCAAATAACCTCATTCATAGGACACTAAATATATAGGGATACAAATATCCTATAGTTCAAATGGCATCGAATGGTGCAAACTGTTACATGGAGGATTTATGCGTGCAGTACTGATGGCAGGCGGTTCTGGAACACGACTGCGTCCATTAACTTGCGATCTGCCCAAACCTATGGTGCCCATTCTCAACCGACCAATCGCCGAACATATCATCAATCTTCTCAAAAGGCACAATATTACAGAAATTGTTGCAACATTACATTATCTGCCCGACTCGATGAGAGATTATTTTCAAGATGGCAGTGATTTCGGCGTACAAATTACCTATGCGGTAGAGGAAGACCAACCTTTGGGTACGGCAGGGTGCGTCAAAAATATTGCCGAGCTTCTCGACGATACTTTTTTGGTTATTAGTGGCGACAGTATCACAGATTTTGACCTCCAAGCAGCAATTGATTTTCATCGGTCGAAAAAGTCAAAAGCTACATTGATTTTGACCCGTGTTCCTAACCCAATCGAGTTTGGAGTGGTTATTACTGACGAAGAAGGTCGGATTAATCGCTTTTTAGAAAAACCTTCTACT
>JAAUYH010205785.1_pt1 | contig 17025 bp, 15 predicted proteins | sample 7278061 | NCBI WGS metagenome assembly JAAUYH01 (sample SAMN14350203, study PRJNA611818) | marine sediment metagenome | isolation source: surface marine sediment (0.6m) | place: French Polynesia: Moorea | collected 2018-08 | reverse complement strand
GACGACAAGAACAAGAAGGTCACCCAGGCGATGGCCAAGCTGCTGCACCGAGCCGACATCGACGTCGCGATCCTCGGCCCGTCGGAGATGTGCACGGGCGACTCCGCCCGCCGATCTGGCAACGAGTACCTCTTCCAGATGCTCGCCACCCAGAACGTCGAGACCCTCAACTCGATGGGCGTCAAGAAGATCGTCACCCAGTGCCCGCACTGCTTCAACACCCTGGCCAACGAGTACCCCCAGCTCGGTGGCCACTACGAGGTGATCCACCACAGCGAGTTCCTCGAAGACCTGATCGCCGACGGTCGGCTCGACATGACCAATGCCGCGCTCGACGAGCGGGTCGTCTACCACGACGCCTGCTACCTGGGTCGGCACAACGACGTGTACATGGCGCCTCGCAACGTCGTGGGATCGCTCGGAGGGGTGCAGGTCCTCGAGGCCGAACGCAACGGTACGAAGTCGATGTGCTGCGGAGCGGGCGGGGGACGCTTCTGGCTCGAGGAAACTGTGGGCAAGGACGTCAACGTCGAGCGTTCGCAGGAGCTGTTGGCGACCGGAGCGAGCCGGATCGCCACGGCCTGCCCCTTCTGTTACGTGATGATCGACGACGGCGTGAAAGGCCAGGGGGTCGACGAGGACGAGGTTCGGGTCGCCGACATAGCCATCCACACCCTGGAGGCTCTGGAGAGGGGCGAGGAGCTGGCCCGGGCCGAGGCATTGGCACCGACCGTCGGCGAGAACATCCTCCCGATCACGACCGGCGCCGGCGAGCGGGTGTACTCCCCGAACGGGGGCAGTGCCGCCGCCACGACAACGCCGGAGGGGTCAGACCCCACAACCGCGGAGGACCCCACAACCGCGGAGGGGTCAGACCCCATCGACCCCTCCGAAGCCGAAGAGCCCGCCGACGACGCAAAAGAAGAGGGGTCTGACCCCTCCGAAGACACGGAGGAGGCAGAGGCAGAGGGGTCAGACCCCATCGACCCCTCCGACGCCGACGCGGCCACTGACCACTCAGAAGCAAAGGGGTCAGACCCCATCGACCCCTCCGAAGCCGAAGAGCCCGCCGACGACGCAAAAGAAGAGGGGTCTGACCCCTCCGAAGACATGGAGGAAGCAGAGGCAGAGGGGTCTGACCCCTCCGGAGAAGTGACCGACACGGCGCCTGACGGGTCCACACCGGTTGACCCTGATCGCGACGATCTGACGGCGCTGGTGGGTATCGGCCCCTCGCTCCAGGAGATCCTCAACGAGCTCGGTATCAGTACCTTCGATCAGCTCGCGGCCATGGACGCCGAATACCGCAGCCGGCTCGACGCCCACCTCGACTTCGGGGGCCGCATCGAACGCGACGACTGGGTCGGTCAGGCTGCCGGGCTGGCCACCGGCAAGACCTCCGAGCTACCCGATCTTCCGGACTGACGGCGCGAATCCCCTGGTCGCGACCAGAGACGACAACCCGAAGGCGGCCGCCGAAACGGCCAACGTCACCTGGATCGATGTCGCCTCAGCCAGCAGGCCCATCGACAACCCACCGATCAACTCACCGACCGCCGTGGTCTGGCCCATCAGCGAGTGAACCGTGGCCCGGACCTCGGTCGGGGCATCGCGGTTGGCCCAGCCCTCGAGCACAGGCCAGACCGACTCCCGCACACCATCTTGGAGCATGTAGCCGATGGCTATCACGAGCACGATGCTGGTGGCCGCGGCCAGGAAGCCCCCTACGGCCGCTACGGCGAGAAGGGCGAAGGCGACCCGGGCGACCCCGCGGCCGGAAGCGAGCGCCCGCGTCGTGACGATGTTCGCTACGAGTCCGGCCACCGCCAGGGCTACGAAGAGAGCACCAAGAACGCGAAGTGAGTCATCGTCGAGCGCAGCACTGTCGAGAAAGTGTTTGAAGCCCAGCCGATCGAAGGCCTCGGCACCGAGGTCGAGCAACAACAGCACGACGACGATCACACGAAGCTGTCGACTGACTGCAACGGCGCTGATGCCCTCCCGGAGCGTCGTGGCGAAACCCTGGGCCCTCTCCCGGCCGGGCACGAAGTGGTCTTCCCTCATGGCGAACCAGCAGTAGAGGCCGATTGCGATCTGGAGCACGCCCATGGCTGCCGCCGCCCATCGAACCGACGTCACCTCGCCGATCAGTACCGAAGACACGATCGTCAGCAGGCCAACAGCGATGCCGAACCGATGTCGCCGCAGGAGGAGCCGATCGAGCTGCTGGAAGCCGAACTCACCCCGACCGCGCAACTCGTCGGTGACCCAGGCTGTGTCGGCCCCGCTGCGGAAGGTCCACCCGACACCGAACACCGCCTGAGCCGGAAGGATGACCCAGTAGTTGGTGCTGGCCACGGCCCAGATGAAACCGACACCCATCACGATCTGAGCGATGACTATGGAGCGCTTGCGGGACACCACATCGGCGACCACGCCGGTCGGGGTCTCGGCCACGAGAACCGAGAACTCGAGGACGATCCCCATCAGGACCAGCTCGAAGGGGCCCAGGCCCAGCTCGACGATCCAGAAGACCGTGATCGGCAGAAAGAAGCCCCACTCGACCCCCTCGGCCAACCCGAGGGCTCGCACGAAGACGGACGCCGGGTCGTAATCGCGACGGGTCAGGAGAAGTTCTTCCAGTACTGGCTGGGCCGGGGCCCGACCTGTCCCTGGTACTTCGAACCGACCGGACCGGAACCGTACGGATTCTCGGCCGCCGTAGTCATCTGCATGAAGCTGACCTGGCCGACGCGCATGCCCGGGTACAGCGTTATCGGAAGGCTGGCCACGTTGGACAGCTCGAGAGTGATCTGCCCATCCCATCCGGCGTCGACGAAGCCGGCCGTCGAGTGAATCAGCAGCCCAAGTCGGCCCAGACTCGACTTGCCCTCGAGTCGGGCCACCAGATCATCGGGCAGGGCGAGCCGCTCGAGCGTCGAGCCCAGTACGAACTCGCCGGGGTGAAGGATCAGCGGTCGTTCGTCGGTGGCCTCGACGGCCTCGGTCAGATCCGACAGATCGTCCTTGACGTCGATGATGCCCCGGGTGTGGTTGCGGAAGACGAGGAACCGATGATCGAGCCGCACGTCGACCGAGGACGGCTGTACCGCCGAGTCGTCCAGAGGATCGATGGCGATACGACCGACTTCCAGGGCCTCACGAATCGTGCGGTCGGACAGGATCACGGTCGGGACCCTACCGGTCGGCCGCAGGCGAGTCGACGTTGTGAACATCCGGGGAAGTGCCCGGGGTGCCTTCGCACGGCGAAACGGGGCGAGCGTACGATCGGGACGTGATTACCCGACTCATCGCCGCGGCGGTTCTGGTGGCCGGCCTGGCCGCGATAACGGTCGCGGTCGTCCGATCCGACGGCTCCGAGACGGCAACCGCCGACACGGCCGAGCTCGGCGAGGCGCTTTCGGCCCCACCGCCGACTACCGAAGCCCTGGCCGAACCGCCCGAGAACCTCGGGCCCCGGCTCGACCTGGTGGACCTCGATGGCTGGCTCAACACGAGCACGATCGATTCGCTCGACGATCTCGACGGGCAAGTGGTCATGGTCGAGATGTGGACGTTCGGCTGCTTCAACTGCAAGAACCGGATCCCCCACACCCAGGAGCTCTATGCCGACTACGCCGATCGGGGCTTCGAGATCGTCGGAGTTCATGCCCCCGAGTTCGCGTACGAGGCCGAGGTGGCGAACATCGAGGACGCCATCGATCGACTGGGTGTGACCTGGCCGGTGGCCCTCGACACCGACAAGAAGAACTTCCGGGCGTGGCAGGAAGGCGGTCGCCGCTTCTGGCCTCGCACCTTCGTGATCGACCAGAACGGCGATGTTCGCTTCGATCACATCGGCGAGGGTGCCTACGACGAGCTGGAGCAGACCGTCTCCTGGTTGCTCGACAATCCCCCCGCCACCTAGATGGTCGACCTCGCTCTCGAGGGTCTCGAGTCGGTGAGGCTGCCCTGCAGCTGGGTGATCTTGTTCCCCGCCCTCGCCGTGACTCTCTATGCGCGGAAGCGGGCCCCGCTCGCCGTGGGGGCGTTCGTCGCGGTAGCCGGGCTGCTGGCTTGGGTGAGGTTCTCCGGATGGTGGTTCGCCGTTCCAACAGGTGTCGAGCAGGTCGGTTTGGGCCTGCTCGTGGCGGTGGCGACCGTTGCCGCCTGGCGACTCGACCATGCCGCCGTTGACGTGATCCTCGCCAGCGCAGCCGCGCTGACCGCAGTGTGGGCGTGGATCCCGTGTGTGGGGCCGAACCTGGGAACGCTGCTCGGTAACGTCCGGTCCGAGCCTGCCGCCAACCTCGGCGGCACGGTCGCCTACGCCGTCGGTCTGCTCACGCCGTTCATCATGATGGCGGCGCTCGGCGTCCTGGCGCCCGAAGCAGCCGCCCGAACGAATCGGCGCGCTGTCGTGGCGCTCGGGGCGTCCGCTCTGCTTCTGTTTGCGGGCCTGCTCAGCACGACCCTGCTCGACGACGTGTCCTCCGAGCTCGCCCGCCGCAGCTCGTTCTGAACCCGCCGATCACGCCTGATAGGCCTCCAGCGGGCCGCCCTCGATCGTGATGCGGTGCATCACCCGACGGTGGCCGGGGTAGTCGTTCAAGGCGTTGTGCCATACGGCGCGGTTGTCCCAGAACGCAACCGAGCCCGGTTCCCATTCGAAGCTGTGTACGAACCGGTCCGACCGGGCGTGCTCGTACAGGCGATGCAGCAACTCGAAGGCGACCTCACGCTCCATCCCGACCACTCCGATGACGAACGCCGGGTTCACATAGAGCGTGGGCTTCCCCGAGATGGGGTGGGCGATCACCATCGGGTGAACCGAGTCCTCGAGGGCGTCGGCGGCCTCTGCGTTGCCCAGCCGGCCCTCGTAGTCGTCGTTGCCTTCGCCATAGACGGTCGTTTGGGAGCCGAAGAGATGGCGGGCCGAGTGCACCGCCTTCAGCTCACCGATCAGGTCCTTCACGTCGTCGTCGAGATCGTCGTATGCCGCCGCCATCGAGGCGAACAGAGTGGCGCCCCCGGTCGGCGGCAACTCGCGGGCCACGAGAATCGACCCGAGCGCGGGCTCGGGGTCGTAGCTGTGGTCGGTGTGCCAGGCACCCCCGATGTTGCCTTCGTCCTCCGGTTCCTTCACGACCAGGGCGATCTCGGCATGGGCGGGGTGGGCGGCGAAGAAGCGGTTGACGTTGATCGGGCCGAACCGGCCGGCCAGATCGATGTGTTGTTCGGGGGTCAGCTCTTGATCTCGGAAGAAGACGACGCCGTGCTCTCCCAACAGCGACCTGACGGCGGCGATGTCTTCGTCGGAGCATCCGGCCAGCTCGACACCGGTCAGCTCGGCCCCGACGGCTCCGAGAGGACGAACCGAAATGCTCATCCGACCACCGTATGGGCATGGGCCAAACGGTCCAAATGGGCCACCTGGGGCTCAAGATCGCCGCCTACGAAACGAAAACGAAGGTAAGCGAGCAACTCGCGGAGACCAACAAGATGATGCGCTTCTTCCTACCGAGCCACCCTGCCGGCCGACTCGAATACCTCCTCGTGATGGTGTTCACCTGGGCGGTCAGCAGCTTCGCGATCGCCGTTGTCCTCGGCCTGTCCGTCAACAGGACAGCGGGCGAGATCGCTTACGAGAGCGGAGCCGTGAACACCGTTCTCTCGATTCAGCTCGTCGTACTGATCTTCCAGCTGATCAACCAGATGCGGCGCCTCACCGACATGAACATGGGATCGGGCTGGCTGGTCTGCAACTTCGCCCCCCTCTTCGCGCTCCCCGCCGTGATCGTCGGCGGCTTCGAGGCCGGCAGCATCACGTTCATCGTCGGGCTCTTGATCTCTGTGTTGTTCCAGCTCTATCTGCTCATCGGAAGCGGCGTGAAGCGTGACACCTATGCGCCGTACGGCGACAATCCCTACGATCCGGCGTCGTGGGTGCCGCCGGCACCCACCGACGGATCGAGCGGCCCCGCGGTCACCGTCCAGGGACAGGCCCTCCGCCTGCCGGGCGAAACCGACGAAGACGTCGAAAACGCCGCCTGATGGCTCCGCCGAGCATCAGCCTCGGCGGATGATCACACTGGAGGGGTGTCCGAGCCCTCCCTCCCCCACGCGCTGACTCGCCGGGACTTCCTGATCGGCGGAGTCGCCGCTACCGCTGCGGCGTGTTCCAGCGGCGATTCGACCGCAGGCTCGGAGTCGTCCGGGACGCCCTCGAGCTCGGCCGCCGAGACCACAACGACCCCCGCACCGACCACGACGACGACCGCGCTGCAGCCTCTCCCGGCACCCGACTACGCAGGTGCTGATCCGTTCGGCTTCGGAGTCGCCTCGGGCGACCCTGACGATGTCTCGATCGTTCTGTGGACACGGCTCGATCCCGGCGATTCGCCGCTGAGCGCCGACCAGGACGTCGTCGTCGACGTCGCCGGCGACGCCGACTTCGCCGAGCTCGTCTCCTCCACCGTCGTCACCGCCCGCGTCGAGCACGGTCACAGCGTTCACGCCATCGCCGACGGTCTCCAGCCCGACTCCTGGTACCACTACCGGTTCCGCGTCGGCGATCACGTCTCGACCACCGGCCGCACCCGCACGGCCCCGAGCGCAGGCGAGTCCGTCGACCGGCTCCGGGTCGGCGTGTCGTCGTGTCAGAACTGGGAGCTCGGCACCTTCGTGGCTCATCGGCACCTCGCCGAGAGCGAGCTCGACCTGTTCGTGTTCCTCGGTGACTACGTCTACGAGTACGCCCCCAACGAGCCGACGGTGACGACCTCGGCCGGGCCTCGCATTCACGACGGCCCCGAGCCGAGGGATCTCGACGACTACCGCCGCCGGTACTCCCAGTACCGGCGCGATCCGGATCTTCAGGCTCACCACGCCGCCCATCCCTGGCTGGTCGTCTGGGATGACCACGAGGTGGACAACAACTACGCCGGCCTCGTTCCGGCCGGTGGTGAACCGTCCGACGCCTTCGCCGCTCGGCGTCACGACGCCTACCGGGTGTGGTGGGAGTTCACGCCCGTGCGGACCGGGCCGCCGACGCCCGACGGTCTGCGCATTCACCGAACGGTCGGCTGGGGCGATCTGGCCGACATCCACATGCTCGACGGCCGCCAGTACCGCGACCCTCAGCCCACCGACGGCGAGCCGGTCGACATCCCGGGCGCCGGCGATCTCGGCGCCCGGGCCCTGGGGCCCACGGCCCTCGACCCTGACCACACGATGCTCGGATCCGAGCAGGAGGTTTGGTTCGTAGGCCAGGTCTCTTCGTCGTCCGCTCGGTGGCAGCTGGTCGGCAACCAGGTGATGATGCACGGCATCAAAGCCTTCCCCGGCGATGTTCCGGTCACCCCGACCGACACCTGGGACGGCTATCACGCCAGCCGCGAGCAGTTGCTCGAACGGCTGGCCGACGCGTCGAACCTCGTCGTGCTCACCGGCGACTTCCACTCGGCGACCATCGCCGATCTCCGCTCCGACCCGTTCGATCTGGCCCGCCCGATCGTGGGCGCCGAGCTCATGGCCCCCGCCATCAGCTCCCAGTTCGTCGAAGCCCTGCGGCCGATCGCCCCGCTCGCCCTGTCGATCAACCCCCAGGTGCGCCACTTCGACCCGGAGAACGGCTACATCGTCTGCACAGTCGATACCGACAAGGTCATTGCCGAGCTGTTCATCGTCGACGACGTCACCGACGAGCGATCGGGGGTCGAGATGACGGCCCGAGCCACGATCATCGCCGGAACACCCGGCATCGAATCGGTCGAGCTGATTCCCGGCTGAGGGCTCTCGTCACCTACCGTTGAAGCGTGTTGGACGAAGGCCGCCGCCCCCGAGTTCTGTGCATGGTGCTCGCCGGAGGCGAGGGCAAGCGGCTGATGCCGCTCACCGCCGTGCGGGCCAAGCCGGCCGTTCCGTTCGGCGGGCGGTACCGGCTCATCGACTTCGCCATCTCGAACCTCGTCAACTCCGGCTATCGCCGGATCGTCGTGCTGACGCAGTACAAGTCGCACAGCCTCGACGTGCACATCTCGCGCTCGTGGACACTCAACAGCGATCTGGGAAACTACATCGCCACAGTGCCCGCCCAGATGCGGCGAGGACCCCGCTGGTTCGCCGGATCACTCGACGCGATCTATCAGAACTTCAACCTGATCGACGACGAGCGGCCCGAGAACATCATCGTGTTCGGCGCCGATCACATCTATCGCATGGACGCCCGCCAGATGCTCGACGCCCACATGGAATCGGGAGCGGGGGCCACTGTCGCCGGGATCCGGGTTCCGGTGTCCGACGCCTCTCAGTTCGGGATAATCACCGCAGTCCCGGGTAGCACCCGAATAGACCAGTTCCTCGAGAAGCCCGAGACCATCGATGGCATGCCCGAGGACCCCGAACACGTGCTCGCCTCCATGGGCAACTACATCTTCAGCACCGAACTGTTGATGGACGTCGCGGCCGAAGACGCCGACGACCTCGACTCGAGGCACGACATCGGCGGCGATCTGATTCCGCGACTCGTCGAGCGGGGCGAAGCCCACGTCTACGACTACACCACCAACGCCGTTCCCGGCGACGAGGACCGCACCCGGCACTACTGGCGCGACGTCGGAACCCTCGATTCGTACTTCGAGGCCAACCTCGACCTCGTTCAGCCCGAACCGATCTTCAACCTGTACAACGAGGAGTGGCCCCTGTTCTCCTACAGCCCCAATCGGCCGCCGGCGAAGTTCGTGGCCGACTGGCGTAGTGGTGAGCCCCACGTCGTCAATTCGATCGTCAGCAAGGGCGTGATCGTGTCCGGCTCCCGTATCGCCAGCTCGGTACTGGGCACGGGAGCTCACGTTCACCACTCGGCCGACCTCGAGAACGTGGTGCTGCTCGACGACGTGGTCGTCGGGCCTGGTGCGGTACTGAGGAATTGCGTGCTCGACAAGAACGTGGTCGTGCCGGAGGGAGCGAGGATCGGGGTCGACCCCGAATCGGACCTGGAGCACTACACGATCAGCCCCGGGGGTATCGCCGTCGTCCCCAAGAACGGAATGGTTCCGGCCCCGTGACCGACGACGCCTCGCCGGTCGATCCGGACGCCTCCGATTCCGGGCCCGAGGGCGCTGCTACCCCCAAGGCGCCTGAGGCCGGTTCGCCCGCCGCCCCGGCCGGCTGGTACCCGGTCGAGGGAGCCCAGCGCTACTGGGACGGCTCGGAGTGGACCGAGCACGTCGCCCCCGCCGCAGTGCCGGCGGCGGGGACGGGCGTCCTCGACGGCATGGACCCCAAGTCCCTGGCCATGCTGACGCATCTGATGGGCATCTTCTTCGGGTTCATCCCGTCGTTGATCGTCTACCTGGTCAAGAGGGACGATCCCTTCGTCAGGTTCCACGCCGCCCAGGCTCTCAACTTCGAGATCACGCTGATCATCGCCTACACCGTCGCCGCCATCGCTATCATCGTGCTGATCGGCCTGCTGCTGCTCCCGCTCATCTTCTTCGGATCGCTCGCTATCCACATCGTGGCCGGCCTCGCCGCCAACCGGGGCGAGTACTACAGGATCCCCTTCGCCATTCCCCTCTTCAGCTGAGACTCCGCCGTCAGCGGTCGACCTCGACGACGCAGACGTCAGCCCCTCTGGCCGGTCAGCCGTCGATAGAGCTCTACGTGGCGGTCGGCCGGTTCTGTCCACGACCAGTCGACCCGCATGCCCCTCTGGCGGATCTTCCGCCGGCGGCCGGGGTCCGACCACGCCCGGACCGCCCGGTGCATTGCGTCGACCATGCCGGCGAGCTCGACAGAGTGGGCGACGAACCCGTTGCCCTCTCCGAACGTGGCATCGTCGTCGATCACCGTGTCGACCAATCCTCCGACCGCGGTGACCACCGGGATCGTGCCGTAGGCCATGGCCTGCATCTGAGCCAGCCCGCAGGGCTCGAACCGGCTGGGCATGGCGAGCAGGTCGGCCCCGGCGAATATGAGGTGGGCGAGCTCGAGGTCGTAGCCCTCGAAGAAGGCGAACCGGTCGGGATACTGGTCGGCGAGCTCGCGGGCCCACAGGGCAAAACGCGCTTCGCCCGAACCGAGAAGGGCCAACCGAGCCCCGATCCCCTCGAGATACGGGACCAGACCGAGGGCCAGGTCGATGCCTTTCTGATCAGCGAGACGGGTGACCATGCCGATGATCGGTGTGGTGGTGCCCTTCCAACCAGCTCGCCGCCGCAGGGCGGAGGTCGATTTCGTCTTGGGACCGAGCTTGCGCACCGAGAAGCGTTCCGGCAGCACGGCGTCAGTCGCCGGATCCCACACCTCGGCGTCGATGCCGTTGAGGATGCCGACCAGATCGTCGGCCCGCTGCTCGAGGAGTGAGTGCAGTCCGAAGCTGCGCGCCGGGTCGAGGATCTCCTCGGCATAGTTCGGGCTGACAGCGACGATGGCGTCGGCGAGCGCGATAGCCCCGGCGGCCGGATTGATGGCGCCGTGCCGCGCGAAGGCCGCCACCCGCTCGGTCGCGATCACGCCGAGCCAGCTCGGGTCGGCCTCACCCTGGTAGCCGAGCGTGTGGATCGTGTACACCGTCGGCCGATCGATCCAGGCCAGGGCCAGACCGGTGTGCCAGTCGTTGAGGTGCACGACGTCGGGAGCTTCGTTCTCGACCAGGGCAGCGACTGCGGCACTGAAGGCGAAGAACCGGGATGCGTTATCGGGCCAACCCTCGCCCTTCTCGTCGACGTAGGGGTGGGGCTTGGCCATGCCCGGAACCTCGACGAGGGTGACCTCACCCAACGCAGCATCGTCGCCCGTACGGATCGACGCCGGACGCGCCCAATCCGGCACACCGAGCGAACTGGTCCGCTGGTGTTCGAGCTCGACGTCGCCGTAGTCGGGCAGGACGACGATCAACTCGATGTCGTCACGTTGTCGTAGCGCTCTGACGAGACCCGATGCAGCCTCTGCCAGCCCGCCTACCCGGGCGATCGGGGCCGCCTCTGCGGCCGCAAAGAGAACCTTCACGCTCTCTCCCTAGCACGAACGGCGGTCGTCGGCGGCTACCCTGGCGACCACAACCACCGGGGAGCTCGGGCAGCCGGGCTGAGAGGGCGTTCATGGCAACGCCGACCCGTTCGAACCTGATCTGGATAATGCCAGCGGAGGAACCATGGTGAACGAACGACCGATCTTCAGGCTCGAGAGGTTGCTCGGCGCGATCCTGGCGATCGCCCTGGCAGCAGCGGCTTGTGCGGACGACCCGACATCGGCCGGCGATGCCTGTTTCGACGACCCCTCGGAGCGGCTTCCGGCCGGCGTGGCAATGCCCGACACCGACCTCGCCGGCACGAAGCTGAGGCTCGCCACCCATGACAGCTTCGAGTTGTCGCCCGGCACCCTCGAGGCCTTCACGGACGAGACCGGGATCGAGGTCGAACAAGTCGAGATCGGCGACGCCGGCACCCTGGTCAGCCAGGCCGTGATCACCCGCGACAACCCCACCGCCGACGTGCTGTTCGGTATCGACAACACCTTCCTGTGCCGCGGGCTGGAAGCCGACCTGTTCATCCCCTACCGGTCGCCGGCGCTCGCCGATGTTCCCGACGAGCTCGAGACCGATCCCTTCGGCCGGGTCACACCTATCAGCTACGGCGACGTGTGCGTCAACTACTGGATCGATGCACTGCCCGGGCCCACGCCGATCTCGCTCGACGATCTCACCGACCCGGTCAATGACGGCCAGTTCGTGACCCAGAACCCCGAGACCTCCTCACCCGGCTTCGCCTTTCTCCTCGCCACCGTGGCCGCCTACGGCGAGGACGGGTGGGAGGACTACTGGGCCGACCTGGCCGGCAACGATGTCGAGGTCACAGCCGGTTGGACCGAGGCGTACTACGGCGACTTCATCGCCGGTGGCGGTGACAGGGCCCTCGTCACCTCGTACGCGTCGAGCCCCCCGGCCGACGTGCTCTTCGCCGACCCGCCGATCGACGCGCCCCGCACCGGCGTGCTCACGGACAGCTGTTTCCGCCAGATCGAGTACGCCGGGATCCTCAACGGCACCGAGCACGCCGCCGCCGCCTCCCTGCTCATCGACTTCATGCTGAGCGTCCCCTACCAGGAGGACATACCGCTCAACATGTTCGTCTACCCGGCGAACGAGAAGGCCGCACTACCGGCCGTGTTCGTCGAGTTCGGACCACTGGCCGACGAGCCGCTCGAGATCGATCCGGCCGAGATCGAGGCCAACCGAGACGACTGGACGGCCCGATGGAACGACATCGTGCTCGGCTGAAATGAACCCGACGCCGAGTCGACGGCAGGTGGTCGCTACGGCCGCGCCGCTCGTGTTCCTCGCCGTCTTCTTCGTCTGGCCCGTGACCGAGATGCTGGTCGAGGGCCTCAGCGGAGCCCGACGCGGCGCCATCGAAACCCTGACGTCGGCGGGAACCCGGTCAGTCGTCTGGTTCACGCTGTGGCAGGCCGTTGTCTCGACGGCACTCACTTTCGTCGTCGCCCTTCCGCTCACCGCTGTGATGGCAAATGTGGAGTTTCGGGGTCGGGCTCTGGTGCGGGCCGTCGTCACCATTCCCTTCGTGCTTCCGACCGTCGTCGTGGGTGCTGCGTTCCTGGCCACGGCCGATCGCCTCGGCCTCGAGGACGGCCCGTTCGCCCTCCGGCGGTCGGTCACCGCGATCATCGCCGCCCACGTGTTCTTCAACGTGGCCGTCGTCGTTCGTACCGTCGGTGGGTACTGGAGCCAACTGTCACGAGACGACGAGCGGGCGGCCCGTCTGCTCGGCAGCTCACCACTGCAGGCCTTCTTCGGCATCACCATCCCGCGGCTCCGACCGGCACTGGCGGCCGCAGCGGCGATCGTGTTCCTCTTCACGTTCACCTCGTTCGGCGTCGTGTTGATCCTCGGCGGCAGCCGCCACCGGACACTCGAGACCGAGATCTTCCGCCAGGCGGTGAGCCGCACCGACTTCGGCACTGCCGCAGTCCTCAGCATCGTGCAGCTGGTAGCGGTCATCGCCCTGGTCGTGCTCAACAACCGGCTCCGTGGTCGAATCAGCCGGCCCGACCGGCTCGCCCCCAGAGCCCGTCCTCTCGATCGGGTCGGCGCTCGGATCAGCGCAATGACGGTCGTGATAGTGACCCTCGGGCTGCTCGCCGTACCGGTCGCGTCGCTCGTCGTCGAGTCGCTGTCCACCGACGACGGCTTCACCTTGAACCACTACCGGAGCCTGACGGAAAGACCGTCCGTTCTCAGCGTCAGCCCCCTGCGAGCCATCGCCAACTCGCTCGGCTTCGCTGTCGTCGCCACCACGATCGCCGGGGTCGTCGGAGCCGCAGCCGCCTTCGCCGTGGCGTTCGGGACGCGACCGCTGTCGCGGGTCGTGGACACCGGCTACCTGCTGCCGCTCGGAACCTCAGCTGTGACGCTCGGCTTCGGCATCCTCATCACCTTCGATCGCGGGATCATCGACCTGAGGGGTTCGTGGCTGATCATTCCCCTGGCTCAGGCCCTCATCGGCATTCCGTTCGTCACCCGCGCCGTCGTGCCCGTGCTGCAGGCCATCGATCCGGCGTTGCGCGAGGCCGCGGCGAGCATGGGGGCCGACCGCACCCGTATCCGACGGGACATCGACCTGCCGATAGCGCGGCGAGCCCTGTCGGTCGGAGCCGGCTTCGCCTTCGCCATCTCCCTGGGCGAGTTCGGGGCCACCTCATTCGTGGGACGGCGACCCGACCTCATGACCGTGCCTCTCGCCATCGAGCGGCTTCTCGGCCAGCCGGGCTCGACGCTGCGAGGACAGGCCATGGCTCTGAGCGTGGTCCTCATGGTCGTGACAGCGCTGGTTCTGCTGCTCGTCGATCGTTTCGATCGCAGCGGTGTGCTCTAATCGCGTCGATGGACTTCCTCTCCGAAACGATCGACACCATCGCCGGGCGAGTCGGGTCGCGCCAGGTGTCGGCCCGTGAGGTCGTCGCTCACGCCCTGGCCCGGATCGACGAGCTCAACCCAACACTCAACGCCTTCGTTGCCCTCGACCACGAGTTGGCGCTCTCCGACGCCGCCGCGCTCGACGAGCGACTCGCCGGCGGCGCCCCCGCAGGTCCACTCGCCGGCGTTCCCATCGGCGTGAAGGACCTCGAGCATGCCATCGGGTTCCCGACATCGATGGGATCGGACCTCTTCGCGGGCGGGCCGCCCCAGGATCACGACAGCGAGCTGGTGCACCGTCTGCGAGCGGCGGGCGCCATAGTCGTCGGCAAGACGAACACACCCGAGTACGGCCACAAGGGCGTGACCGACAACATCCCCTTCGGGCCCACCCTCAACCCGTGGTCGCTGGATCACACTCCCGGCGGTTCGTCGGGCGGCACCGGTGCCGCCGTGGCGTCGGGCATGGTTCCTCTCGGAACCGGCTCCGACGGCGGCGGATCGATCCGTATCCCGGCGTCGTTGTGCGGGCTCACCGGACTAAAGCCCGAAACCGCGCGCATCCCGATTCCGGGCGCAACCATGCCCGGCAGCGGCCTGCTGTCGGCCGTCGGGCCCATGGGCCGCACGGCGCTCGATTCGGCCATCGCCCTCGACGCCGTCCGCGGGCCCCACGGCCGAGACCCCCTCTCGCATGCCGACGACCTCCGGCCCTGGGCCGACGCCGTCCGCCAAGCTCGGCCGCCAGGCCGGGTCATATGGTCGCCCACGATGGGATTCGCCGACGTCGCCCCCGGTGTGCTCGATCGATGCCGGGCTGCCGTCGACGCCCTGGCGGCGGCGGGAACCGAAGTGGTCGAGGTCGACTCGATCTTCCCCGCCGACCCCCTCGATCCCTGGATCGTGCTCTGGGTGGTCGCCCGCTACAAGGCGCAGGGTCATCTGATCGACACCGACGACTGGGCTCGTGTCAGCGACAGCATCAAGCCCCAGATCGAGCTCGGTCGAGACGTGACGGGCGCCGACTACGCCCGCGCTCAGGACGCCGTATACGACCTGAACCTCCATCTGGAGGAGGCTTTCGACGAGCACGACACCGATCTGATCCTGTGCCCGACCAATGCCTCCCACCCGCCGGCTCTGGCCGATCTCGGCGTCGATCCGCAGGCCGACGTGGGCTGGGTCCGGTTCACCTACGGGATCAACATGACCCGCAATCCGGCGGGAACGGTCTGCGCCGGCTTCAACGACGAGGGACTGCCCATCGGACTCCAGGTCATCGGACGGCACCACGGCGAGGCCGCGGTCCTGGCCGCATTGGCGACCGTCGAATCGCTCGTCCCCCTCGACAGGCGCCCTCCTGTCAGCTGACAATCTTGTGGTGGACGCAGTCAGCTGGACGTCGATGGCCGAGGGGACCAAGGAGGACTACGAGTTCCTGGCGGCCCGCTTCGACGAGCACAGCCGGGGTGCTCTCGTCGATTCGCTGGTCGGGGTGCTCCAGTGGATGCGGGGTCCCAAGCTCGGATACCAGATCGACCGGTACGACCATTCTCTGCAATCGGCGAGCCGCGCCCTCCGGGCCGACGAGCCGATCGACCTCGTGGTCGGAGCGCTGCTTCATGACATCGGCGACCCCATCGCCCCGGAGAACCACAGCTCGGTGGCCGCGGCCATCCTGCGCCCGTACGTCGACGAGGAGGTGCACTGGGTAGTGCGGCACCACGGCCTCTTCCAGGGCTACTACTACTTCCACCACCTGGGGGGCGACCGCAACGCCCGCGAGATCTACGCCGACCAACCCCACTACGAGGCGTGCGTGCGGTTCTGTGAGAGGTACGACCAGAACTGCTTCGACCCCGACTACGACACACTGCCGCTCGAAACGTTCCGGCCGATGCTCGACGAGGTGTTTGCGCGCCCGTCCCGCGTGGCGGCGGTCGCGCCGGAGGGCATGACCGTCGACGATCCCATCACCTGATCCGTGGTCGCCTTCCGGCCCATCGTGGGAACGCTCGCGTACCTGTGGGACCGCGACGGTGACCGGGTGCTTCTCGTCCGGCGGGACGCCCGTCCCGACGACGATCACTTCGGCAAGGTGAACGGCATCGGCGGCAAGCTCGAGCCCGACGAGGGCGTTGTCGAGAGCCTGCGCCGGGAGATCGACGAGGAGACCGGGCTCGAGCTGACCGACATCGAGTTCCGGGGCACCGTGACCTGGACGGGGTTCGGGCCCAAGGTCGAGCAGTGGCTGGGCTTCGTGTTCCTCGTGAGGGACTGGATCGGTGATCCTCCTTCCAGCAACGACGAGGGGACCCTCATGTGGGTCGAGCGGGAGCGGCTACTGGCCGCCTGCTCTGCCGACGAAGCGGACCGCCGGCGAGCCGACCTGCCGATGTGGCCAGGTGACCGCTACTTCGTACCGTTGGTGTTCGACGACGACCCGCGGCCCTTCCATGGCACGATGCCGTACGACGGGGACCGGCCGGTCAGTTGGAGCTTCGAACGGCTCTAGCTCAGCTCACCCAGCTCTTGATCCGGGCCAGTGTGTCGAGGGCTTCGGGGCCGTGGGTGTGAACGTTGAGGTGGGTGACGCCGGCCTCGGCGAAGGCGGCGAGACGCTCCTTCACGAATCCCTCGGTGCCGACGAGGTTGGTGGCCGCCATGAACTCGTCGGGCACGGCGGCCGCCGCCTCGTCCTTCTTGCCGTCGAGGTAGAGGTCCTGGATCTCGGTGGCCTCGGCCTCGTAGCCGTAGCGCCGGAACAAGGTGTTGTAGAAGTTCTTCGACCGGGCCCCCATGCCGCCGACGTACAGCGCTATGTGGGGGCGGATGAATTCACGGACACCGCGAGCCTCTTCTTCCGACGAGCAGATCGCCGCCACACCTCCAGCGACGATCTGGAGGGGGCCGAGGCCGGAGTCGCGGGCCGCCAATCCCTCGTCTAGCGCCGAGCCCCATGCTTCGCGGTACTGCTCGGGGTGGAAGAAGATCGGCAGCCAGCCGTCGGCGATCTCGGCGGTCATCGCCACGTTCTTCTCGCCGATCGACGCGATGTACACCGGGATGTCGGCGCGGACCGGCTCGTT
>JAAUYH010122420.1_pt1 | contig 17030 bp, 20 predicted proteins | sample 7278061 | NCBI WGS metagenome assembly JAAUYH01 (sample SAMN14350203, study PRJNA611818) | marine sediment metagenome | isolation source: surface marine sediment (0.6m) | place: French Polynesia: Moorea | collected 2018-08 | reverse complement strand
CTCGAGCTGCTTCAGATGCTTGGTAACATTTGTGGAGCGCTCGCCACAACTATCGATCGAGTGCGTTGATCGATAACTCAATTTCCCATCAACGAAAAATTTACAGGAGGCATTAATTTATATGCAAATAGTTAGCTTCTGCTTCTAGTTGTCTGACTAGTTTTTCATTTCCTTGAGTTCTAGCAATCTCTAAACGATGTTGCAAACTCTTACGTAGACTTTCACGATAAGTGGAAGCAGCTTTTTTTAAGGTTTCCTGACGATTTTTGCTCATAGTGAACTTTTTTATTTAGATTTATACTGTATTTTATGTCCTCCTCATATTTCGAGCATAGCATTTTGTCATGAAAAATTTACTTAATAATTTGTAAAACAGATTACATTTACTAACGGAATGACGAGAAAAAAAATACTTACCTTACTCACTGATTTTGGTTTACAGGATATTTATGTTGGCGTAATGAAAGGTGTCATTGCCTCAATTAATCCAGATATCCACGTAATCGATCTTACTCATCAAATACCCGCTCAAAACATTGTTGCTGCTAGATTTTGCTTGTTAAATGCCTATACTTTTTTTCCTGAGAACACAGTTCATGTTGCTGTAGTCGATCCTGGAGTGGGCAGTCAAAGACGGGGAATTGCTATCCAATACGATCGAGGTTTTTTGGTAGGGGCAGATAATGGCTTATTTAGTGGGGTTTTAGCTCAATCTGCTGTTATTGCTGCTGTAGAATTGACTAACTCTGATTATTGGAGAGTAGCGAACCCCAGCCATACTTTCCATGGTCGTGATATTTTTGCTCCTGTGGGGGCGCATTTAGCTAATGGCGTTGCGTTGAAAAAATTAGGCAAGACGATCGATCCCGATAGTCTTGTTCAATTGTCTCTTCCAGAATTAACCATAAACGAACGAGAAATTATCGGTTGTATTCAATATATCGATCGCTTTGGTAATCTAATTACAAATATTTCTGCTGAGTCGATCGAGGGTAAATTTTGGTCGGTAATAGTAAAAGAGCAAGAAATTAGTTGTGGTAAAACTTATAGTGATGTGGAAATAGGAAAAATTATTGCTTTAGTGGGCAGTCACAGCTGGATCGAAATTGCTGTGAGAAATGGAAGTGCTAGAGAAAAATTACAGATAGACTGGGGAGAGCAAGTAATAGTTAGAATTTTAACATAGGGTGTAACTGCGAAGGTGGTTGAAAAGAATCGATCGTTTCTGTTAGTTTTTGGGCGATCGCCAGTAATGACATGTCTTGCCATCTTTTACCGACAACTTGTATGCCGATAGGTAATCCTTCTTTACTTTGCCCGATGGGTATAACAACGACAGGATTGCCCGTTAAATTTAGAGGCATAGTGTAACACATATAAAAAAACCACTACCTCGCTTTAAGGCTGGTAGTGGTTACTTAATTATGAGACAAAAATCAATAAATTATTGATTCTTAAAAGAATTAACCCAAGACCGTAATTGTTCTTTGGCAACTTCTCGACCACCTAAACCAAAAGCAAGAGCGATCGCCACAGCAATACCACCTAAAAGTAAACCAAAGGCTAAGTTCACAATACTAGGTGCAACGCCCATCTCAGTTAATGCTAATGCTCCCACAAAAATCACAATAGCAACACGAGCAGCTTGTGCTAGAGTTTTTGCCTGTCCAGCACCAGAACCAGCAATGAGATTGAAGGCAAGATTGGCTAGATATAAACCAATACCAAATATCACTACTGCAATGAGTACCTGACCGGCAATTTGCAGGATAATACGCACTACATCAGCTAATGCTTCGATACCGAGAATATCTACAGCAGTCAAGGAAGCAACCAACATGATTGCTACTAAACTAATTAGACCAACCAATTCTGAAGGAGTTTTCGTTCCCATAGAAGTGGTTTGAATAACTGTAGGTTGTTCTGTTTGATCGGGTCCAGAAGAGGGAGGAGTTGTTGAAGGAGGACGAGTTATACCTAGCCAGCGGAAAAAGTTATTAAAACCAACACCAACTAAGATATTAGTAATAAACTCCGATACATACTGACCGACCGTGTATGCCAAAGCCAAAACAATGCCAGCAGCAAATAGTTTTGGTAGCAGGTTCAATACCTGATTGAGCATATTAATTGCTGGCTCGGAAATTGCCTCAATTTGGAGAGCCTCCAAAGCAGCGATCGCTGTAGGAATTAAGATCAAAACAAAGACAATTGTCCCAATAATCCAAGAGAGAGACCGAGTCCCACTTTCACTAGCTAGCCCAATTTTTGAGCCTATTCTGTCTATCCCTGTGGCAGCTAGTAAGTTAGTTACCAAACGACGGATTATTTGGGAAACAAACCAGCCAACTGCGCCGATTAATATTGCTGCCAAAATATTAGGCAGAATTGCCAAAATTTCGTCAAGTAAACCCTGTACTGGTTGGAGAGTTCCTTGTAAATTAAGTGTATTGAGGACAGAAGGTAAAAATAGTAAGAAAATAAACCAATAAAGGGCATTCCCAATAGTATCGCTGAGGGCAAAATCCGATGAATCCATCTGTTGCCCAAAACGTTCATCCAGATTTAATGCTCCTAGTCCTCTAGTAACTAACATCTTGACTATGGTAGCCAGAACCCAAGCTATACCTAATAAAAAGCCCGCACCAACGATTTTTGGTAAGAAGCTTGTTACCTGCTCTAAGAGGGAATTGAGTGGCTCAGAAACCGCTTCTAATTGCAAGGCATTCAAAAATCCGACAATCGCAAATAGTAAAATCAGCCAATAAAATAAATTGGCAATCCAATCTTCTATGGGAATTGACTCTCCTGAACCTCCGGAAACCCAACTAGCAATTCGATTGTCAACATTAGTGCGATTGAGTAATCCTTTGATTAAGCCTTTAACTATAGAGGCAACAATCCAGCCTATGATAAATATACCAATGGCTTTGACTAAATTCAGAACAGATGTACCTAAGTCTAGACCCAAGTTAGAGATCAATTGATTAGACGTAGCTGCCTGTGCCAACAGCCAAGGCAGTGTTGGCGAGATAGTACTTATTATTTGTGTCATTTTTCCTGTCTTAGTTCATCCTCATCTTCCTGTAAAATAACCGGGAAGAATGGCAATATATTAATTAGCGTCAATACATTTTTAGGCATAATGATGGCGAATTAGGCTAAAAACACTTAAAAAGTTAAGATTCAATACTTTTAGTGCTCTTAAAATCTTTCTTACCATTACTTTCTCTTGAACTCCGTTTACATCATGTTTATCTCGATAACAACCTTTTTAGCCTTCAGCTTGTCTCTCGTCATCTTGAAATAGTGGAAATTTGCTAAAAACTTAACAATTCGGCATAATTGAACTTCAAATTTTACAATTATTAGCAATCATCATGTCACTAATGCAAAATTTTGAACAGTCTATAGAAATTAAAGCAAGTGCAGTAGTAGTCGAGCGTTGTTTTACAGAGTTAGAATTAATGCACCGTTGGCTCAATCCAGTCTTATATTGCGAACCGATTGGTAAATGGAGTACGCAAATTGGTAGTTTGAGTCGCTTTGTTATCAAGACTCCTTTGTGGCAGCCAACTTTAAGAAGTGTTGTGGTGGAGAGGGAGCCTGGTTTGATTGTCTGGCAGTTTGAAGGTTTTTTTAAAGGGCGCGATCGCTGGGAATGTCAGCCCACAAATAATGGTACATATCTACTAAATCGTTTTGAGTTTGAAATTCCTAACCCCATAGTTAGTTGGGGATTTAATTTTTTTGCTGCAAAATGGACTAAACAAGATATGCAAGCACAATTACGTCGTCTTAAAAGGGTAGCTGAAGAAGTTTATCAAGTCGATCGATAATTGAGTTCGGAGTTCGGAGTTCGGAGTTCAGAGTGACCTTCGGTAGTCGCTTCGCGTACGGAATTCGGAGTTTGGAGTTATGAGTCAGAAACCAACCAATATTAACACTGAACTAGCGAGAGAGCGTAATCGCGCTGCTGCGGAGCGTACTTTGATGGCTTGGATTCGTACTTGTTTGTCTCTAATTAGTTTTGGGTTTGGGATCGATCGTATTTTTTACGCTATAGAACAAACTAGTGTCGGCGAAAACATCGATCCTTTTCATCTGTCGCGTATAGTAGGACTGGCTTTTATCAGTATTGGCACTGGTGCAATGATGCTGGCAGCAATAGATCATCGCCGAGAGTTAAAACGTATTCTCGACGACAATTATTTGTATGCTCCTCGTACATCTCTTTCTTTAGTAGTTTCTGTATGTCTTGTCTTAGTAGGAGCTTTTGCTTTTCTTGGTATTTTAATTAAAGCTAATTCTTAAAGACTAATCCGCAACACCTATTTAAAAAGGTGCGATCGTCTAGCTCGATTATTTTGACTTGATAACCAGCCAAAGCTACTGCATAGGCTACTGTACAAATATCAATAGTGATAACGGCAAGAAATAATAGTTATATATCGATCGCTAACTTGATAGACTAACCTGTTTGTCTCATCTATTCTTCTCGACCAATAGCCCGATAAGTTTGCTTTTAAAGGTTCTGGTTTACCTATTCCTTCAAAAGGAGTTGCCAAAGTTTCTTGTACCAAACGGTTAATTCTTTTGAGAGTTTTTTTGTCTTGTTTTTGCCAGTACAAGTAATCTGACCAACCATTTTTATCCCAAGCAAGCTTACGCATCGATTAAGTCGTGTTCCTCAATCTCTCCTGCTTCAACTGCTGCGATCGACTCCTTTAATCTTTGAGCATTGGCTGGCGAACGCAATAAATACAAAGTTTCCATGATCGAGTCATAATGGCTCTTGGACATAATTACTGCATCATCACCATCTCGCCTAGTGATAAATGCTACTTCAACATTTTCAGTTACTAGATCTAAAATATATTTAAAATTTTGCCGTGCTTCTGTAAAGTTGATTATTTTCACTGCCAATATATGTACTTAGTTAAGTACATATTATCATAATTATCTTTGGCTTGATGTCAATTGTGAGAATCTTTTTTATATCGATTACTGCTTTCAAGAATCCTCTGCTCCCTTAAATAGTCGATTCGAGCTTGTAGCAGTTCGGTCTTGAAATCTTTTTTCATTATCTCAATTTTATGGTCGGTGGTCTTTTCCATCATTTCAACCATCAAGCTAGATGTTTGATTAGATAATCTCCTACTCTTAAAGCGTTAGCAATAATTGTTAAGGCAGGACTTATAGCCGTACTGGAAGGAAAAAAACTACTATCAACAACATAGAGGTTATGAACATCGTGAGTACGACAGTTGAGGTCTAATACTGACCATTTGGGGTCTTCTCCAAAGCGACAAGTACCGCATTGATGTGCCACAACTTGAAGGGGTGCGCTGCCGTAAGGATGGATACCGCGAGACTGTTTATCTGTAGCTTTGAGGACTTCTTGCCACCGATATAATAGACGGTCGTGGGCTTCTAGATTGTTAGAAGTGTAACTGAGGTATAGCTTATTTTTAGTCCAGCTAACTCGATTACTAGGATCGGGTAAATCTTCAGTCTGTAGCCACCAGCCGATCGAACGTTTAGCTAATTGCTTCAAACCAAATCCTGGCATCCGTTTGGCTGCGATCGATAAAATAGGTGGAGACTCGGAAAAAATTACGTCTTGCAGAATTCCCCCCGAATCTTGAATATGACCCAGAGGATAGGGAAAGTCTTTGTCACCCCAGTAAAAATCATTGATGTAAAGAGTGCGTTGAAACAATCCAGAATTAGGCTGAGGAGATTGCTGTAAAATTACCGTCATCAGTTGTTTCATTAGATTGCGCCCCACTAGATCGGAACTGTTAGCTAGTCCTTGAGGATGTTTTTCATTAGCCGATCGCAATAATAAGGCAGCAGAATTAATTGCACCACAAGCAAGTACAACTATATCACCCATAAATAAATAGGATTCGCCGTTTATTCGTGCTTCAACAGCTTTAACTTCTGTTCCCGAAGGATTAGTATGTAAAGCCACGACTTTAGCAGATGTTTTTAAAGTTACCTTATGACCAGCGCGTAGGGCAGGACTAACTCCTGTATCTTCTGCATCGGTGCGTCCTTCCTTCCCAATACCGATGGGTAAGTAGGCTGGATGTAGTCCGTATTTAGAAAGGCGAGCGCTAATTTCTTGCATTTGCGGAATGCGATCGACTGGTGGCAAGGGATAATCTTGGCTTCTAGGGGGTTCTGTCGGGTCATCACCTGCCTTGCCGTGAGCGCGATAAAGTTTTTCTGCTTTTGTGTAGTAAGGTTCAAAATCTTGATATTTTAAAGGCCATTCTGGGGAAATACCATCTTGATGCTCTACTTTCTCAAAATCTCGTTCCCGCAGACGCATTAAAGCACCACTATAAATTTTGGTATTTCCGCCTACACAGTAACTAGTTTGAGGCTGAAATGGTTCTCCTGCATTGTCGTACCATTTTTCGGGAGCATGATAATTTTCTTTTTTAAAAACCTCTACTTCTAATAACTGCGAACTTTCTTTCTCGGCAAAGTCTCCTTGTTCTAAGACCAAGATTTTTTGGCCAGCTTCTGCGAGTTTACGGGTTAACGTACCTCCTCCCGCACCAGTGCCAACAATAATTACATCGTAATAGCGATCGTCGATAATCATAGTTTGCTGATTGTTAATGGTTAATTGTCGATCTTTGATTGTTAATTAGGAAACCAATCTTCATCTAAAACTTGCGTTAAAGTTAGTTCAATTTGTTCTGGCAAATCGAATAATTTGCTCATCGATCGCTTGGAATCAGGTAAAATTTCTGCATACATTTCAGCTAAATTTGCTTTTAAACTAGGAGATTCTTTCAGTCTTTTACGCAGCAAAACTCGAAAGTTAACTACTTCTGATTGCCAATGCTTTTGGTTTCTCTCTTTCTCTGCTTGCCAATACTTAAGTTTTAACAAGTGTTCAGTCAAACGCAACAATAGACTTTCTACAGCGCGTTTTTGACTTTTACCCATGTCTTCAATTTCTTCAATTAGATTGTCCCAATCTACATTTAAATAATCTTTGTTTTTGAGTTTTTCAACCATTGTTTGAGTCCACAAATAATAGTCTTCTTCATATTTAATATTCATTTGCATAAAAATATTCATATGAGTTTATTTCTTAAATTATAAATGTAGAAGATAGGGAGCAAATCGTGTTTCAATATTGTAATCATTGGTTATAAGCTCTTCATTGCCAGACATAGATCAAAATAAATAAAATAATCCAAATGACATCGACAAAGTGCCAAAATAACGAAGTTGCTTCTACACCAAATTGTCCGTCTTCGTAATTACCAGGAATAAAAGAACGAATAAGCATAATTCCTTGAAGTAGAACACCAGTAAAAACGTGTAAACCGTGAAAACCCGTTAACAGATAAAAAGTTCCCCCGAAAACACCAGAAGTAAAACCAAATTTAAGGCTTTGCCACTCTACTGCTTGTCCATAAAGAAAATAGCTGCCCATTGCCATAGTTAATAGCCAAAAGAAACGAAATCTCCACAAATTTTTATTATGAAGATAACGTTCGGCAATATAAATTACAAAACTACTGGAAACTAAAATTACGGTATTAATAGTAGGGTCTCTAACTTCTAGCCCTTCTACACCAGGGGGAAGCCAGTTAGAGGTAGTAGTTTTATAAAGAATGTAGCCAGCAAAAAAACTCAAGAAAATAATACTTTCTGACAGCAAAAAGACAATGAAGCCAAACATACTATTGCCCGCTTCATCATGTTCGTGTTCGTGCGCGATCGCGTGGCTAGATTGATGTAATCGCTCTTTCTCTATAACAGGTTCTAAAGTAGTCATATTTTGTTAATGGTTAGTGGTTAGTAGTTAGTAGTTAGTAGTTTTGTTAATTGTTTTTCCCCATCTTCCCCATCTCCCCCATCTCCCTAATCTCTCTTGTCTCCCCTACTTTTACCCGCCCATATTTTCAGTTAATGGTTCTGTCTTGCCATAGCCATAGGGTTCGGAGACGATAATAGGGATTTCTTCAAAGTTTTCTACATCAGGAGGAGAAGACACCAGCCATTCCAAACCAATTGCCCGCCAGGGATTATCTACAGCTTTCTTACCAGCAATCCAAGAAGCAACGACGTTGAGAATGAAAGGTATGGTTGACATTCCTAACAAAAATGCCCCAATACTAGCTACTACATTCCAAAAAGCAAATTCAGGGTCGTAGGAAGCAACTCTTCTCGGCATTCCCATCAAGCCTAAGGGGTGCATGGGGAGAAAATTGAGGGTAGTACCGATAAAGGTCAACCAAAAATGTAGTTTTCCCAATCCTTCGTAGTACATTTTTCCAGTCATTTTGGGAAACCAGTGATAGATGCCAGCATAGATTCCGAAGACGATCGCGCCATAGATGACGTAGTGAAAGTGCCCCACTACAAAATAGGTGTTGTTAACGTGAATATCTACAGGAACTGAAGAAAGCATAATTCCCGTAATCCCCGAAAAGACAAAATTAATCAGCCCACCTAAAGCAAACAGCATCGCTGTATCGAGACGGAGTTTACCTCCCCAAATCGTAGCTACCCAGGCAAAAACTTTAATTCCTGTCGGTACAGAAATGAGCATGGTAGAAAACATAAACAGCATTCGCATCCAACCAGGTGTGTCACTGGCAAACATATGGTGTACCCAGACGACTGCACTCAACGCCACAATAATGAAGGAAGAAACAGCTACTACTTTGTAACCAAATAAAGGTTTACGAGCATATACAGGAAAAACTTCCGAGAAAATGCCAAATACGGGCAAAATCATCACGTAAACCGCAGGATGGGAATAAAACCAAAATAAATGTTGAAATAAAACGGGATCGCCTCCCTGGGCAGGATCGAAAAAGGTAGTCCCGAAACTCAAGTCGCACATTAGCATGACGGCACCAGCAGTTAAAGCAGGAAGTCCAAATAGTTGAATAATTTGGGCTGCCAACATCGTCCAAACTAACACAGGCATTTTAAACCAACTCATTCCAGGGCAGCGCATCCGCACAATGGTAGTTACGATATTGACTGCACCCATAATGGAAGACACACCAGACAAGGTTAATGCCAACAGCCAGAGGAATTCACCATTGAGCCATTCTCCGCTAGGGTTTTGCACGCTGACGGGAGGATAAGACCACCAACCAGCTTGGGCAGGCCCCCCAGGAACGAGAAAACTAAACAGGAATAGAAACCCAAACACGGGAACCATCCAGAAAGCTACTGCGTTGAGACGGGGAAAAGCCATATCCCGCGCCCCAATCATCAGAGGAACTAGGTAATTAGCCAATCCAGCCAGAACAGGAAAAGTCCAGCCAAATAGCATAATCGTTCCGTGCATAGTGAATAGGGCATTGTACACTGTGCGATCGACTAAATCTATGGGAGGAGTAACTAATTCTCCTCGCATAATCATGGCGAAGATTCCCGCGAGCAGGAAAAAGAAAAAGGCAGTAACTATGTACTGAATACCAATTACTTTATGGTCGGTGCTAAAGCTAAAATAGCGTCGCCAACTAAGTGGCTGTTCATGGCTATGTGCCTCAGTTTGTGGTTTTTCTGGTGCAATTTGAGTCATAGATTGATTACTGATTACTGATTACTAATTACTAATTACTGATTACCCTTCTGGCGGGGGCGCGTTCCCAAAGGTCAGAAACCTCCGTGGGGTCACCACGGCACGATTACTGATTACTTACTAGCGGGATGATAATTAACCATTGGCGCGGGAACGGGGATGATTGTTGCCCAACCTGCTGTAGCTGCTTTTTCTTCTCTTTGAGCATATTCACTAGCAGCTTGATTGGGAGCAGCAGAGGGCATTTTTCTAGCTGCTTCCGCTAGCCATTTTTGATAATCTTCTTTGGATTCCACCACTACATCTGCTTGCATAGCAGCAAAATAAGTACCGCTATATTCAGAATCTCGCAAACGATATTTACCTTGACGAATAGGAGTGAATTCAAAATCCATATCCTGTTGGGGAATAATATCTTGCTTGACTCTAAATGCAGGAATGTAAAAACCGTGGATGACATCAGGCGATCGCAAAATTAAATGAGCGCGCCGATCTACTGGTAAATGAAGTTCGGTGCTGGTAACATTTTGCTCTGGATAACGGAATATCCAAGCCCACTGTTTGGCTTCTACTTCAATCTCGGTCATGGGTTCGATACTTTTATCTATTGGTTTGGCATAGGCAGGTTCAATTGCTTCTGGCATATGCATATGCGCCCCCCTAATCGCCATTTCCTGATAGGTTTGATAGCTATATACTGCAATCCATAAAACTAGCAAGAAAGGAATCGCCGTCCAGACGACTTCTAAGGTTACATTGCCTTCAATATGAGGACCATCGCTGAGGTCATATCTGCCTGCACGATGAAAGAGTACGGAATACATTACCGTCCCCGTCACTCCCAGAAAGATAAATGTTCCTAAAGTAACTAAAAAGCTAAATAAGTTATCTACTAATTTAGATTCGGCAGAAGCTTGAGGAGGTAGCCAAGAATAGGATATTTGACCGACCCAAATACTGATTGCCCCTAATATTAGAGCGATCGCTACTAAAATTAAGATGGTTTTAAACTTCACGACTGCACCTCATCTTAGTAAAGTATTGGGGTTTTGTTCCAGGCGTAACATATGTCCTGCTGTATTGTGAACGCCAAACTCGGCAGCTAGTTGCGCTCCCAGAGTGCCATGAAGGTACAGGAAAAACATAATTACCAATCCTGCTAATAAATAACTCCACTGGACTTGTCGGCTGGTGTCATTACGCCAAACGTAGCGTTGAAAACCCCGCCATAAGGTCATGGCTATCATTAATGCTAAAAGGAAAACTCCTCCCACACCGTGCCAGAGCATGGTTTCCATTGCTCCCAAGTTCCAGACACTTTTTATTTCTGGTGGGGAATCTACCAGCATAATTTCATAAAAACCTGCTGCTACTGTAAAAAAGGTAATGATGGCAGCAGCCAACATGTTATACCAACCCACATCGAAGAAGTTAGAGCGAGTGGCAGGAATGGCTAGATACTTAAAGATAGGTTTCTCAAAAGGAAATAAAGCCCCAACAAGATCGAAGGCAATGCCGATAATAAATAGCCCTAAGGTTAAATGCACTAAATTGGGATGAATGGGAAACAGATAGGGAAGCCCGTTAGTACCTAAATCTAATTGCTTAATTGCTTCAGAGTACATTACAAAAGTCCCTCCTTAGCTGCTTCGACGACTTCTACTGTATGTAGTCCATAAACCCATACCAGTTTATCGCCGAGATATACTTGGAAAAATACCAAACAAGTTAATAAAAACCCCAAACCAAGATAGGGAAGAGGCAGTTTTGTCGGGTCTTGCGATCGAATTACATAACGCCAACCTGTAATGGCTGCAATGATCCCTGATAAAGACCAACCAATTAAAGTGTGCAGATTTAACACTGGTTCGACTGCATCATAAGCGATCGCTAAACCTGCTTCTATTTGTCCGAAGATGATGGCAATAAAAATAGAAATAGTGGCAACAAACATATTCCACCAACTCACTTCGTATAGTTTGTAATTACGAGTAAAATAGCCCGTAACATCACAAAAAAAGGCAAACAAAACCATTGCAATGACAAAATGCACGACAATAGGATGAATGGTATCGGGATAGGGTAAATTATGGTCATTAAGTGGTGGTAATAAATGATCGAACATAGTTTTTTACATACCAAAATTGTGCGGATACTCTAACAAAGCATCTATCAATTCTGTTCTACAGATTAGTTGTTTTTACTTAGTTTTAAAGAAATATATTCGGTTTATTTTTCTTCATATGATAGTTTAATTAAAATTAAATTGGCAACAATTTTTAGGGGAATATTTTGTTAATTTAAATTTTGTTTTTTGTCAAGATTTAAAAGGATTAATTTCGACAATCGGTCAAAGTTAAATATGACAAACGGTCGTATTTTTGTTAATGAATTTAAAGCTCGATCGAGAAAAATTATCCGATTTCGATCTCTTTGTCAACAGAAGTGTTAGAGTTTGAAAAATATTAGCTATATTACAGCAATTTCCTGTAATTCATGTTATTTTGCAGCTAGTTAATTTCCCGTAGATACAAGTTGTCGATCGCAAATACTTTCAGTTATCTTAACTAAGAGGTTTTAACTAAATTTGATATTGAAAAAATACATATAGCCTTACAAAGTTAGATTAGTTAGATTAAGACATATGAGTTATTGTTTTGAAATTAGCAATTAGCCCTTCGGGTTCGCCATTTGCTCCTCGACGGAAAGCGAAGGGGCTGACACTTGGGGTCTCCCCAAGTGCTTGAACGCCCCGTCCAAGACCGCAATGGCTCACAATTAGCAATTAGCAATTAGCAATTAGCAATTTTAAAAAGATCTTAATATTAATGAGTATTGCTATATCAACACCATTATGAAGTTAGAATTTTTTCCAGAGTAGGCAAAGGAATTTGTGAAAAATATTGACGCTGAAATTGTTCTTCTTCTAAAGCAAATAGAAAAGATGATATATCTTCTTCTCTTTCGATAGAAACATTTTCAGTCCAGCTAAATTGAAAATACTGTGCTTTTTGCTGGCAAGTAAAACCGATCGCCGAAATTGCCTTCAATCCTAAACCAAAAGTGCGATCGCTTAAATTTAATTTGGCTTGTATTTGCTCTTTAGTTACTTGTTTACCAGTACGAGCAAGATATTTAACTACTCCTAATAACTGTTGCCATACTTCTGCGGGAGAAATATCAGTAGGTGGAGGATAAGCAAGGACTAAAGTTTGGCTATGAGCGATCGCCTGTCGGTATTTTTTGTTTATTTCATCCCAACTAAGGGGACATTTTTGCAGAATACTTAGTTGAGAATCAGCAATGTCTGCTAAATTATCTCGATCGTTACGGCGATCGATAATCGAACTAGAAGAAATCTGACTGCGATCGAGAGACAAACTTTCTTCTCTGGTTCTTATTGCCAGTAAACGAACTTCATAACTAACTTCATAACGCTTGTTATAAGTATTTAAATCTAATTCGACAATTACATCACAACGTCCTTGGGAGGGAAGTTCCTCTTTATAATGTCCCCACCAAACACCAGGAAAACCTTTTGTTACAGTATCATCCCTCAGATCGAAAGTGGTTTTGATATACTGAATTTTTTTTCCTCGTGCATCTTTAATATTATTATTCCAAACATTAGTAAACCAGCAATTTTGAATTAGTAATTTAGGTACGGGATTACCCATGCCACAAGGTTCGAGTAATTTTAGTTGATAGAATAAGGACTTACCCAACTCTGCTACAGTTACTACTAAATCTGCTGCAATAGTAGGCTGCATAGTGCTCGCATCGGTTTGTTGTCTTAGCTGCTGATTAATTCCTTCCCGAAATAGAGGAATATTCTCTACAGGTAAACTCAACCCTGCTGCAAAAGGATGTCCGCCAAAACGATCGAGTAAGTATTCCTGAGATTTAACTAACTGATAGAGATCGATATTATTAACCGATCTTGCCGATCCCCTAGCGATCTCTCCCTGACTGCTAAGTAAAACCGTTGGACGACCGTATTCTTGGGCGATTTGTCCTGCAACTAAACCCAAAACACCACCTTGCCATTGAGGGTCTTCTAAGACGATAACACTAGTGGTAGAGAGATCGAGGCGTTCTAATTTCTGTTTAACTTGTTTAGTCGTTTCTTTTTGTAAGGACTTACGACGAGTATTGGCTAATTCTGTTTCTAAAGCTAATTCTTGACATCTACCAGGGTCACGACTAGTCAATAATTCCACACAAAAGCTAGCATCACCATGAATACGACTTACTGCATTAATTCTAGGCCCCAAACCAAAAGAAATATCCGTCGGGCGATCGCCATGACGACGACATAATTCCAATAACTGAGCTATTCCTGGGCGTGTTACTTTAGCTGGATTAATTTGTTTTTGTAGTTGTTGAATTCCCTTTTGGGCTAAATAACGGGAATCTCCCTTTAACTCGACTAAATCCGCGATTAAACCAATAGCGACTAAATCTAATAAATTTTCTAGCGGTTGTTGGGGTACATCGGGCAAAGTTTGATACATTGCTTCGACTAATTTATAAGCGACTGCTACTCCCGAAAGTGAATAAAGAGGATGAGTAACATCCAAATAGCGGGGATTGATAATTGCCGTTACGGGCGGTCTTTCTTCTGGTAAGGTATGGTGATCGGTAACGATAATATCTATATCTAATTGTCGAGCATATTCGATTTCTGCAATATTAGTACTACCAGTGTCGCAAGTAACGATCGCTTTTGTTCCAGAATCTTTGGCGCGATCGATCCCTGCCTTATTTAAACCATGAGATTCCGTGAGACGATTGGGAATATAGTAATCTAACTGTAAGTGTTGGGGGAAAAATTGTCCCAAACCATCCCAAAGAACACTAGTAGAAGTGACTCCGTCGGCATCAAAGTCCCCCCAAATAGTTACCTTTTCTCTTCTAGTTAGTGCTTGTTGCAAGCGATCGACTGCCATGTTCATTTCCCGTCCAAAGGCAAAAGGACTACTGGCTGAATAACAATCTGGATCTAGATAGCCTGGTAATCTTTCTAAATTGTTAATACCCCTTTGCCATAATAATTGGGCAGCATAAGCTCCATCAGAATCGGGAGTATATTCACTGACTATATCGATAAACCATCGGGGTACTTCTGGTGGTGGTACTACTTGCCATCTTGGTTGAGGAGTATCCATGTGAGTTCGGAGTTAATTACTTATTACTTATTACTCATTACTCATTACTTATTACTCGATCGAGCCTACCCGACTCCAGGGAAAAAAGCGAAATACTGCATGACCGATAATATTTGTTTCTGGTAAAAAGCCCCAAATATGAGAATCATTGCTGTTATTGCGGTTATCTCCCATTACAAAAATTGTACCTTCTGGCACTTGGAGGGGAAGAAGATTATATAGTGGTAATTCAGCAATGTAATTTTCCGTAAGGGATTCGTTATTAACATAGACAACTCCATTTTGGACAGAGATTATATCTCCGCCCAAAGCGATCGTTCTTTTGATAAAAGCTTGATTTTTTTCATAACCTTGCATTTGTAATTGATTTGGGGGCTGAAAAACCACAAGATCTCCTCTCATGGGAGAATGAAAATAATAAGATACTTTTTCTACCACTAGGCGATCGCCTTGCTGTAGAGTGGGAAACATTGAATCAGAAGGAATGTAGCGAGGTTCAGCGATAAAAACACGAATTAGAAAAGCCAAGACTACAGCAATAATTAGAGTAAGTCCATTTTCCCGTACCTGTTGCCAAAAATTGAGCTTATCACTATTATCTGAGTGCGCTTTTTTTGGAGATGATTGAGTCTTGTTCGCTGTTGCTAAATTTTTATCTTCAGAATTCATAGATTTTCTTGCAGTTGGCACTTTTATAGACTACAGCATACAACTCTACTTTGGGTTAATTGCTTAGTTATTAAGTAAATAAACCTAATTTTCTCAAATTTTGCTAGGTATATAAAAGTCAATAAATCAAGTTTGATGTTTACTTAAATGTGAGGTCTTTAGATAAAAAAGATGAAAAAAATTTTCAGAAGGCTAAGACGCATACTCAGTGATGAAAACTTTCTCCACTTTAGCCATTTATTTGAAAATATAATCGCTAAAACTTTATCTATTACCTTACAAGCTCTTATCTTAATTATAGTTTTAGATTTAATAATTTTTCTTATTGTAGATATTTCTAAAACTAGTATTGGTTATTTTGAAAAAACAAAATTAATAGAATTATTCGGTTTATTTTTAAATATTTTAATTGCTCTAGAACTATTAGAAAACATTACTGGATACCTGAAAAAACACGTCGTCCAAGTAGAATTAGTGGTAGTAACTGCTTTAATTGCAGTAGCCAGGAAAATTATTATCTTCGATCTATCTAAATATTCTAGCAATGAAATAATAGGTTTAGGAGTAGCTATTATCGCTCTCTCCACTAGTTATTGGTTAATTAAAAATATCAATAGAAATGAAATAGATAATAAATAGTAAATATATATTCGCTCGGTTATCAGTTAGAGACAAGGCATGCCTTGTCTGTACGTTATCAGTTATCAGTTATTAGATCTATCTAGGATAACTAGTAACTAATAACTGGTAACTAACTGTTAATTAGTAGGGAATAATTCTCTAGGAAAATCTTCTGCACTAATACAAGTCTCTATCGCTTCTGTCCCAGAAACTTCCGAAATGGTATTATTTAAACCAACAACGCAGTCAGCAAAACGTTTTGGTAAGAGACTACGACGGCAATTATCTAAAGCAAGATTAGCCATTTCTTCACTCGCAAGATTAGTATCAATTTTAACGACACAACTAGCTAACTCTTGAGGTCTTCTAACACGGTAACAGGCTGATAGGGCATCTTGACTGGTAACTAGTGTTTGTCCTTGAATTTTTCTGACACAAGCAGATAATGTTGTCGGTTCTAAAGCATCCGCACAAGCTGCACTGGCATCATCTTCAGAAATACCACTATTTAACAAACTTGATGCACAACCTGCAAAATTAGATGCTCCCGCAGAGTGAGGAGGAATAGCAATAGTCAACAAGAATGCAGGGAAGGAAGCTAACGCTGTCAAACGAATAGTTTTCTTGAAGTAACTGTTCATAGCAATTTAAAGCTAATATTTTAATTAATTAAATCACAAGCATCTTAAACGCAGATAAGTTTAAGAGCAAGCTGCTAGCTATTTTATCCTACTGACAATCTCGATCGCTGACACTACCATCAGGCAGAGTTGTAGCGCAGATATTTGCCTTTTCTAAGTCTGTATCTTCTAATTTTGCTCCATTAAGGTTAACTTTATTTAAATTGGTATCGATTAAAGATACTTCTTGTGACGACTCCAGAAACCTACCTTAACAGGTAAGGTGGTGGAAAGGGGCTTTATTATATCCAGGATATGGATATCAAGTTAATCAACTTTGTTTAAAAGCCCCTTCCACGGCTTCTCTTCCTTCTG